>JGI12210J13797_10359034_pt1 | contig 59110 bp, 44 predicted proteins | sample ElkSlonscriptome_3_FD_13797 | JGI IMG/M metagenome (IMG submission 13797) | reverse complement strand
GTTCAGCCTACTATTGATCGTTCTCCCCCCTCCGTGGGACTTTCTGGAGTTTTTGAAAAAAGTGATACACTGGAAAGAGTATTGCTGTTGCCTGAATTATATCTTTCGAACCCAAAGATGTCACTATGCAACATTAGGACTGGAAAGAAATGCGAGAGTTTACCCTCTTCCTGTCCATTAACCGGCGAGGAACTAACCTCGCCCCACTTGAAATACTAGCCATAAAGTGTTTCGATCCAACGATTTGCTTCAGAGTCCTTGACCTTTCCGAGATACCCAGTGACCACAAAGGTAGCACTCAACCAGAGGATAGGGCGACGCTGAGGAGCGACCTGGCGCCGAGATGCGCACCGGAAGGATGGCGGCCGGGACGCCCGAATGAAAATCAAAATATCTCACTGAAAGAACCGATGGGTAGGAACAATTCTTCCGACTACAAAAATGATAGCCTAAAGCTTTGGGGCGTGGTCTCCATGGGCACGAGCGTGATGATTGGCACCGGCATTTTTGCGCTAACTGAGTATTCCAGAGCAATCCGGACACCGATTCCAGACGAATCCGGACAGGAGTTTTAAGCAAAGCGACGCATAGAACTAATTGGTAGAAAAGATCTTTTTGAACGAAAAACTCAAGGAGATCGAGAATGCCAAGAAAGAGGTTATCTATGCGAAAAATACGTGAGGTATTGCGTCTCAAATATTTCTGTAGTCGAAGTATCCGTGAAATAAGTCAAAGCTGTGGAATAGGAAGAGGAACTTGCTGTAGCATGTCAATGAAGAATTACTGAACTGCTATTGAAAAAACTGTTATGCCATTGAACACTTGCTTGCTCTCACCATTATTGTCTTCCTCGATCCTCAACCCTAAATCTTCAGTCCTTATCAAACATCGGCCTTCGAAGGGTAGAGTGTAGGGCAACAAAAAAAGGACTTATAGCAATTAAGCCATAAGTCCTTGATATGTTTTGGTAGCGGGGGAGGGATTTGAACCCCCGACCTTCGGGTTATGAGCCCGACGAGCTACCGAACTGCTCCACCCCGCGATGCGAGTGACACTATACAACGACTGAAATGAATGTCAATGGCTAATTTTGGTTGTTTTGATCTTCTTTTCCTTTGCAGAGGTCTTCGAGTTTCTTCAGTATTTCTATGGGGAATTTCGACAGCTTACCTTCCCGGTTGACGGAAGCATGGATAGTGTAGCCTTTGGCCAGCATTCTGGGGTGGTCGAGGTCCGGGTCCTGGCGGGTGATACGGTAATGGAAGCGGCAAGAGACATTTTTGAGCAGGGCGATGGAGGTCTCGACGGTGAGCAGGTCGTCGTAGCGGCCCGGCACCTTGAAACGGCAAAAGCACTCGGTCACCGGCAGAACGATACCTAGCTTCTCAATCTCACGATAGCTGCAGACCCATTCGCGCATCAACTCCGTCCGTCCTATCTCGAAGTATCTCAGGTAGTTGGCGTTGTAGACTACACCGGCAGCATCGGTGTCGCCGTAGCGGACCCGGCAGGTGGTCCGGTGTATGGGCTCCGGCATGTTCAGCTGCATGGGATCTGCAAGAGTTTGTTTACCAGCTGATGGCCGTTGCCCAGCAGGGGAACGGCAGGAAGCGAGGTGGCTGATTTCTCCGAAAAGGCACGTGTTGAGCCCGGGGTGAGCTCTCGTGAATCGTAGAGCAGAGTGGGCACCGGGTCCGTCGAGTGGGTGCGCAGGGAAATGGGGGTGTAATGGTCCATGGTGACCACGGCCCGGAAATCCACCTCCCGTTGGCGGAGCCTTTCGATGATATAGGCGACGATTTTCAGATCGAAATCTTCGATGGCTTTGATCTTGTTGTCGATTGAACCCTGGTGACCAGATTCATCGGGTGCTTCGAGGTGGACGAAGACGAAATCCTTGTCTTCGAGAGCGGCCAGAGCAGCCTCGGCCTTGCCCTGGTAGTTGGTGTCGAGAAAGCCGGTGGCGCCTACAACATTGATACTCTCAAGGCCTGCGAGCACACCGATACCCTTGAGAAGATCGACGGCCGAAATCATGCTGCCATTGAGGCCGAAGCGCTCGGTAAAGGTGGGCATCTGCGGCATTTTACCTTCGCCCCAGGGCCAGATGGAGTTAGCCGGCAGCTTGCCCGCCGCCGCTCTTTTACGGTTGATTGGATGATCGGCCAGGACGTCCTCGGCGTTCTCCAGTAGTTCTTTCCAGAGTTCATGACGGAAATAGTCGTGACGAAAGGGACTGATGTCTTGCTCGATGTAGTCATGGGGCGGTACGGTCTTCAGTGGGGCCAGCGCCCCCCGGTACACCAGTAAATGGCGGTAGCTGACACCGGCATGAAAGCGAAAGGCGGCGCTGCCGCACTGTTCGTTGAGATCAGCTATGAGTTCGGCCGCCTCTTCACTGCGTATGTGGTCGGCGGTGAAATCGACCATGGTCGCCGATTCTTCGGCTAGGGCGAGGTTGACGAGGTTGCAGCGGAAGGCGGTTTCCTCTTCTGCCAGGCGGATGCCCATGCTGGCGGCCTCCAGTGGCGCCCTGCCGGTATAGTATCGGGCAGGATCGTAGCCCATCAGCGAGAGGTTGGCGACATCGCTTCCGGGATCGAAACCGGCGGGCACGGTGGCGGTGAGGAAGAACTCGCCTTTGCGGCAGAGTTCGTCCATGGCCGGTGTGGCGGCGGCCTCCAACGGCGTCTTTTCGCCCAGTTCGGCCAGGGGGTAGTCGCCCATGCCGTCGCCGACCAGGATCAGATATTTCATGGCCTTTTTCATATTCAGTCGCCGTTCGATTCTTCGATGAGTCCGCGGATGGTCACTGTCGGATCGGTGCAGACTTCGAGGGCGTCGATCTCGGCGATGGCCCTCTGGACGCTGCTCTCTTCGGCCATATGCGAGCGCAGGACGATGAAGACCGGCTTGTTCTTGCCGAGGCTCTTCTGGATCATCGATTTGATGGAGATGTTGTGCCGGCCGAAGACGCCGGTGATCTGGGCCAGAACGCCGGGCCGGTCGACGACGGTGATGCGGAAGTAGTAGGGGCACTGGAGTTCGCCCATGGGAGTGATACTGGCCGGGGCCATGGTTTCGGGCAGATGGGAGAGTGCCGGTACGCGGCCGACGGCGCCGGTGAGGATGTCTCTGCCAATGTCGACGACGTCGGCGGCCACGGCGCTGCCAGTGGGCATCATGCCGGCGCCCTGACCGTAGAGCAGCACATCGCCTACCGTGTCGCCGGTGAAGTGGATGGCATTGAAAGCGCCGTTGATGTTGGCAAGCATATGGCTGTTGGGGACCATGGTCGGATGCACCCGCGCCTCCATATGGTCGCCGTGGTTGTGGCTGATGGCCAAAAGCTTGATGCGGCAGCCGAATTCCTTGGCGAACTCGATGTCTATGGGGTGTATCTTGCTGATGCCTTCGGTGGTAACGTCGTCGAGGTGGACATGCCTGCCGTAGGCGATGGTCATGAGGATGGCCAGTTTGTGGGCGGTGTCGATGCCTTCGATGTCGTAGGTCGGGTCGGCCTCGGCAAAACCCTGTTGCTGGGCGTCGAGCAGGACCTCGTCAAAGGCGTAGCCGTGTTCGGTCATCTGGGTGAGGATGTAGTTGGCGGTACCGTTCATGATGCCTCGGATCGACTGGATCTCGTTGGCCACCAGCCCCTCCTTGAGCGCCTTGATCACCGGCATGCCTCCACCGACGCTGGCTTCGAAGCCGACCTCGACGCCGGCTGCGGCCGCTGCTTCGAAGATCTCTTTGCCGTGGACGGAGAGCAGCGCCTTGTTGGCGGTAACTACATGTTTGCCCTTGGCGATGGCCTGGAGGAGGAAGGATTTGGCCGGCTCCATTCCGCCGATGAGCTCGACGACGATGTCGATTGTGGGATCGTCGAAGATGTCGCGAGCTTCCTTGGAGAAGGCGGCAGTGAATTCTTCGGGCAGCTGGTCGTAGTGTGTGTCAGCGATCCGGGAAAGGATGAAGTCTGCACCCGTCCGCGTTTTCAACCTCTGGCGCTGGTTCAGGAGGGTTTTGGCAAGTCCCTGGCCGACGGTGCCGAAGCCGATAAGGCCGATGTGTATTTCTTTCATAGTCAGATATGGAGTGATGTTTGGTAGTGATGATTGCGTTGCGCCGGCAGAGGCACAACGGCCTGGTGCCGCTCGCGGAGTGAATCCTTTGCCGTAAACGGTGCAAGAGCCGCCAGCCTACCCGCTTTGCGGCTTAATGTCAAAATAATAGGAAAGATATTTTGCTGGCCAGGGTTTCCAAAGTAGTTTATAATCGTTTCCTGCTTTGCAGGACAAAGCGGCTTGCCATAGAGCGATTGCCATGGCCGGGGGGACGGCGGATTTCTTTTGTTCCACCCCGCCTGGAGCGGTCCTTCCGGTGTCTGCGGCGGCACTTTGGGGTGATTTCTGCCGAGTGAAGAAAGTATATTGTACACCAGCTGATTGTACATTTCATATTAACCAGTAAAGGAGAGGAAATTATGGGTAAAAATATCCTGGTCTTCGGACCGAACGGCAGCGGCAAGGGAACGCAGGGCGCGATCATCCAGAAGAAATACGACATCCCCCACATCGAGTCGGGCGCCATCTTCAGAGAGCATATCGGCGGCGGTACCGAACTCGGCCAGAAAGCCAAGGAATACATTGATCGCGGCGATCTCGTACCCGACGATATCACCATCCCCATGATGATCGCCAGGCTGCAGAAGGACGACTGCAAGGATGGCTGGATCCTCGACGGCTTTCCCCGCTCCAAGGACCAGGCCGTAACCCTTGACGAGACGCTGAAGAAAGAGGGGCTGGCCCTGGACTATGTCATCGAGATTGTTCTCGACCGTGAGATTGCCAAGGAGCGTATAATGGGGCGCAGGCTCTGCGTCAACGATAACAACCATCCCAATCATATCGCCTTTGATGCCATCAAGCCGGTGGAAAAGGACGGCAAGCTGGTCTGTCGCGTCTGTGGTGGTGAGCTCAAGACCCGTCCCGACGATCAGGACGAAGAGGCCATAAACAAGCGCCACAACATCTACTATGACGAACAAACCGGCACCATGGCCGCCGTCAACTACTTCAAGAAGATAGATGGGCCCAAGGTGATTTCCGTCGATGGCTCCAAGTCCATCAAGGAAGTGACCGACGATATCATGAAAGAGCTGTAAGGCCTAGGCATGAATATTTTTGTCATGTAAGGCTGCAACGTCTTCAAAGAAGGGTGCTTCTTCGCGGCAGGCGGGGAAACGCCCTTTTTTTTTGCCTTTTGTTCACGGATATCTTACTATGTGGAGCACCATGGGAGAATTTAAGTACAGGCCAGGATGCGATGGGCGAAGCCCTCTGTTCTGGCCTCTTCAGTTCCATAGCGGCGGGTGTGCGGCGCAGGCTGCCTAGAGTGTGCCGGACCGCCGGCAGATGAATTTGATACGCCCGCGCGGCGTGAATATAGAGTATGGTAGAAAAGCACGAAAACGCAACGGTCGGCAAAGTCTATCTGGTAGGTGCCGGACCCGGCGATCCCGGTCTCATCACGGTGCGGGGCAAATATCTCCTTGAGAAGGCAGAGGTGGTGGTCTACGATTACCTGGCCAGTCGCAAGCTGCTCAAACATGTTCCCAAGGACGCCGAGCTCATCTATGCCGGCAAAAAGGGCGGGGCCAAACACACCCATAGCCAGGATGAGATCAATCAGATGCTGGTCGACCATGCCCTGGCCGGTAAGGTCGTGGTTCGGCTCAAGGGCGGTGACCCCTTTATCTTCGGTCGAGGAGGCGAGGAACTCGAGAAGCTCTTTGCAGCCAAAGTGCCCTTCGAGGTGGTGCCCGGCGTAACCTCGGCCACCGCTGCCGCCACCTATGCGGGCATTCCTATCACCCACCGCAATTATACCGCTTCTGTGGCCTTTCTCACCGGCCATGAGGATCCCACCAAAAAAGACTCGAACATCGACTGGAGCAAGCTCGCCACCGGTGCCGGCACTATTGTCGTTTACATGGGCATCAAAAATCTGCCCGTGATCGTCGACAATCTCCTCAAATATGGGCGCGATCCCCAGACCCCGGTAGCAGTGGTACGCTGGGCTTCGACACCGGAGCAGCGCACCGTGGTCGGTACGCTGGAGACCATCAGGGAGGTGGTGGCCGAGGCCGGTATCCGGCCGCCGTCACTCATTATCGTCGGCGAAGTTGTGCGCCTGCGCGAGACCATTGACTGGTTTGAGAAGCGACCGCTGTTCGGCAAGAAAATCGTAGTGACCAGGACCCGCGATCAGGCCAGCCAGCTGATCGCCGACCTCGAAGAACAGGGGGCCGATTGTTTCGAATGCTCGACCATCGAGATCCAGCCGGTGGACAACTACGACGTTTTCGACGCTGAACTGGAACGGCTCAAGGAGTATCACTGGATTCTCTTTTCCTCACTGAACGGTGTCACTTATTTCTTCGAACGTCTGTATGCCAGGGGCATGGATGCCCGTGATCTTAAGGGACCGGGAATTGCCGTGGTCGGCAAAAGCACAGCTGATCTGCTGTTGCAGTATGGTGTTAAGGCCAATCTGATCCCCGAGGTCTTCACCAGTGAAGGACTGGCCGATACTCTGCTCGATGCAGGCGTCGAGGGGCGGAATATCCTCATTCCCCGGGCGGAGAAAGGCAGGGAAATCCTGCCCGAAACCCTGCGCGGCGCCGGCGCTCAGGTGACCATTGCCCCGGTGTACAAGAATGTGATGCCGGCGGGCAGAAAGGAGGAGTTGCGTCAGGAAATCGAATCTGGCCGCGTGGATATGGTTACTTTCACCAGTTCATCGACGGTTCGCAATTTTCTTACCATGCTCGACGCGGCAAGTGAAGAAGAGGTGAAAACGTTGCTCAAGGACGTGAGGATAGCAGCCATCGGCCCCATAACCGCGAAAACGATTACCGACAATGGCCTGGTCGTCGATGCCCAGCCCGAGGAGCACACTATCGAGGCCATGGTGGACTCTATTGTTGACTACTTCAGCGAAAAAGGCCGGAGCGGTGAGTAGTTGAAGGCCGGCAGTGGTATCCGTATCCGGACTGCGGAGCTGGCGACACGCGTCTGAGGGGATCTGGCCCATCGAAAGGATGTCTTCGTACCATGGTTATACCGCTTTTATTCAGGCAAGAAAATGCGGTCGTCGAGGCTGACACCGCCGACCGCAGCGAGGAGGAACAGCAGCCAGAGGAGGCGCTGTTTTGTGCTGCCTGCAGTCATCTCATCACCTATGAGAACCAGGCCGTGGAAATGCACGGCAGTCATCACCATACTTTTTTCAATCCAGCGGGCATCGTCTATGAGATCCGTTGCTTCAGCAAGGCCCAGGGATGTCTGCACCATGGTGAGTCTTCCGCCGAGTTTACCTGGTTTGCCGGCTATACATGGTGTCTGGCAATGTGCGCCGGCTGCCAGACCCATCTGGGCTGGTTTTTCAGCTCGGGCGAAGCCAGCTTCTACGGTTTGATCGGCAGGAAGCTTGCCGGTTAAGGACTGATTTCAATATTGCACGAAAAATCAGTTGCATCGTCGATTCTATTTCCTCACTACCCCCAAGATATTCAGCAACGCATTCAGGGAGAGGAGACTCTTATCCACAAGGCCATGAACCTTTCCCCGGGGGCTTGGCTGCTGTCGTCCCGACTGCAGACATCCGTGAAAAGAACGCGCCTGTTTCTGAGGTACTGGAGAAGCTGAGTTTCAGGGGAAATCAGATTATAGGTGTATTTCTCGGGCTATCCTTCCCGTATGAGATCGATGAGATCGTCCGAGCTCATCTTGGCGCTGAGGTCACTGCCTTCCAGCAGACTCCCGGCGAGATCGCGCTTTTCCTGGTGGAGTCTGACGATTTTTTCCTCGATTGAGTTCTTGCAGACCAGCCGGTAGATGGTGACCGGACGTGTCTGGCCTATGCGGTGCGCCCTGTCCGAGGCCTGATCTTCTATGGCCGGGTTCCACCAGGGATCCATGTGAATGACGTAATCGGCCGCCGTCAGATTGAGCCCGAGGCCGCCGGCCTTGAGGCTGATGAGAAAGAGATCTCCCTTGCCCGCCTGAAAATCATCGACCCGGATTTTTCGGTCCTTGGAGGCGGTCGAGCCGTCGAGGTATTGGTAGGAGATACCCTCCCTGTCGAGGTAGTCCCGGATTATGGCCAAATGACCGATGAACTGGCTGAATACCAACGCCTTGTGGCGGCCGCCGATTAACTCCTGGACGACGGAGGCGAAGACCTCGAGCTTGGAACTTGTGATATCGGCATCGGGTTCTATGAGCCGCGGGTTACAGCAGGCCTGACGCAGTTTCATGATTTCCGTCAGTATCTGCAGGTGCCGTCCTTTTTTGTCTCTCTTGCTCTCCAGTATATCCAGGGCATTTTGTCGAAGCGCCTCGTAGAAGTGGGCCTCGGCTTCGCTCATGGTAACCTCGAGGGTAACGTCGGTGCGTGGAGGCAGTTCTTCAAGCACCTGTGATTTGATGCGCCGGAGAATGAAGGGCCGGATCAGCTTCTTGAGCTTGATCCTGGCATCCCTGTCCTGGTGCCGTTCGATGGGAATAGCATATTTCTCGTTGAAGCTGTTGATGGAGCCGAGCAGGCCGGGGTTGATGAAGTTGAAGAGATTCCACAGTTCGCCCAGATGGTTCTCGATAGGGGTACCGGTGGTGATGAGCTTGAACCTGGCCTCCAGGGACATGGCTGCCTTCGAACGTTTGGTGGCGGCGTTTTTGATGGCCTGGGCCTCGTCGAGGATGACGGTCTGCCACTCCACCTTGGAGAGCAGTTTCGATTCCTGTTGCAGCAGGGTGTAGGTGGTGATGAGCAGGTCGAAGGGGCCGAGGCTTTTAATGGCTTTGGATCGGTTTTTGGCGGGCAGGATCTTGAGATTCAGGGTCGGGGTGAAACGGTTGACCTCGGTCTGCCAGTTGGTGGAAACCGAGGTAGGAGCGACCACCAGTGACGGACCCTTGTTGGCATTTTTGAGGATGATGGCCAGAGACTGCAGGGTCTTGCCCAACCCCATATCGTCAGCCAGGCAGCCGCCGACGCCGAGATAGGCAAGCCTGGCGAGCCAGTTGAAGCCCTCGACCTGGTAATCACGCAACTCGGCCTGCAGAGTGGAGGGCAGCTCGGGGGTGAACGTCTGGGCTTCGCCTATACGCTCGAGTTGGTTGTGCCAGCCGGAGTCCGCCGAGGTCGTTGCCTGTTTGGCCAGATCCTCGAGTGGCAGCGCTGCCAGAGGATGGACGAGAACTTCGTCATCGGAATCGTTGTCGGGGATTTCGGCATAGGTGTTGAGATCTTCGAGACGCTTGATGAATTCCTGGGTCAGGGCCATGAACTGGCCTTCGCCGAGCTGCACGAACCTCCCCGAGGAGGAGCGCACTTTGGCGAGCAGTTCCTTGAGACCGATTACCCGGTCCTGGTCGAGTGCCAGATGGCCGCTCATGGAAAACCAGTTTTGGCGGTTGGTCCTGATCTTGAGATTCATGTTCTTGAAGGAGGCGTGGTGAGTGACGCTGAGCTTCTCCCCCTCCGGCCACTCGATGACCACCCGGTCGCTGATGGCCTGCAGTTCAACAAGCGCCTGGAGGCAGTCGTCGGGATCGAGCAGGTGCCACTCGCGGTCATTATCCTGTTCCATGTCGATGGCCAGATCGAGTATGGGGCAGAGTTCTTCGACGTCGCGGGCCTTCTCCTCCTCCAGGGCCAGATTTCTTTTGGTCTGCAGCCGTTTTCCCTGGACCTCGGCCATGATGTTCTCCACTCCCTGGCCGGGTTTGAGGTAGTGCACTCCTTCAGCGAAGGGTTTGACGAACATTTCCAGGCGAAAACCTTTGCCGTAGGGCAGGAGGTGCATATAGATGGTTGGATCGGCCTCGACGAGGGTGATATTGGCTTTATTGCGGGAATCCTGATCGACGGCGATGGCAGAGTGGACGGTCATGAACGAGCTGATATTGCCGATGGCGGTCAGCACCTGTTCGCTGGCCTCCCTGGGAACCACCAGGCCGTCCTTGCCGGTGATCTGGGCGATGCGGCGATGATTTTCCTTGATGGTGATTATCTTGAAGCGTGTAGGTGTCTCCTGGTAGACGCTGATATTGCCGTCGGCGAGTTTCTGGGCAAAGTGGATATGGAGCTGGTCGCTTTTTTCCTCGACCAGCAGCTCCGGTTCACCGGCAATGAACTCAACCGGTGTCGACGGTGACTGGTTGAGAAGGAGCAGCGGGTGGCCGACCAGGTTGAGCAGCAGCTTATCGTTGTCCAAGGCGTAGGAGGTGGAGTGGGTCTCCGGGTTATGGATTTTTTTAATTGACCTGCAGACCTTGCGGTCCTGGAGGCCAAGATAGGAAAGTTTGTCGGATTCATAGAGTCTGGCCAGTGACAGCGGCTTGCCCTTGCTCCACTCGCCGCTTGGCGCGCGGCGCTGTTCACGCGGCGTAACGTTGACCTTGCCGCGCTTGTAGTCGACCATCCATACCAGCCGTATGTCCTGGGGAGTGCTTTCCTGCTGGGTATCGTCGGCGGCGTTGATCAGGGCCTGGAGGCTGCGCTTCCAGGGTTCTTCCGGTTCGAGTACCGAAATCAGCGAGACGATGGAGGTCTGGTCGCGCAATGTGTCGACGAGGTTGCGCAGTTCGGCCTTTTCATGACTTATTTTCTCTAGTATATCTGCATAATTGAGTGCCATGAACGTGTAGCCGTTATCCAAGGCCTTGGTGAGTTTTTCCCGAATGGCTATCTCAAGTTCGGATTGCAGTGAGCGGTTCAACCAGTACTGACTCAAACCGGCAAATAGCAGAGTCAGGCTATGGCCAGTATCGTCTTGTTTGATATTAAGCTGCTCCGGGGAAATGGACTTGTTGACATGGCTGCTGATGACCGACGCCAGGAAGTGGTAGGCGCCGGCCTCGGCGCCGGCAGAAAAATTGGTGAGGGTAATTGCTATCTGGTCGGCAACCGTGCCGTAATTGCCCTTCTTTTCGTGCTGGAGCAAAGCCAGTATATGAAAGACGCCGACAGGACCGAAGAAGGCGACGTTGCCGTCGCTGCTGAAGGATTTGAGAACGTCGATATCCTTGGAAAAGGCGGCGATGGCTTCCTCGATTTCGCCCTGAAGGAAGAGCAGCGCCCCTTTAGCTCCGGTACCTGAAAAGGCTTCTTCGTGATCCTCTACAAGCTTGCCGGCCTCGGCAACATCGCCTTGATAGAGCAACTGGTTGAACAATAGGCGCTTGAAGGGCAGTTTCTCATCGCTGCTGTAGCCTGCGAATTCCTCATCATTCTTGACAAAGGCGGTGAGCTCGGGATAGGTCTCGAGGCGGGCCTGGGCATGGCGCAAAACCTGATCGCAGAGAAAGAACTGGAAGGAAACCGGTAGAGTGCGGAACCATTCCGCAGAAAAAGGACGTGTCGTTACCTGCACGGTGGGCGGCACGGAAACAATGTCTGCGCACTGCTGATCGAGGAAATCCGTTGCCTCGTCGATGAGTTCGAACTGCTGAGTGTATACACCGATGCGCAGCTCGCGGATGGCGCGCCAACAGCGGGTAGACCATTTGCCGTAGTAGTAGGAGACCGGCGCTTCATCGCGAATAGCCTTGGCGAAAACCTTAAAGGATTTCTCCTTGACGGCTATCTTGCTGATGACCTCGACGATATCGACGGAACACTGCAAATTCTTTTGGACCAGTCCGAGTTTGCGGAATTTTTCGAGATAATGATTGAGATTGGCCGTTGTCGGTCGATTGCCCCGGGGGCCGCGCAGGTCGAGCTTCCTCATGCAGTTGACAATGAGAGTGGTATGCGCTGGTTCGTAGAGTACCGAGAGAAACTGAAGAAACGTCTGCTCAAAGGGGTTGAGCCTGTCGTATTTTTGGAGCAGATCTGTGTCAGTGGCCATAAGAGAAGATAGACAAAAGGTTTTAATCCCATACTTTTCCATTAAAAGCGTGGGGGCGAACATCCTACTATAGCATGTCTGAGAAACAAGTGAATAAAAAAGTTCAACTTTTTCTCGATGTCTTGCTTGGCTGTCGATAAGGTGGGCAGCAGAGGTTGCAGTTTTCTGCAAAATCATGCAGTCAAATGAGGAAATAAATTCTAGAAATGGTTGTAATAAAACTATAAATAGCGTACACTTATCATGTAAATAAATAATATGTATGTTGTCATATTGGCAACAATAATATACTATATAGTAGTTGACAGAGAAGAGGCCTTGTGGCTGGCATTACGAGTACGCGGGTGAGCCATGCGTGTGACAGGATATGTTGTTGGAGAAGGGGCGGCTGAAGCGGTCGATCTTCAGAAAAAAAACATAGGGCGGTATGCAGCTTCGCTGGGGTATGGCATCGATGAGTTCGTGGTCGAGCCGGAGCCATTGATGAAGCAGCCCTTCGTCCGTCGGCAAGAGGGGGCGCGTGTTGTCGACATGGTGGAAGCCGATGATATGGTGATTTGTGGGAAGGCGGAGTGGATTCTTGCCTCTGCGCAGAGCGGACTTGAGCTTATCGACCTTTTTCGCAGGCTTCGGGTATCGCTGTATTGCGTCGACCTGGCCGAGAATCTCTCCCTGCCTGCAGAACGCAGGCTCGTCGTTTACGAGGGAGGGACCAAACTTGTGCGGGGGCTGCTGGCGGCGCTGGCTGCCTGTGACGGCAGCAAGCATGGTGAGACCATCAGGGCGGCGAAAAGGCAGATGAAATGCCAGGGCAAGTATCTGGGAGGGCCCGTGCCCTTCGGGTGGAAGGTGGAGGAGGGTTTTCTCGTCAAGGACCGTGAGCAACAGAAGATCATCACTCGCATACGCAAGTTGCGGGCCGACAGATGGTCGTATCGGGATATTGCCGTCAAACTCGGAAACACCTTCGATATACATCTCTCCCACGAAGGCATTCGCAAAATTCTCCAGGCCAATGAGGGGCGGCGCAAGGATTGAGGAGATCACGGGGGGAGTCCAGGCAACCAGTATACCCCCTCCTGACGCCCTTGCTGTGTCTATCCTCTTCGTTCCCGATGGCTTTTTAGGGACGATTGATTGCTACAGCTGCTCCCCTGCACCTTTTCAGGCAGCAATGCAGCATTCACGCAGAAAGCAGGACTAAAGCCGCTGGTGGGTAAACACCTCCGCCTGCATGCGCTGGCTCTCGATCCAGCCTGAGAGGATCTGCTGCTGCTTGAGCTGGAGGATAGCGTTCTTATAACGGTTTCTCTCCTCCGGCGCCAACTCCTGCTGTGGTATTTTCTTGTCGACGAATTCATAGACGACATAGGAGCCGTCGGCCTGCAGCGGCTCCTGCGGTAGAGGTGAAGAAGGCGAAAGTTTGAAGGCCCCGTCAACGAGACCCGGTGGAATGTCGGCCTCGCCGGCGCTGCTTTTACTGAGATACTCTGAGTCTTTGACGGCGAATCCTCCTTTGTCGGCAGCGGGACGCAGCCCATCGAGCTCCCGAGCCTTGTCGAGGAGGCTCTTGGCTGTCTCCTCGGCAAGCGTATTTGCTCGTTCTGCTTTGTAGTCCGCTTCAACTCGCTCGCGGACGTCGCTCAGTTCGGGTACCTGCGGTTTCTTGACCGCTTCCGCCATGAGTATGGCGTAACCCTGTGAAGTCTCGATGAGGGAGCTTAGTTCTCCCTGCTTGAGAGAAAATGCGGCCTGCAGAAACTTCATGTCCCCGGCAAAGGCCGGCGGAGGATTGTTTCTGCTGAAAAAATCGGTGGTTTTAGCATCCGCCCCGGGGGTGGATGCAAGGTAGGCGTCGAGACTGCCGGCACTGATAATGCCTTCGTAGGCCTCGTTGGCGACCTGAAAGGAGAGGGGTCTGGCCTGCTCGATCTGCAACTGCTCTTCGATGGTTTCTGAGACTTCTTCCAGAGATCTCGCGGTTTCCGGAACGATTTCTTCGATCTTTATAATGTGATAACCGAAATCGGTTTTGACGACATCGCTGATTTCTCCTTCTTCAAGACGGAACGCGGCCTTTTCGAAGGGGGCGACCATCTGGCCGCGGCTGAAGAAGCCAAGTTCTCCGCCCTGGGCCTTGGACGGTCCTTCTGAATATTGCCTGGCAAGTTCGGCGAAATCACTGCCCTGCCTGGCCATTTCGACGATCTCTTCGGCTTTTTTGCGTTTTTCGGCATGGACAGCCTCTCCGCTGTTTTCATCGACAGCAAAAAGGATATGGCGGGCCTTGCGCCTTTCCTTGCTGGTGAATTCGGCTGTATTGTCACGATAGTATTGCGCTATGCTGTCTTCATCGACGGCGATTTTGCTGCCGACGTTTTCGTAGCTGAAATCAAGATATCTGAGCTTGACCTGGGGGGCGGTCTTGTATCTGTCCTCTACGCCGGTAAACCATTCCTGCAGTTTCTCCTCGCCAACGGTGATCGAACTGGCATATTCCTCGGCTTCGACGGTGACATAGCGAACGGCGATCTCGGATTTGTCCAGCCTGTAGAGGTCCTGTATTTCATAGTCGGTGACGGTGGTTGCAAATTCGCCTATATTCAGTCGCGCTTTCTGGGCCAGCATGTCATGGCGAATACTCTCTTCGAAGCTCGTCGGTGTATAGCCGTTTGCCGCCAGCAGCGAGGTATATTTTTCCATGCTGAAGGAGCCGTCTTCCTGAAACTGAACCATGTTCTTGAGGGTACGCCGCACCTCCTCGGCACTGACGTGGATACCCATCTCGGCGGCACCCTGGCGCAGCAGGGCTTCTTGGACAAGCTGGTTGATGACTTGCTGCTTTATGCCGAGATTCTCTACAAGGCCAGGGGGAATGTCGCCGCCGAACTGGGTGCGGATGTTCTCGTAGGCACGGTCGTAGGTCTGCTGAAATGACTGGAAGCTGATCTCTTCGTCGTTAACGACGATGGCAGCCTCGCGGTTGTTCATGAGATTGGTGCCCACCCCCCAGAATATAAATACCAGGGCTATAATGACAACGATGGCTTGGATGACGATGGATTGTGCTTTATTTCGGAGAATCTGCAGCATAAAATACTCTTCACTCTTTTTTAGAATTGCCAAAGATGGGCAAATGTGTCATATGTGCATATGCAACTATGGGGCAAGGTATGCCAACGAATGGGTAACAGTGATTCGATTTACCCGTTATGGGTAGTGAGTGCAAGGAAAAATCGTATAAAAATATACGGAAAGGATGGTGGCGATTTCCTCGTATGTGTCCTTTGTTGAGGGATTTTTCTTTTTCTGGAGTGAAAAGCGGGGAGGTGATAGGACACAGCAACTACCTGATTGTGAAGAGATCTGTCACGATGAAATGGAAAGAACAGTCTGCGCAGTGGCGGAAAGTGCTTTGACCTTCAAAATATCGTAATGAAAATAAACATGTACATCATTCGCTGAAAATGATTCGTCATTCACTTGACAAACGATTCACCCTATAGTAATAAGCCTAGTTAGTTTTTCTTTCAGTTTGATTTAATAACGGTGAAAGCCATATAGAATAAATTAAAGGAGGTTGTACAATGCCAACATTAGAGCACAAAGGATCAACATTTACCGTAGATGAAGATGGTTTCCTGCTGAAAGGCATGGACGAATGGAACGAAGACTGGGTAGATTACGTAAAAGGCACCGAAGGTATCTCTGATATAACCGAAGAACATCAGAAAGTCATCGACGCTCTCCAGGAGTACTACAAGAAAAACGGTATTGCCCCCATGGTTCGTATTCTTTCCAAAACCACCGGTTTTCCGCTCAAGCGTATCTACGAGCTGTTCCCGTCCGGACCTGGCAAGGGAGCCTGTAAAATGGCCGGCCTCCCCAAGCCCACCGGTTGTGTATAATCAGTCCCTCCTTTCTTAGTGAAAGAAAAAGGAGCCGCCCGTTGGGGCCGGCTCCTTTTTTGTTTGCACGTTTTTTTCTCCCTCCAGGAGTGTAGCGGAGAACCACACTATTTTCTACTATTACGGCGTGACCAGGAAATCAAGCACAGCCATAGAGGTACTCTTGGCAGCATTGATTTTTTGAAGACAACGTAGAGACAGGCGGTAAGCAAACGCAATGAGACTGCGAGAACGAATTTTCTCCGACAGGCTCCTGGCTCTACTCTTTCAGGTGGCTGCTAAAATCATAGGCGCGGCATCATTTTTTCAAGAAGTTTGTTCTCGATATCGGTTACGCGCCGACGGTACTCCGGAGTTGAGATTTTTGCGCCGCGCAGACCGCCACGAAGATTTATTTCCGAGAGATAGATCTTGCCCTGTGGGGCAAGAAGAAGGTCAAGATGGCCATAGGGGCAGTCTGCCCGGGCCATGACCTCCCGGCAGAGCTGCTCCGCCGGGTCGCTGAGATCGCAGGGTTCGGCCGTTCCGCCGCAGTGGAGGTTGTTGCGAAAACAGTGGGGGTTGACTCGTCGATAAGCTTCCTTGTAGGGGCCGAGAATGATGACGCGCATATCGACGCTATTGTCAAGAAAGGGCTGCAGGATAAAAGGGAAGACCAGGCAGTCGCTTGCCGCCTGGTTGAAGACATCTTCGATGGAACCGTAACGCAATATACCGACGCCACCATTCTTGCCCTCTTGTTTGACCACCACCGTGGTTATGGATTTGCGGTGATAGTGGTTGCAAAGCGCAAGCAGCTGATGAATGTCATAAACCACCGTGGTTTCGGGCAGCATCCACGGCGAGAGTGTCAGAGCCTGGTAACGCTTGGAGCGGCTGGTCAATTGAGCCGTTGCCGATGGAATACATCTCACTCCCCTGCTGGCCAGATCGAAAAGCATATGCTCCTCACCAGCCTTCATGGGTATTTTGCCGAAGATTATGTCCCCTGTCGCCAGCCGGTGATAATGGTGATCAAGGTTGTTCCGGTTGGAGATGACGCGAGGGGCGGTGGTCAAAATATCATCTCTCGGAATCGTTCGTGGAATCCGTTGAGATTCTCCCCGCAGCTGCCGCAGAAGAGCTGAACGCTGCCAAGGATCTCCGAATTCTGATCGGTGGCGGTGAAGCTGCCGTCTTCATTCTGGCCGTAATAGGTTGTAATCAGCGCATCTTCTGCCACTTCGAAAAATTCGGAATCGTTGTTGCAATAAGGGCAGGTAAGCAGATTGACGATTTTCGGTTTTTTTGAAGCCATGGGGTATATTGCTGGTTGCGACGATTATTTTTTGGCCGATTCTGCTTTCTTAGGAGACGCTGTTGCGGGGGTTTTGTCAGTGCCGGCAGGAGCTTGCAAGGAGGCCTTGCTCTGCAGCTCTCTGGTTGCGGCCTTGATTTCGCCGTCGAGACTGGCGCCTGGTTCTACCGTGAGGCTGCCGGCGGTTATCTTGCCCTGGATGGAGGAGCCTCTTCTGGCTGTGAGGATTTTGGCGTCGATATTGCCTGTGAAAGTGCCCTGGCATATAAATGAGCTGACTTTGATGTCACCTTGGATTTTGCCCTCCTTGCTCAGAATGAGGTGCTCGCCTTTGATATTGCCGTTGATTTCTCCGTCGATGCGTGTTTTGCCCTTGAAGGAGAGTTCTCCGGTGACGACCATCGTCGCGTCGATAATGGAAGATATCGCCTCTCCCTCGACCTTTTCGATCTCTTTTTCTATATCTTCCTTTTTACCGAACATGTTCATTTCTCCAGAGAGGTCTGTATTTCGTAAGTGAGATCAGCAATTTTCATCAACTTGCCAGGGTTGATCGGTTTACCTTTGTAGGCAATTTCGTAATGAAGATGGGAGCCGGTGGATCGACCGGAGTTGCCGACAAGGCCTATGGTCTGGCCGCGATTGACAGAGTCGCCTTTTTTAACGTGGTATTTGTGCAGATGCGCGAAGTTGGTGGTGTAACCATTGCCGTGGTCAATTTTCACGCATTTGCCGTAGCCGCCGTTTTTACCGGCAAAAATGACCTTGCCGTCGGCAGTGGCCTTTACCGGCTCTCCTTTTTTGCCGCGAAGGTCTATGCCTTCGTGGAAGGCTTTTTTGTTGTTGAGCGGATCCCTGCGTTTGCCGAACCCGGATGAGACCGAGCCCGCCACCGGTTTGCCCAGCGGCAGCGTCTGTATGGTTTTGAGGTAGTGGTCGGTGCGGTAGATAAGATCGTCATAGACACCGTTTTCGGCGGCGACAAAGGGACCACCGCTGTTTTGCTGGGAACCTTTCGGATCGGGCTTGATCGTGATACCGATGTCGCTGATGACGTTTTCGATGAATTCGCTGCGGGCGTTGAGTTCGCTTACCGCTGTGGAAAGGAGAAGGTCTCGTTCCTCCTTGAAGGTCATTTCCTGTTCAAAATTCTTTTTCTCCAGTTCAGCTATCTTTCTGTTGCTGTCGAGCTTTAAACGGAAGATGGCCAGATCGTTTTCTGTCTTCAGGTCGTCGAGGGTCTTTTCGTGGCTGGCAAGTATCATGGCGAGCCGTTTTTCAAGAAGTGCGTTGGCGGTGCGCGTTTCGTTGACCTCCTTCCTGGAGGAGTCAATTTTCTTGACCAGCAGGGTATTATAGGCAAACAGTCCGGTCGTGTAAAAACCCATTGAAAATAATGCACTGGCGACGAAGAAGACCACGGCGGCGGTGATCACAAGCCCGCGTCTGGAAAACTTGAATGATTTGGGACTGTGCTCGTCACCTGCGATAATTATATGAATTTGTTCGCTCATTGTAGTTTGTCTGGTATTTTGGGGAAAAAACGTATAAAAGTGTCTTGCCGTTATCGGCTGGACATTTGCAACGTTTTGGGCCGGAGTATCAGCCTCTTCGACCGATCATGCCAGTCGATCGTTGCGCGGATGGCCGGTGGCGTTCAGCGCGGATGCAGCGCTACTTCTGGTGTATCCTGAGACGGTTGATTTTGAACAAAATTAACGCCTTCAGGATGAACCGGAGATTCCGGAGGATACGAAAACAAACATGAAATTTTATAGTAATCGTTATGTTTTATAATAATATGCCAGGAAAAAATCAACTCAAAAAAGACCGGCTGCGGCCGGCTGTCGCTGTTATAAGCGATGTTTGAATAGGGTCCTGGTCTCTGTGAAATGAGCGTTGTTCTCATGGCGACAGGCAGGAAGGCCGGTGGTCTGAGAGAGCGCCCGCTTTGCCATATACAGCTTTTACGGTTTTTCTATGTCACATCTTATTACCTGTCATTCTCTGGCGAAATCATTCGGCTCCCAGACCCTCTTCCGGGACGTCGATCTGGTCATCAATAGTGGCGACATTATCGGTCTTATCGGTCCCAATGGCTCGGGAAAATCGACGCTGCTGAAAATTCTCTGCGGTTTCGAGGAGAGTGATGAGGGCACTCTTCTGGCAAACAGAAATCTGCAGGTGGGATATCTTGCCCAGGCTGACAGTTTCGCGGAAGAGCTGAGCGTTTTTGAGAATCTCCGTCGCTCCCTGGTGGACTTTTCGCTTGAAGAGGCCGAGGCACAGGCCCGGGTGCAGGAGATGCTGAGCCGGGCCGAGTTTGCCGATGACAATCAGGTGGTTGCCAGCCTTTCCGGCGGCTGGCGTAAAAGACTGGCCATCTGCCGGGCGTTTTTGGCACGCCCCGACGTCCTCGTTCTCGACGAGCCCACCAACCATCTCGATCTCGAAGGAATCCTCTGGCTGGAAAAACTGCTGGCAGGCACCCTGCCGGGCTCACCCCAGGCCTACGTCATCGTCAGTCACGATCGTCAGTTCCTGCAGAACTGCTGCAATACAATCATCGAACTCTCCGCCGTCTATCCCCAGGGAACCTTTGAGGTCGATGGAAGCTATGCCGATTTCCTGGAGAAAAAGCGCGACTACCTGCAGCAGCAACAGCAGATGGAGGAAAGACTGGGCAACAAGCTGAGAAGAGAGACGGAGTGGCTCCGTCGCGGCCCCAAGGCCAGAAGCACAAAGGCCAAATACCGGATTGACGAGGCCCACCGGCTGCAGGAGAGGCACGCCCGGGTTAAGAGCAGAAATCAGGCCGGCTCGGCGGTTGGCATCGATTTCGATGGTACCGGCAGAAAGACTAAAAAACTGTTGGAAGCGACGCAGTTAGGCAAGAGCTTTGACGGTAAAGTGCTGTTCGAAGGTGTCGACATCCTGCTCTCTCCAGGCTCAAGGCTCGGTCTGCTCGGCCGCAATGGCTGTGGCAAGTCAACGCTTCTCAAGACGCTGGCGGCAGGAGAGGCCGGCGCCGCCCAGCTGGACCAAGGTGCCATCAAGACTGCCGATAAAATCACCATCGTCGAGTTCGAGCAGAACAGAGACTCTCTTGATTCCACCCTTTCCCTGCGCCGGGCGTTGGCGCCCGAGGGTGATTCCGTCGTTTTTCGCGATCGCTCAATCCATGTGGTCAGCTGGGCCAAACGCTTTCAGTTCAGAGCAGACCAATTGGAAACCCCCGTCGGTGAACTCTCCGGCGGAGAGCAGGCGCGAATCCTGATCGCCTCGTTGATGCTCAGACCTGCCGACATTCTACTGCTGGATGAACCAACCAATGACCTTGATATCGGTTCTCTGGACATACTTGAAGAAAGCCTCGTCGATTTTCCCGGTGCACTGGTGTTGGTCACCCACGATCGCTATCTCCTCGACCGGGTGTGCGACAGGCTTCTGGGTTTCGACGGCAAAGGTTCTACCGCCTATTTTGCCGACTATCAGCAATGGCTCGACCAGATGAGCGGCAGAGAAGAGGGGCAGCGCCGGCGACACAAGCAAAAGCCGGCTGTGGAGAAGGTCTTCAGGGACAAGGACAGGAGCGGTAAGCTTTCCTATCTCGACCAGCTCGAATTTGACGCCATGGAAAAGAAAATCGAGACGGCCGAAGAACGCCAGCAAGCTCTGCAGGAGAAGATAGAGAGCCCAGAGGTAGCCGCTGATCCGCAGCGGCTGCAGGAATACTGGCAGCAAAACGAAGAAGCCAAAGAGGAGATCGAAAGACTCTACAGTCGCTGGAGTGAGCTCGAGGAAAAGAAACTCTCTTCATGAGTCCGGGGCTGCAACTGCTGGGCGAATCTCACCGTATACTGAGAGGCTGATCACTTAGGGGAATCACAAAAGATACAGGCTTAGTCGGGAGTGAAGGTATAGCTGTTTTTGCCGATGCGTTTGGTATAATACATGGCGTCGTCGGCCTTTTTCATGAGTGCGCGGCTGTCTTCGCCGTTGTCCGGATAAATGGCGATGCCGATACTGACGCCAATGGTGATGTTCCTGTCATCGATTGCGATGGGTGTGGAAACTTCCGCAATGATTTTTTCGGCCACATTGGCGGCGGTCAGGCGGTGTGAGACTTCACTCAGTATCACCAGAAATTCGTCGCCGCCGATACGGGCGACGGTGTCGGACTGTCGCAGGCTGTCCACCATTCTCGCGGCGACCTTTTTCAGGACTTCGTCGCCGAAGTCGTGGCCATAGGTGTCGTTGATGGCCTTGAAGCCGTCGAGGTCGAGAAACATTACCGCGGTTTTCCAGTCCTTTCGTTTCGCCAAGGAGAGTGCGCCGAACAATCGTTCCCGGGCAAGCCGCAGGTTGGCAAGTCCGGTCAGCGGATCATGGTTGGCGAGGTTGCTCACTTTTTCGAGGGCCTGGGCCAGTTCTTTTTCGGTACGCTTTAATCCGGTAATGTCATAGTAGGTAAGCAACCGGCCCTTATCGGGCAGGACCACGCACTGGAACTGCAGGGCTTTGCCGTTTGAAAGTTCGAGTTCGGTGGGCGGGATATCGCCCGCGCGGATTTGCTCCATTCTCGTGTCGATATAGTCATCGAGTGTTTTCGGCTGAATGGGATGTACTCCCTTGTAGCAGTATTCCATGAGTTCTGTGAGTCCTGGCATGGTATCGGTGAAGCTCGCCGGAATCTCCCAGAGATCGCGAAAAGCCTGGTTGACGAGACATACCTTCAGTTCCTCGTTCATCAAAACGATACCATGGTCAATGGATTCGACGACGGCGTTGAACTCGCCCAGGGTCTGAGCGAGTCTGTCCTCGGTGTTTTTCTGCTGGGTGATATCCTGCAGTATGCCGATGATGAAGGAATCGCTGGCCTCTAAAATGGCCATCATTTTCAGAAGAATCCGCCGCTTGTTGATCACCAGCGGTTCTTGGTAGCTCGAGTTGAAGGTGTCGTGGCAGGGCGGCTGGCTGGAGGTGATTTTGTCAAACCAGGCCACCACCTCCCCTCGTTCCTGGGGATCAAGAAAATCAGTGAAGCTGGCGGAAAGGATTTGGCGCAGGCTCCGTCTGAGGAGTTTCTGGGTGGCCATATTGGCCTGGACGATCTTGCCGTTGATGTCCATTTCCACCACCGCTTCGGCGACGTTGTTGAAAATGGCGTGGTAGTGCTTGCGCGAGAGGAGCAGTTCCCTGGTGATTTCCCGAGGGTGCAGGGTGTTTTCGCCCATGATCGCCTGGTTGCGGCGGATGCCCTTCCTGTACTGCTCGAGGGTGGAGAAAATATGGTCTTTGAGGTTTGACTGGGGGCCCTTGGCGATGTAGACGTCGGCATCGAGGTCGAGGATCTGGTGGTTGTCTTCCAGCGAAGTGGAGGAGTGAACCGCCAGAAAAATATCCTTGAGTCTGCTGTCCCGGCGAATAATGGTACAGAGCTGATCGCCACTGACCTTGGGCATGATGATGTCGGTGAAGATCAGATCGGGGATCTCTTCGTCTATTTTCAGCAGGGCCTCCAGGCCGTTGACCGCTGTTCTCACCTGGCAGCCTTCGTTTTCGAGATGATGCGAAATGAGTTTGACAATGGTCGGGTTGTTTTCGACCACTAGAACGTTACACACTGGTTGTTCTCCTTGGATATATGCCGGTAGGTTGAGGCATGGCACGCGGTACCCGAACTCTTCCCGGCGACTTTCCGAAAAGGAAATACCGGCAATTATTCACCAGCTCATCAGCTGTTTTCGCTGAGATATGCCGATTACAGTTCCAGTTCAATCCTATCACAGTACAGGTATCAATGTCCATTGTCACTGGAGAGAAAAACGCTTGTCATCGGCGTTTTATCGTTGATCGAGCAGTTCCAGAAACTCTTTTTCGGCAAGAATGATCTTTCCGAGTTGTCTGGCCCTGTCCAGTTTCGATCCTGCCTTGGCACCGGCGACCACATGACTGAGCTTTTTGCTCACCGATGTTGCTACCTCTCCGCCGTTTTCCTTGACCAGTTTTTTGGCCTCGCTCCTGGACAGCGTTTCCAGGCTGCCGGTAAAGAGAAAGCTCATGCCGGCAAGGCTTCCGCCGGCTGGCGGCGTTCGTGCATCCGGTTCGACGCCTGCCTGCTCCAGGCGCTGAAGAATGTCGCGGGTCCTGTCGTCGGCGAAATAGCCGGCCAGGCTGGTTGCCGTTCTGTGGCCGATGCCGTCGATGCGGGTCAAATCGTCGACTCCGGCCTCGGATAGGGCGCCGAGGGTGTGGAATCTCTGTTCGAGAAGCGTCGCGGTGGTTTCGCCGATGAAGCGGATGCCGAGGGCGGCAAGCAGTCTGGCAAGCGTCGGCCTTTTGGAGGCGGTGATGGCGTTCAGTACTTTGGCGGCGGAGATGTCTCCCCACCCCGGCAATGCTGCCAACTTCTCTTCGCCGAGGGTGAAGATATCGGGGATGTCCTCAATTATTTTGTTGGCATACAGCTGCTCCACCGACTTCTTTCCCAATCCTTCGATATCCAGGCCGGCTTTGGATGTAAAGTGGATCAAGCCCCGCAGTTTCTGGGCTTCGCAGAGAGTATTGGTACATCTGGTGAGGACTTCGCCCGGCGGTTTTTCCAGCGGCTGAGAACAGACCGGGCAATGACTGGGCGGCGTAACGGAGGTTTCCCGACCGGAGCGTTTTTCGGGGATTGGCTTGATGACTTCGGGGATAACGTCGCCGGCCCGCTGGACAAGGACGGTATCGCCGAGCCGCAGATCCTTTCTGGCGATCTCTTCCTGGTTATGCAGGGTGGCCCGGCTAACCATGACGCCGCCGACATTTACCGGCTTTAACAGAGCGACGGGGGTTACGGCGCCGGTCCTGCCCACCTGATAGGCAATATCTTCAAGCGTGGTGGTTGCCTGGATAGCAGGGAATTTGCAGGCGATGGCCCAGCGCGGCGACCTGGCCTTGAAACCTAGCCTTTCCTGGAGTGCAAAGCTGTTGACCTTTATAACCATGCCGTCAATTTCATAGGGCAGCTGATGACGGATGGCGAGAAAATCATTAAAGGCCGTGAGAACCTCGTCCAGGGAGCCGCAGAGCCTGCTCATGGTGCTGGTCGGCAGCCCGTTGTGGCGAAGGTAATCAAGCAGGGCGAACTGGCTCTCAGCGTCAAGGCCGTTGGCTGTGGCGACGCCGTAGGCGGAAAAAGACAGACGTCTTTGGGCGGTAATGCGCGGGTTGAGCTGGCGCAGGGAACCGGCAGCGGCGTTGCGCGGGTTGGCAAAAAGCTGTTCGCCGCTCTCCTGGCGTTGGGAGTTGAGGGCGGTGAAGGCCTCCCGGTCCATGAAGACCTCGCCTCGCACCTCCAGAAGACCCTCGTTGGGTGTGCGCAGCCTTAAGGGGATTGCCGCTATAGTGCGCACCTGAGCGGTGACGTCCTCGCCTGTTCGCCCGTCGCCGCGGGTCAAAGCCTGGCTGAGAGTGCCATCTTCGTAGATCAGTTCAACCGCCAGTCCATCGAGCTTTGGCTCGCAGACGTAGTCCGGCGAGGCCTCGGTGTTGAGATAGCGTTTCAGCCTCTTTTCGAATTCGAGGATGTCCTGCTGTTCAAAGGCATTTTCCAGGCTCAGCATGGGGAGACGGTGAGGTACCTGGGAAAATTTTTCCAGGGGCAGACCGCCCACCCGTTGGCTGGGGGAATCATCGCTGGCAAGTTCGGGCTGCCGGGCTTCTATCTCCAGCAGTTCGGCGAACAGTGCGTCGTACTCGCCGTCCGATATGGTCGGGCTGTCGAGAACGTAGTAGTTGTAGGCATGCTCGCCGAGGAGCTTTTTCAGTTCGGCGAGCCGGGATTCGGGCGTCATTTTTCTACTGTTCGTCGAGAAGCTTTCCGGCCTTGGCGATATTTTCCCTGACAACCTCGTCTATGAAGATAAGTATTGATTCAGGTGGCTTACCTGCGGCCTCGGCGATAACCTCGGTGACTCCCTTGCTGATTTTCGCTTTCTGCTCACGGCTTAACTCGCCGGCGACGCGGATATTGACGTAGGGCATGGTGTATACCTCCTGTAAGTGATGGTTGAGGCTCCGGCGTGCTGGGTGAGCCCGTTTCTATTGTTCTTGAATAATAAGGCCAAAATGGCTATTTTGTCGAGGCTGTTTGGAAAAAACGTCCCTGGTGTCTCTGGCGAGATATCGAATTTTCACGCCAAAATCACGCTGCCTGCGGCCAGCTGCCGGCAGCGACAATATACTCCGTGTTACGGGTGGAATCCATGAATATTCTTGTTACGGGCGGTGCGGGCTATATCGGCAGTCATACCTGTCTGGAGCTGCTCAGCGAAGGCCATGAGGTCATAGTCATCGACAATCTGTCCAATTCCAGCCGGGAGTCCCTGCTGCGGGTGGAGGAGCTGACGGGCAAAAATCTTGTGTTTCACCAGGTAGACCTTTTGGACGAGGATGGCCTCGACGAGGTATTTCGATCCGCTCCCCCCATCGACGGTGTTATTCATTTCGCCGGCCTCAAGGCCGTGGGCGAGTCCGTGGACAAGCCGCTTTTGTACTACAACAATAATATCAAGGCAACGCTCAATCTTTGCGAGGCCATGGTACGCCATGACGTCACCGCCATAATCTTCAGCTCCTCGGCCACGGTGTACGGAGATCCGGCCACGGTGCCCATCAAGGAAAATTTTCCGTTATCCTGTACAAATCCCTACGGCAGGACCAAGCTCATGAGCGAGGAAATATTGACCGATCTCAGCCTGGCACGCACCGACTGGAATGTTACTCTCCTGCGCTATTTCAATCCGGTCGGGGCGCATGACAGCGGCCGTATCGGTGAAGACCCGGGTGGAATACCAAACAACCTGATGCCCTATGTCTCCCAGGTTGCCGTTGGTAAACTCGAAAAACTGTCTGTATATGGTGACGATTATCCCACCGATGACGGTACCGGTGTTCGTGATTACATCCATGTCGTCGACCTTGCCCGGGGGCATGTCAAGGCGCTGCAGAAAATCGGCGGCGTTGGCGGTGTCAATATCTACAACCTCGGTACCGGTCGCGGCTACAGTGTACTCGAAGTGGTCAAAGCCTTTGAGACGGCGAGTGGCAGGACCATCCCTTATAGGGTAACGGCGAGAAGAGCAGGGGATATCGCCACCTGTTACGCCGATGCCGGCAAAGCCTGGAAAGAACTGGGATGGAAGGCCGACAAGGGCATGGAGGAAATGTGCGCCTCCACCTGGAAATGGCAGAGGAATAATCCCGACGGCTACTCTGGATCCTGACGTCCACCTGCGGTGGTTTTTCCCTTCGTCCCGCTGTTTACGGCCCGGGGCGATCGCCTTCATCTCCGGTTCCGACTCCTCGGTTGTACCGTATCGCTGCCGGCCTGGCGAGCACCTTCTCCAGAGACTGGTGCGGCCGATGTTACATACTGTATTTGTGTAAAAAAGGATGACTTCGTGTGCGAATTGTGCTTGAATAAAAGGGTGTCTTGTGATACCAGTCAAGACTAAAGAGATTTGAGGCATAGTTTGCACAATGGCACAACAAGTGAAGTCAACAATGATATTCGGTTGCGGCAACCGGATAATGGGCGACGACGGTTTTGGACCCGCTGTTATCGACCTGCTCTCAAGCCGTTACAGGCTCCCCGATTCGGTTGCCGCCATCGATGCCGGTACGGCGGTGCGTGAATATCTTTTCGACTATCTCCTCTCCCCCGAGGGCCGTCCGCGATCCATTATCCTGCTCGACGCCGTCGATTACCAGGGCAGGGAGTCGGGAGAGGTTTTTCTCATCAGCCCGCGCATGATTCCTGCAAAAAAGGTGCATGATTTTTCGCTGCACCAATTTCCAAGCGTCAATTTGCTCTCCGAGATCGAAGAATATACGGGCATTGATGTCACCATCATCGCCGCCCAGATGGAATGTCTGCCCGAAGAAGTGAAGGAGGGACTTTCGCCGAGTATGGAGGCGGCGGTGGTCCATGCCTGCGAAACAATAACGCAGATGCTTTTCTGCAAATACTCGATAAGCGAGGTAACTCCCCCATGATGTACGAATTTAAAGTCAGTGAAATGGCGGAAGAATTTGGGGTGCACCGCAATACCATACGCAACTGGATCAATGCCGGAACGCTGTCGGCCAAGGAAGGTCCGGGAAGAAAGTATCTGATGAAGTTCGAGGATTACCAGGAACTCTGCGAGAAGTTCGGGCGCAAACCGCACATACGGCCAAACAGCCACGTTGATCTTGAAACCGTCAAGTCCCTGGAGGAAAAGAACTCGGAGTTGCCCGTCATCGAATTGGGCGGGCCGGTGAAAAAATTCTACGACGATCCTCGTTGGGCGGATGTCTGCCTGACCTGCGGTACCTGTGCCAGCGCCTGTCCTATTGCCGGCGTTGACAATCTCGACCCCCGTAAAATAGTGCGCATGACATTTTTTGGCATGGAGCACGATCTTGTCGAGGCTGACTGGCCCTGGAAATGCACCATGTGCGGCAAGTGTGAAAATGTCTGTCCCGCCAATATCGAAATTGTGGAGCTGATGCGCAAAATCCGTTCGCTGCGGAAGCGGGAACTGGTACCCGGTCCGATACACAGAGGCGTTGTGACCTGTCTCGAGCGCGGCAACAATCTGGGCATCCCCAAGGAAGATTTCATCGCTTTGCTCGAAGGTCTGGGCCAGGAGCTGGCTGAGGATTCCTGCCCCGGTTTTGCCACGCCCATCGATGCGCACGGTGCCAGGATTCTTGTGCAGGTTAATTCCAAGGAACCTTTCGCCGAACCCGACGATATGAAATGGTGGTGGAAAATATACCATGCTGCCGGCGAATCCTGGACCATATCTTCTGAAAACTGGGAAGGGGTCAACTGGGGACTCTTTTCCGGCGACAACGAGTCGATGAAAACGGTGGTCGGCCGGATCGTCGACAATATGCGGCGGCTCAACTGCGAGGTTCTGCTGCTGCCGGAGTCGGGGCATGCCTACTACGCTACCCGTTACGGCCTGAACCGCTGGTATCCCGATGCCCTCAGGGAATTCAAGGTATGCACCTTCTTCGATCTCCTCCTGGAGTATATCGCTGAGGGCCGTATTCAACTGGATAAGAGCAGACACCCTCAAAAAACCGTCTATCACGATCCCTGCAATTACGGCCGAAAGTCGCTCAAATCCTTTGGCAGAGCCTACTACGAGGAAGGCCGGCAGATAGTGGCAGCCTGCTGCACCAATGTCGTTGAGATGGAGCCCAACCGGGAGACCAATTACTGCTGTGGTGCCGGCGGTGGGGCCTGGGCCATGCCCTTTGCGGCGGAGAGAATCTATTATGGCCGCATGAAGGCCCGGCAGATACGTGAGTCGGGCGCCGAAATGGTGGTTGCCTCATGCCATGGCTGCCGGGATCAACTGAAAAAGTCGCTGGTACAGGAATACAGCCTGGATGTCGAGGTTAAATATCTCTGGGAACTCGTGGCCGATTCTCTGGTACTGCCGGGGGAGGCGGGCAAATGAGGGACGTGCAGAAACCATATTGTCATATCGAGCCCGGCTCCGGCCGGGAGTTTGAACAAAGAGGAGGCAGGCCATGTTGAGTGAGGCCGTTAAGGTGGGTTCGGTGCTGATAGTCGGCGGTGGGGTGACAGGCATGCAGGCGGCGCTCGATCTTGCCGATGCCGGCCATTTCGTCTACCTGGTCGAAAAGACGGGCTCAATAGGCGGGGCCATGGCCCAGCTGGACAAAACCTTTCCCACCAATGACTGTTCGATGTGCATTCTCGCCCCGAAAATGGTCGAGTGTGGTAGGCATCTCAACATCAAGATACTGACATTGAGTCAGGTCACCAGGATTACCGGTACCGCCGGCGACTTCAAAATCACCGTCAAAGAGAACCCGCGCTTTGTCGATCCCGAGCGCTGCGTTGCCTGCGGCCTGTGCATGGAAAAGTGCCCAAAGTCGGTGGATAATGAGTTCGATGCGCTCGCCGGCAGGCGCAAGGCCATATTTATTAAATATCCACAGGCCGTTCCTCATAAATACCAGATCGACCCCGATGCCTGTCTGCGGATGAAAAAACCGGGCACCTGCGGCATCTGCGAAGAGGTCTGCTTTGCCGAAGCCATCAGATTCGATGACAGTGGTAAGGTTCATGAATTATCGGTGGGGGCCCTCATTCTCGCACCGGGGTTCGAACCCTTCGATCCGACCGAGGCCGGAGTCTGGGGATACGGGAAGTTTCCCAACGTCATCACCTCGCTCCAGCTCGAGCGCTATCTCTCGGCCACAGGTCCCACCGAAGGCAGGCTGCTGCGACCCTCCGACGGCAAGCCGGTGCGTAAGATCGCCTTCCTCCAGTGCGTCGGTTCCAGGGACGAAAACAGATGTGGCAACGGCTACTGCTCCTCGGTATGCTGCATGTACGCCATAAAGGAGGCAGTCATCGCCAGACAGCATGTGCCCAACCTTTCTGCGGCCATATATTATATGGACATGCGTACCCACGGCAAGGAATTCGATTCCTACATGGAGAAGGCCAAGACCGAAGACGGTGTCCGTTTCGTCCGCTGCCGGGTGCATGGGGTGGAGCCCTGTTCCGACAACGGTGATCTCCGCCTGCATTACATCAACGAGGAAGGACGACAGGTGGAGGAACTCTTCGACGTAGTGGTGCTCTCCGTCGGCTTGCGGACTCCGGAACATGTCCGAGAGCTTGCTGAAATTGCCGGCATTCAGCTGTCGGCGGCCAATTTTGCCTCTACCTCTGATTTCTTTCCGGTATCGACTTCCAAGGAGGGCATCTTTGCCTGCGGTGCCTTTTCCGGGCCCAAGGGTATTCCCCAGTGCGTGGTGGAGGGCTCCGCCGCGGCGGCGGCCGTCGCCTCGATTCTCGCGCCGGTCAGGGGCGAGAAGACCAGGGCCAGAAACTACCCCGAGGAGCGGAGGGTGGCCGAGGAGGAACCACGCATCGGCGTTTTCGTCTGCCACTGTGGCTCCAATATTGCCGACATGGTCGATGTCGCTGACCTCGAAGCCTATACCTGGAAGCTTCCCGGGATTGTTCATGTGGAGAAAAATCTCTTTTCATGTTCCCAGGAGACCCAGGAAGTACTTATCGATTCCATACGGCAGAAGCAGCTGAACAGGGTGGTCATCGCCGCCTGTTCGCCGCGAACCCACGAACCGCTTTTCCGAGAAACGCTGAAGACGGCCGGCATCAATGAGTATCTGGTGGAGATGGCCAACATCAGAAATCAGGATGCCTGGGTACACGATGATCGCCAAAAAGCCACGTTCAAGGCAAGGGATCTGGTACGCATGGCTGTGGCCAAGGTCGCACACGCCTGCGCTCTGGAGCCGGTGGCGGTTCCCATCGTTCAGCGGGCCCTGGTGATCGGTGGCGGCATTACCGGCATGACGGCGGCCCTCAATCTGGCCAACCAGGGCTTCGAGGTTGATCTGGTGGAGAAATCGGAGCGGCTCGGCGGCAACGCTCTCAATCTCAAACACACCTATTCGGGGGTGCATGTGCCCATGCAGGTGGCCAAATTGATCGATCGGGTCAATGTCCACGAAAAAATCAGTGTCTACATGGAAAGCGAAATCACCAAGGCCCAGGGCTTTGTCGGCAACTTCAAAACCACCGTCAAGACTGTGGGCAAAAAAGCCAAGACCATCGATCACGGCATCGGCATTCTCGCCACCGGCGCCACGATATTCCGGCCCACCGAATATGGCTATAAGCAGATAAAGTGCGTAGTTACCGCCATTGAGTTCGAAAAGCTGCATGAGCTTAAGGAAAAACATGTCAAGAAGGGCAAGTCATTCGTCTTCATTCAATGCGTCGGTTCCCGGGAGAAGGGCCGGATGTACTGTTCCAAGGTTTGCTGCACCCATTCTGTGCAGTCGGCTATCGAACTGAAACGGGAGGACCCCAGCCGCAATATTTATATTCTCTACCGCGACATGCGTACCTACGGAGAACGCGAATCGCTGTTCAAAAAGGCGCGCGAGATGGGTGTGGTCTTCATTAACTACGAGCTGCACGGCAAGCCCGAGGTCAGCGAAAAAGACAGGCAGATACGGGTGGACGTCTGGGATCATGTTTTGCACCGGCCGGTGCGTATACAGGCCGATATGGTTGTTTTGGCCACCGCCATCGTCGCCAATCCCGAAATGGAAAAGCTGGCTCAGCATTACCGCATTCCCTTGGACGGCAACGGCTTTTTTCAAGAGGCGCATGCCAAACTGCGTCCGGTGGACTTTACCACCGAAGGCCTTTTTACTGCCGGTCTGGCCCAGTATCCCAAGCCGGTAGACGAGTCAATCTCCGAGGCTCTGGCCGCCTCGGCCAGGGCGATGACGCTGCTGTCGCAGAAGCGGGTCTATCTCGACGGCATCAAGGCAGTTGTCAATGAGCACAGTTGCGACGGCTGCGCTCTGTGTATAGACGTCTGTCCCTATCATGCCATAGAATTGATCGAAAAAGAACAGGGCAAGGGGAAGGCTCCCCTCAAGCTCGTGCGCGTCAACACCGCCAAGTGCAAGGGCTGCGGCCTTTGCCAGGGTACATGCCCCATGCGCGGCATCGACGTGGCCGGCTTTACCATGGAACAGTTGAGCAGCCAGATCAAGGCGGCTCTGGACACAGCAGAGTGAGAGAACGCATTAGACAAGGAGCGTAGCATATGCATCGCCAACCGACAATCATCGCTTTCTGCTGCAACTGGTGCTCATATGCAGCGGCTGATCTGGCGGGTTCTTCGCGGATGAAATATCCGCCTAATATCAGGATCATACGGGTAATGTGCTCGGGAATGATGCATCCGGAACTGGTGCTCGACGCTCTCAACCAGGGTGCCGATGGGGTCATGATTTTGGGGTGTCATCTTGGCGAGTGCCACTATATAGATGGCAATCGCAAGGCCCTGGCCCGTTCGGAGGTGATCAGCGAACTGCTGGAGGATTTTGGCTATGAGCAGGAGCGATTTGGCATTTTCTGGGTTTCCTCGGCAGAGCCTGAGCGGTTTGTGGAGTTGGTCACCGATATGGTGGAGAAGGTCAAAGAGTTGCGGGAGGCATAGGCGCGGATATGGCCCTGCGTATCGCCATGGAATGGCTCGGTTCCTGTTCCGGCTGTGAAATATCTTTTCTCAACATGGGTGAGGAACTGATGGCCCTGCTTGAGGCCGGAGTTGAAATCGTCCATGCCCCCCTTCTCATGGACCATAAATACTACGGGCAGACAGGAGAAGGCAAGGTGTTGACCATCCCCGAGGCCGATATCGGCCTCGTTTCCGGCGGCGCTCTGGACGAACACCACCTCTGTGTTCTTGAGGAGATGCGGCGCAAATGCACGATGCTGGTGGCCCTGGGGACCTGTGCCACTCATGGTGGCATTCCGGCCTTGATGAATGGCAGAGACAGGCGTCAGAGCCTGCAGGAGGTTTTTGAGACCGTCTCAACCGATCCGGGGGCGTCGCTGCCCGATGTCGAGGTACCCGCATCGCTGGAGAGGGTCTATGCCTGTGATGAAAAGGTCGCCGTCGATCTGCTGCTGCCCGGATGTCCGCCGCATCCGGATCGTATCGTCGAAGTATTGCACTCTCGTCTCGAGGAGCGGTCCTTGAATCTTTCCAGCCGCAGCGTCTGCGATACCTGTCCGGTGGAGCGCAGGGGCAAGGGGGAGCTAAGAGACGTGCTGCGATTTTTCACCAATGCCAGCTATGACCGGAGTAAGGGAGTGGAGACCATGCGCTGTCTTCTCGAACAGGGGTATATGTGCATGGGGCCGGTCACCCTGGCCGGTTGTGCCGGCGGCCAGGCCCCGAGATGCATCGAGGCACGTGTTCCTTGCCGCGGCTGCTATGGCCCGGTTCGCAGAGAAGGCAACCAGATGCTTGATATGATGAATGCTTTGGCCAGCAATGGCATCAACTACAGATCGGTGGTCGATCGTCGTTCGATTCTGCGTTTCAGTGGAGCTCACGGCAGATTGCGTCCACTGCGAAAATAGCCGGAAAAGGAAGAAGGAGATATGGCAGAGGTAATAACCATCGCCCCCGTCACCAGAATCGAAGGGCACGCCAAGATAGCAATTCATCTCGATGACAACGGCAATGTGGATGACGCCTTTCTCCATATCCAGTCTCTCAGAGGTTTTGAAAAGTTCATCGAGGGCAGGCCAGCCGAGGAGATACCGCGCATAGTCAACCGCATTTGCGGCATCTGCCCCTGGATGCATCATCTGGCCTCGGTCAAGGCTGTGGATGGCGCACTCGGTGTGACGCCCGCCCCGGCAGGGCACCGCCTGCGGGAGCTCTGTCAGGTGCTGGCGCATGTCAACGACAAGATCCTTCATTTCTTCTTCCTGGCGGCACCGGATTTTATCCTCGGTCCCGATTCCGATTATTCCGTCCGCAATGTCATGGGGATTGTCAAGACCAACCCGGAGCTGGCCAGGAGGGTAGTGAAGATGCGCCAGCTCGGCCAGATGCTTTTAGAAAATTTTGCCGGCAAGGCCATACATCCCATCGCCGGAGTTGTCGGCGGTTTTGCCAAACCCATGAGCGAGCATGAAAGACAGGAGATGCTCCAGGGTGTGGAAACCCTGCTCGACTTCGCCAGGTACAGTATCGATTATGCCAAAAAGAAAGTTTTTGCAAACTACCAGGATGTCATCGGCGCTCTGGGTAATATAACAACAGGTTTTCTGGCAACAGTGGATCCGGCCGACGGTTCAATGAGGCTCTATGACGGCGTCCAGCGACTGATGCGGTCCGACGGTACTTCCTGCGATTTCAAGGCCCGGGACTACGACGCTTATCTCGGCGAGCGCGTCGAGTCCTGGAGCTATGCCAAAATGGTCTATGCCAAGACCTGGGAAGAGGGATTCAGCCTCGACCCTGACCGGCCGCGGGGTATCTACCGCAGCAACACTCTGGCCCGTATCAATGTCTGCGACAGGATTTCCACGCCCGGGGCTCAGGAGGAACTTGAAGAATTTCGGGAGCTGTTCGGCAGGCCGGCGCAGCAGACCCTGCTCTACCACTGGGCCAGGCTCATTGAGTTGCTCTATGCCTGTGAACGGAGCAAGGAACTGCTTGAAGACCAGGCCATAACCGATCCGGCGGTCCGCACCGAGGCACACCCGAGAGCGGGACGGGGGGTGGGCATCGTCGAGGCGCCCCGGGGAACGCTGATCCACGATTATACCACCGACGACCAGGGCTGTATCGCCAGTGCCAATCTCATCGTCGGCACCACCCATAATATCGGCCCCATGAACATGAGTGTCAAGCAGGCGGCCAAAACGCTCATCTCCGGTGGAAAGTACACGAAAGGGCTGCTCAACAAGGTGGAGATGGCCGTCAGGGCCTACGATCCATGAATGTCTTGTGCCACGCACCGCCTGGATGGCGGCATTCCCCTGGCCTTGAACATAATCGATCATCAGGGAGAGATATTGTATACACTCACCAACGACGACGAGAGGTTTGTATGACGACACAGGCCAATAGACCGCCGAGGCGCAAGGTTAGGGCGGAAAACCCCACCGGCGCCTGCGGCTACATAGACCATATGACCATTGACGAGCTGCGTGAGAGGGGCGTCGGTGAAGAATTCGATGCCACCTGCCCAAGCTGCGGCATGTTTCATCTGACTCGGGCGGAAATTGAGCAGCTCAACAGCGAAAAGTTTACTGAAACGCAGGATTTCGTCAAGCTCCGCGATCAGGCCGAAGAGGCGGGCTGAGCGGATCAGCAGCTGTAACAGATCTGATTCGAGACTATTATGCCGAAGGTATCCTTAGCTCATGGAAACGGCGGAGCGGCCAGCCAGGAACTCCTTGGCGATCTGTTTCTCAGGTATTTGTCAAGTCCGGTCCTGCACTGCCTGGAGGACAGCGCTCTGCTCGAGGAACACGCTGGACGCCTGGCTTTTTCCACAGACTGCTATACCAACGAACCGCCATTTTTCCCCGGGGGCAATATAGGCACTCTGGCGGTACACGGTACCATAAATAACCTAGCCATGCGCGGGGCCATGCCCCTGGCACTCAGCCTTGGAGTGATCATCGAGGAGGGATTTCCCTTAGGTGATCTTGAAGAAATTATCCGTTCCGTCGGCTTAGCCACGGAACTGGCCGAGGTCGCCGTTGTCGCCGGTGACACCAAAGTGGTGCCCCGGGGCAGAATGCAGGGAATATGTCTTAGTACCTCAGGCATTGGCCTGGTAGCCCCGGGTTCAGAGATCTCGGGCACCGACATCGAAGAAGGTGATGTCGTTATCGTTTCCGGCAATATAGGTGAGCACGGCCTGGCCCTGAGAAATCAAGGCGGCAAGCTGCCTGCCTGCTGTGCAGGTGAAATTGGTCCGATGCATTTCATGATCCGGGAAATCATGGAGAATTTTCCCGATGCAACCCATGCCCTGCGTGACCCTACCAGGGGCGGTCTGGCAACTTCCCTCGTCTGGTTGGCCTCGGCTTCGGCCGTATGCATGGAGATCGACCGGCAGGCCATCCCTCTCTGCGAGGGTGTCCGCAGATTCTGTGCACGGGAAAACATAAGTCCATTCTATCTCGCCAGTGAAGGACGCTGCATTCTCTGCTGCGATCCGCAGTACGCCGAGGAGGTCCTGGCCCTGATGCGGACTATACCGATCGGCGCCAATGCCGGAATCATCGGTCGGATCAGTGCCTCGCCCATGGGCAGGGTGCGCCTCCATGAAGCAGACGGTTCGATCTCTTTTCTCGATGCGCTCTAGCCGCGCCTGAGAACTCCGGATTTTCGTAAAATGTGAGGGCTAGAAAAAGTCGGCAAGTCCCGTGAAAATGAGGATGAGACCGGCTATTTCGAGGAGGTTGCCGAGGGTGCTGGGGTTTCGCTGTCGGTGGCGGATGTTCTGAAAGATGAATTCGCGGCGACTTTTGCAGACAAGGGCCTTTTGCAGCGGGTGATTTATCCATTCGCCGACGCCGATGACCAGTGTTCCCAAACCTATTTCCCGCAGGCCTCCGAGAAGACCATCGCTTTCCCCGAAGAGGAAGGAGTAGACCAGCATGAGGATGCCGGTTACCAGCAGCAGAATAAAAAAGTAGCTGGTTGCCCTGGTACTGGTGGTGGTGGGTATATGTGGAGACATGGTCATGTTTTTTGCCGGAGACTGTGTATGTCTGTAACCGTAGTGGAACGCACCATATTGTAACTTTTTCACAGGAAAAAGTAAATACAGAGGGCATCCTGCCCTCAGGTGTCGATCAGAGGGTAATTCCTGGCAGCATTCCAGCTGTGGCACAGGCTTTGTCCCGTAGACTTCTTATTGGCTAATCCGGTCTCTTAACTACCAAATTCGTAAGGTTTTGTATGTGTGTGCCACGTAAGTTCAACGAGCAGCGGATCGGAATAGATCTTTGTGATTCCCTCTTATTCATAGCAGCTCGGTCTGAGACAGGGATACCCGGGAAAAGATCTCTCCTGAACCTTCCTGAGAAGTTCAAGCTGATGTGAACGATACCTGTATTTCTGGTAGTCATCACATTTGACCCGGCTCCACCGTATGGTACGCTGATTACTATCTTCGCTGAAAGTGTGTTATACTGGTGACTGCCAAATATTCAACAGTCAACAGGGAGAAAAGTTACAGCCGCAGAAACCGGCAAACGGACAGATATGACTCTTTACGACAGCAATGATAGCAGAGATAGCTGCGGTTTCGGCCTGATTGCCCACATGTCGGGCAAGCCCAGTCACCGCATTGTGCGAACGGGAATTTACGGTTTGAGCCGCATGAGCCACCGCGGTGGTATTGCCGCCGACGGCAGAACCGGTGACGGTTGCGGTATACTTCTGAGCAGGCCGGACAGCTTTTTCAAGGCGGTCGCCCTGGAAAATGGCTGGAGTCTCGGCAGCCGTTACGGTGTCGGTATGGTCTTCCTGCCCCGGCAACAGGCGCGAAGAAAGACGGCTGTACAGGCCATGGAAGAGGAGCTGCAAAAAGAAACTCTCACCGTTGACGGTTGGCGGGAGGTTCCCGTCAATGTCGAAGTTCTGGGCGAGCTGGCGGCTTCGACGCTGCCGCATATCGCCCAGGTCTTTGTCAGCGGACCCAGCGGTTGGGGTGCCAAGGATCTTGAGCGCCGGTTGTATATGGTGCGTCGGCGTATCGAAAAACGATTAGAGGATGACGATTTCTACGTGGTCTCCCTTTCCGGTGTCGTCACTATTTACAAGGGATTGTGCCGGCCGGAGGATCTCAATGTCTTCTATCCCGATCTCGCTGATCTGCGCATGCAGTCCTCCATATGCCTCTTCCACCAGCGTTTCTCGACCAATACCCTGCCTCGCTGGTCGCTGGCCCAGCCTTTCCGCTTTCTTGCCCACAATGGCGAGATAAATACCATTACCGGCAACCGGCAATGGGCCGCGGCTCGCACCTATAAATTCCGCTCACCGGTGTTGCCTGATCTGCAGGAGGCTGCGCCCTTCGTCAACTCCAGCGGTTCCGACTCCTCGAGCCTCGACAATATGCTGGAGATGATGCTGGCAGGCGGCATGGACATTTTTCGTGCCTTCCGGCTGCTGATCCCGCCGGCCTGGCAGAATCATCCTGCCATGGATGACGATCTGCGGGCCTTTTACGATTTCAATTCCATGCACATGGAACCCTGGGACGGACCTGCCGGCATCGTCATGAGCGACGGTCGCTATGCGGCCTGCGGCCTTGACCGCAACGGTCTGCGGCCGGCCAGGTATGTCGTCACCCGGGACAAGCTCATCACCCTGGCCTCGGAAGTGGGTATCTGGGACTACGCCGAGGACGAGGTGGTGGAGAAGGGCAGGGTGGGTCCCGGTGAACTGCTGGTCGTCGACACCCTTTCCGGACGGCTGTGGACCAGCTGGGACATCGACCTGGACCTGAAAAACAGACATCCCTACCGGCAGTGGATGGAGAAAAATAGCCGCCGCCTGAAGATTGGAGAAGATGACAACAAGAGTCAGGGCCTCCGCCAACTGGACGATGACGGTCTGCTGGCCTACCAGAAGATGTTCGGCTACTCCCGCGAAGAGATCGAACAGGTGCTCCGCATTCTCGGAGAAAAAGGGCAGGAGGCGGTAGGTTCAATGGGCGATGATACGCCGGTGGCCGTGCTCTCCCGCCGGCCCAGGGTTTTCTACGACTATTTTCGGCAGAAGTTCGCCCAGGTCACCAATCCCCCCATCGACCCGCTGCGCGAGACCCATGTCATGTCGCTTGCCACCTGCATAGGCAGGGAGCAGAACGTCTTCAACGAAACCCATAGCCATGCCCATCGGGTATTGTTCGATTCGCCGGTGCTGCTCGACGCCGAGTTCAAACAGCTGCTCTGGCTCGAGGAGGCCCACTACCGCTCGACGGTATTTCCGGTGTGCTATACGCCCGGCCAGGGGCTGCGCCGGGCCGTCGAGGATCTCTGCGAGGCGGTGGTGGCGGAGGTGCGCCGGGGCACGGTCCTGGTCGTCCTCAGTGACCGGCAGATAGAGGAGGGCCGGCTGCTCATCCCCATGGCTATGGCGGTGGGTGCCGTGCAGCGCACCCTGGTGGAAAACAGCATGCGCTGCGATACCAACATAATCGTCGAGACGGGCAGCGTCAGGGACCCGCACCAGTTCGCCGTCCTTCTCGGCTTCGGCGCCACTGCCATTTACCCCTACCTCGCCTGTGAGACACTGGTCAGGATGGCTGCTGACGGCCTTTTCGCCAGCGAGCGGGAATCACTTGTTAATTACCGCAGGGGCATCAACAAGGGTCTGTTGAAGATTCTCTCGAAAATGGGAATTTCCACCGTGGCCTCTTATCGCTGTTCCCAGCTCTTCGAGGTCCTGGGGCTTGGCCCCGAGATCAGCGAACTCTGTTTCCGTGGGGCTGCCAGCAGAATCGGTGGAGCCACGTTCGAACATATCGAAAAGGACCAGGAGCTGCTGGCGAAGGCGGCCTGGCGCCGGAGCAGGCCGCTGGAACATGGAGGATTGCTCAAATACGTCCACGGCGGCGAGTTTCATGCCTATAATCCCGATGTGGTGATGCTTCTACAAAAGGCGGTGAAGTCGGGTGAATACAGGGACTATCTGCTCTATGCCGAATGCGTCAATAAGCGGCCCGTCTCCAGTCTTCGCGATATGCTCTCCCTCAGGCCAGCCGGCGAGCCTCTGCCGCTTAAGGAGGTGGAGTCGGCGGATACACTCTACGGCCGCTTCGACTCTGCGGCCATGTCGATTGGTGCTCTCAGCCCGGAGGCCCACGAGGCTCTGGCCGTGGGTATGAACAGATTAGGCGGCTTCTCCAACTCCGGCGAGGGCGGCGAGGACCCGGCCAGATTTCACAGCGAACGTTCATCGCGCATCAAGCAGGTGGCCTCCGGCAGATTCGGGGTCACCGCCCATTACCTGATGAATGCCGAGGTTATCCAGATAAAGATGGCCCAGGGGGCCAAACCGGGTGAGGGCGGGCAACTGCCCGGCCATAAGGTTTCCAACCATATCGCCGAATTGCGTTTCTCCCTGCCTGGATTGACACTTATATCACCGCCGCCGCATCATGATATATATTCCATCGAGGATCTGGCCCAGCTCATTTTCGACCTCAAACAGGTTAATCCCGATGCCCTGATCTCGGTGAAGCTGGTTTCCGAACCGGGAGTGGGTACCATCGCTACCGGCGTCACCAAGGCCTATGCCGATCTCATAACCATCTCCGGTTATGACGGCGGCACCGGCGCCAGTCCGTTGACCTCGGTGAGATATGCCGGCAGCCCCTGGGAGCTGGGGCTGGTGGAGGCTCATCAGGCCCTGGTCGAAAACGGCCTCAGACACAAGGTGCGGCTGCAGGTGGACGGGGGATTGAAAACCGGCCAAGATATCGTCAAGGCCGCCATCCTCGGCGCCGAGCATTTCGGCTTCGGCACCGCCCCTCTCATAGCCCTCGGTTGCAAGTATCTGCGCATCTGTCATCTCAACAACTGTGCTACCGGTGTGGCCACCCAGGACGATAATCTCAGGCGCAAGCATTTTCACGGGCTGCCGCAGATGGTGATGAATTATTTCACATTCCTTACCACGGAAACCCGTCAACTCATGGCCGAACTCGGCGTCGCCCGTCTTATTGATCTCATCGGCAGAACCGATTTGCTCGAAATCCTGCCAGGTGATACGGAAAAACAGCAGGCGCTCGATCTCAGGCCGCTGCTGGTACAGCCGAAGTGTTCGTCAAAGACCGCCCTTTATCACCTTGAGGAGAATGATCCCGCCGACAGGGGGGAGCTCAACCGCCTGATTACCGAGTGCCATGGAGAGGCCGTGCGCACTGGTAGCAGCGAGCGGGCAAGCTATGGAATTCACAACACCGATCGTTCCGTTGGCGCCCGCCTTTCAGGCATAATAGCTCGGACTCACGGCCGAGAGGGACTGGTGGCGGCGGAGATCACCCTCGACTTCACCGGCACCGCCGGACAGAGTTTCGGTGTCTGGAACGCCCAGGGCTTGAATATGTACCTCACCGGCGATGCCAACGACTATGTCGGCAAAGGCATGTCGGGCGGCAAGCTGGTGATCAAACCTCCTTTGGGGGTGGCCTACGCTGGAGCGGATGGTGTCATCATAGGCAATACCTGCCTCTACGGAGCCACCGGTGGCAGGCTCTATGCCGCCGGCAGGGCCGGCGAGCGCTTCGCCGTTCGCAACTCCGGGGCCAGGGCGGTGGTGGAGGGCATCGGCGACAACGGTTGCGAATATATGACCGGCGGCGTCGTTACGGTGCTCGGCGGCACCGGAGTCAACTTTGGCGCAGGTATGACCGGCGGTTTCGCCTATATCTATGATCGCCGGGGCGATCTGGAGAAAAAAATCAATGGTGAACTGGTCGAAGTTCTCTCTCTGGCCAAGCTTGCCATTTACCAGGAGCATCTGCGCGGCATCATCAGCAGACATCTTGAGGAGACCGGCAGCGAACAGGCCGAAAAGATACTCGAGGATTTTATCGGCTCCTGCAAATATTTCAAACTGGTCAAGCCCAGAGCGCTTGACATCAGAACCCTTCTCGGTCACAGGGGCGGCTCAATGTCAGAGATGGAGACGGAAGCCGCCTGAGTCGGGCAGGTACTCACAGAGAATGATTATGAGCAAGAATGTCTATCAGTTTATAGAAGTCGAACGGGTGAGTCCGTCGAAAAAATCCTTGAAGAGCAGGATTAAGGGATTTGAGGAGATCTACAGCCGGTTCAACGAAAATCAGGTGGAGATGCAGTCGGACCGATGCATCGAATGCGGCAACCCTTACTGTCAATGGAAATGTCCGGTACACAATTTTATTCCGGACTGGCTCAAGCTCGCCTTCGAAGGACGCATCCTTGAGGCGGTGGAACTCAGTCACCAGACCAACTCCCTGCCCGAGGTCTGCGGTAAGATCTGTCCGCAGGACCGGCTTTGCGAGGGGGCCTGCACACTCAACGACGATTTCGGGGCGGTGACCATCGGCAGCATCGAGGCCTATATCACCGAAACGGCCTTTGAGATGGGCTGGCGGCCCGACATGTCCGGCGTAGTCATGACCGACAGGCGGGTGGCCGTGGTCGGGGCCGGGCCCGCCGGCATCGGCTGCGCCGACGTGCTTGCCCGCAACGGGGTCACGCCGGTGGTCTATGATAAAAATCCGGAGATCGGCGGCCTCCTCACCTTCGGCATTCCGCCTTTCAAGCTGGGCAAGGAAATAATGCAGCGCCGCCGCCAGGTCTTCACAGACATGGGTGTCGAGTTCGTCCTTTCCACCAATATTGGCGAAGACCTGGCCTTTACAGAGCTTTTAGCCGATTTCGACGCTGTCTTTGTTGCCAATGGCACCTATACCTCGATGATGGGCGAATTCGGCGACTACGCCGTGTCGGGACTCTACGAGGCCCTGCCCTATCTCATCGGCAATACCTGCAGACAATTGGGCTATCCCCAGGTTCATGAGTATGTCGATCTCGGTGACAAGCGGGTGGTGGTTCTCGGTGGCGGCGATACGGCCATGGACTGCGTACGAACGGCTGTTCGCCAGGGGGCGCGCGAGGTTGTCTGCGCCTATCGTCGCGACGAGCACAATATGCCGGGATCGGCCAAGGAGGTGGAGAATGCCAAAGAGGAGGGAGTTCGCTTTCTCTGGAATCTCCAGCCGCAGGCCCTGGTTTCAGAGAGCGGAACGGTCAGTGGTGTCAAGGTCGCCAGAACCGAACTCGGCGAGGCCGATGGTCGTGGCAGAAGAACGCCGGAACTGGTGGTCGGCTCAGAATATCTTCTAGAAGCCGATGCCGTCATCGTCGCCTTCGGCTTCGACCCCAGCCCGCCTGCCTGGCTGCAGGAAAACGGTATTGAAATCGATGACCGCCATCGTATCAAGGTTGGCGGTGAAAACGCTCTGGCCCTGCAGACCACCAACGCCAAGGTTTTTGCGGGCGGCGATGCAGTCCGCGGCTCCGATCTGGCGGTTACGGCCATAGCCGAGGGCCGTCGGGCAGCCGGCAGCATTCTAGAGTATTTAGGAATTGAGCAGTAAACAGACTCTTTACTCCTGACTACCAAATAAACAAGAGATTGTATTTGTGCTTTTATGGTAGTCTAGTCGATAAGTTTGGCCGGCAACGCCCGGGTGGTACGCTGATTTACGCCTGAAACTCGGTCTGGCCTCTTGCAATCCGGTCCCCCAGAAGCATAGCTGAATTTCATTGGTAATCAGCAATTCTTTTGGGGGAATGGAGGTTTGTCTTTGACAGGGGCAAAAAGTGGAATATGATAGTTGAGTAGAGAGAGAAACAGCGTGCTTATCTCATGGCTACGCTATGCCTCCGGCTTTGCAAAACATGCCGGGGGCTCCGAGAGGCACCAACGAAGTTTACTCACCAAGAGAGGAGAGATCACTATGAAGGTTAAGATGATATGGCCCGTTTTCCTGGGGTGCCTACTGTCGCTGTGCACCGCGCACTTCGCTTTTGCTCTTTCCGAACTGGGAAAGAATCCCTTTTACTCCAACGCTATCGAGTCGGAAGAAGAGATGGTGCAGATGCTGCTCGCCAACAGTGGCGATGTCCAAAAAGGTTTAACCAAGGCTGGAATGCCCGAGCTTTATGAGCCGCTGATGGCCCAGCTGCCGGAAGCCGAGGTCGAAAGAGTACAGTTCAATCCCGGAGACACCTTTCCCTGGATGTTTTACCGCAAGGATGGCCGCGGACCGGTTCGCATCGACAAGGATGTCGTCTGGGAGGGGGAAGAGCCATTTAACAGCTACCAGTTCTCTATCGATTATAACGACCGGCGCCACACCTTCGCCGTTCCACCGGTTTGCGGTAATCTCGCCTACGTAAGCGCCGGTGCAGTTCCTCCGCCGCCTGCTCCGGTGGTGGAAGAAGAGGCTGCCGTAGAAGTTCCGCCTGCCGCACCCGAAGAAATGGAGGAAACGGTGGTGGAAGAAGCCGCCCGTTTTCCTCTACTCGTCGATGTCGGCTATCTCTACCAGCCTGATCCGGCCGAATATCTGCTTCTCCGTGTTGGCATGGAGTTTCCCATGAGCGACACCTTCTCCATAATCGGCATGATCGGCGGGGCGCCCAAGATTTCAGGCAGTCAGGGAGATGATGCCTTTGTCGCCGACGTCTTTGCCAACTATCGAATGTCGCGCTTTTTCATCGGTCTGGGCGTGGGCGCCTGGATCACCGGCGGCGGAGACGATGACCTTGATCACGAAGACGATGATTTGGATTTGATCGTCAATGCCGGCACCAGAATCTTCGGCGAAGAGGATGCCTTCAACACCTCTTTTTTCATCGAAGCCCGCACCGGTATCGACGAACTCGAGGACTTTGACCGCTATGGTCGATTTGGTGCCGGTCTTCGCTTTAGCTTCTGATAGTCAACAATCAGCGCTGGCCCTCCGGGTCAGCTCATGAGCAGGAACACAGAACAGAAAAGCCCCGCATCCTTTCAAGAGGATGCAGGGCTTTTTTTTGCCCTCACTGGTTATCCATCCGTGTCAGTTCGGCGATTTCAGGAACATTTGGAAAGAGGGTCTTTCAAGGGAAAATATGGTCAGTTGTCATCTTCAGGCCTGCTGATGTCACAGGTGTTGAGGAGGTCGTGGATATGGCCCAGATCATCGAGCCGACCGAAGACGGTTATGACATCGCCTGACTGCAGCCGGGTATGGCCGCGGGGGATGATGATTTTATCGCCGCGCTTGATTGAGACCAGATTGACGGTCTCTGGAAGGGGCAGGTCCATGACCAGGGCGCGATTGCATTTATCCTCTTCCTTGAGGACGAATTCGACGAAACCGTTTTCCTTGAGACTGCGAAGGGACAACTGACCCTCAACAATCTGGCCCCGCTGTTTTCGGACAATGCCGACATCATAGGCCCGGAGGATATCACTTCTGCTGATGACGCCGAGCAGGGTGCCGGAGCCGTCTCTGTCGACCACGGGCAACCTGGCGAGATCGCGCGGGGCCATCTTCTGGATGGCAACCCAGATGGGTTCGTCGGGATAGACGGTGATCGGATTTTCTATGGTCACATCCTTGACCTTCATATCCTTGGGAGAGAAATCGTCGCGAGACTGCAGTTTGTGCATGTCCTGAAGGGTGACGATGCCGTGCAGTTTGTAATAGTCCTTCATCACCGGAAAACCAAGAATGTTGCTTTCCTGGAACAGGGCCATGAGTTCGGCGACGGGCTTGTCCATATGGATGGTGACCGGGTTTACTTTCATTACCTCGCTGACGGCTACTCCTTGCATGATGTCCATGTCGCGTCCTTCCGAAAAGTGGATGCCGCGCTTGGAGAGCTTGAGGGTGTATATCGATTCGGGATGCAGCCACTGGGCGAAATAGCAGGCGGTGACGCCGGCCACCATGAGCGGCAGAATAATGAGATAATCGTTACTCATCTCGAAGACGATGAGCATGGCCGTCAACGGCGCCCGGGCGGTGGCGGAAAAGACCGCCGCCATGCCCACCAGGGCGTAGGCGCCCGCTCCGCCAGAGATAGCGGGAAACCACATCTCGAAAAGATGCCCCATGGCGCCGCCGAACATGGCTCCGATAAACAGTGACGGAGCAAAGACACCGCCAGAGTTGCCGGAGCCAAGTGTAAAGGAGGTTGCCAGCGGTTTGAGGAAGACCAGCAGCACAAGAATCCATAGTCCTGCATTGCCCTGCAGAGCGACGCCGATAAATTCGAAACCCGATCCGTACATGTGCGGCAGGGCCTGGAGCACAGGGTTGTCCATCTGGGCGCGGATCTCTGCGGGCACGCCGATGCCGGGTATGAAGGTGTAGACAAGTCCTATGATACCGAGGCCGGCGGCACCGACTGCCGGCTTGTATATTTGCGGTAAAGTCCAATTGTCGAAGGCCCTCTCGGAAAAATCGAGCATGCGGATGAACATGATGCCGACGATGGCCGCTAGTAGTCCGAGTATCAGATAGAGAAAAAGAGAAAAGGGCGAAACCAGGGTGTAGACCGGCACCTCGAAGGCGGGACGGGCACCGAGAAAAATCCGGCTGACGATCGATGAAGAGACAGCGGCGATAACAACATTGCCGAAGGCCCGAACCTGCAGTCCGGACATCAGCACTTCGATGGAGAAAATTACTCCGGCAATGGGAGCATTGAAGGTGGCGGCAATGCCGGCGGCAGCGCCGCAGGCGACCATATTGCGTATACGTTCATCGGAAAGGTTGAGGATCTGACCGAGGCTTGAGCCGAGAGCTGAGCCAACCTGGACGATGGGGCCTTCGCGACCGGCTGAGCCGCCGGTGCCGATGCACAGGGCGGAGGCCAGAATTTTCGCCGCGGCAACGCGGGCGCGGATGCGGCCCCCATGGAGAATAAGGGCCTGCATGACTTCGGGGACACCGTGGCCCTTGGCCTCGTGGGCAAAGAGAATCAGGGGGCCGACGAGCAGTCCGCCGAGTACGGGAATGATTAAATAGGACCAGATCCCCAGCCCGGGAATGAGATCGGGCAGGGTGGCGTAGCAGAAGTACTGAATAGCATGGATCAGCTTTATGAAACAAACAGCCGCCAGACCGGTGGTGGCGCCTATGGCAATGGAAAGGATGATGAGGGTTATTCCCAGCGGCGGCGCGGTTTTGTCGAGCACGTTGCTGAGAAAGGTCTGTTTGGGACTCATAGTGTAGATCCGAATGGGTGTCCGTGCTGGTACTGCAGGTGACGTTTTTGTCGGCCTGAGATGGCGGAAAAGGCAAAACTACACTTTTTGCCAAGGATGCACAATTACTATAATGCTTTTAGCAACAAATGCCCTCCGGCCTCACCGCTCTCGCGGAGGTTCTTAGGATGTCGAAGATGACCACCTAAGGGACAGCGACGCTTCTTTTACCTTCTATGGCGTTTCCTAGCAGAGCTCCGGTAAAAGGTCAAGTTTTCATGGTATCGGTGGTTCGGCAGCGAAACGGAAGTCTTTGGTGGGCAACACCATTTTCTTCGTCGCCCGATTATGGTTATAATAGGAGGGAGTCACAGTTGAGGTGGCTCTGCCTTACAGCTTGAGGCATACAACGGGTAAAAAGAGGAAAAAGGCGCTTTGTCGACTCGCCGCGAAGCGGTGGAACGAGAGGAAATTTATGAAGAAAACTGGTATAGGCCGGGCATTAGAGACATACAGGCGGCTTCACAGTAATATAGGCGGTGTCATCAAAGGCAAGGATGATATGGTCACGTTCCTGCTGGCGGCCTTTTTCTGCGGTGGCCATGTGCTGCTCGAAGACGTACCCGGAACCGGCAAAACCACTCTTGCCAAAACGCTAGCCAAATCGATCGGTACCGATTTCAAGCGCATCCAGTTCACTCCGGATTTGTTGCCGGCCGACATTATCGGTGTCTCCATCTACAACCATCAGCAGAACAGTTTTTCTTTCCATCAGGGACCGGTGTTCACCAATATCCTTCTGGCGGACGAGATCAACAGGGCAAGCCCTAGAACCCAGTCGGCACTGCTTGAGGCCATGGGCGAAAAGCAGGTCTCGGTCGAGGGGCGACGCATGCATCTCAGTGATCTTTTTTTCGTCATTGCCACCGAGAACCCCATGGAGTCGCACGGAACCTATCCTCTGCCTGAATCACAGATGGACCGTTTCATGCTCAAACTCAGTCCCGGCTATCTCAGCAGGGACGAGGAAGCAGACGTTATAGCCGACCAGCTTGTCAGTCACCCGCTGGATGTAATAGAGAAAGTGATAGAAGAAGATGATGTCTTTGCTGTCATGGAGGCGGTGCTTTCCGTGCGCATATCCGAGGAGCTGCGTTATTATATAGTGGACATCGTTTCCGCGACGCGCGGCAATGAGCACGTGGCCGTGGGCGCAAGCGTCAGGGCATCGCTGGCATTGATGAAGGTCTCGCAGGCCCTGGCGCTTTTTGCCGGCAGAGAGTTTGTTATACCCGAGGATATTCAGAGCGCGGCCATACCGGTGCTTGGCCACCGCTTGCAGATTCTGCCGCAGGCCAGCTTCTCCGGCGTCTTGCCCGATCAGATTGTTACAACCATCGTAGACGAGATCAGGGTGCCGGCATGAAGCGGCGGCTGCATGGACTCTATGTCCTTACAGAGCGGCTCAAAAATCGGATGTCGGCCAGGTTCACGCCTTTGGGTAAAGTTTTCCTGCTGCTGGCTGCGCTGACGTTATTATTCGGCATCAACGTTGAGCGAACCATGATCTATCACATTTTCAGCCTCACCCTGATGCTTTTGGCCTTTTCCTTTGTGCTCTCCCTGCGTTTTTCTCCATCGCTGCGCATCAGACGGTTTCTGCCGGCCACCTGCGTCGCCGGCCGGGAGATCCGTTACCGGGTTCGTCTCGAAAATACCGGTACCGGCTCGCTCAGGGGTGTGTATTTTCGTGAGGCCATCCCTGCTCGTCTGCCCGACTGGCATGAGTTTGCCGCGGCCAGGGAAGAGAAGGAGGAGCGCCGCAATATGTTCGATCGCCTTATGGGCTATTACCGGTGGTTGTGGCTGGTGGAGATCGGCAGAAAAATTCTGCCCGTCGAGCAGCCGCTGCCCAATCTCCCTGTGGCAGCGACACAAGAGATAGAGGCGACGCTGTTGCCTCTGCGCCGGGGAGCTGTGCATCTGCCCGGTGCCGTGCTGGGCCGGGTCGATCCCTTCGGTCTCTGCCGGCGCGAAGTTTTGCACGATGATGAATGCAACCTGCTGGTGTTGCCGAGAATCTATGCCGTTCCCCAGCTGCTCTTCAGGGGGGGGCGTAAATATCACCGGGGAGGTATTACTGCAGCCAGGGAGCAGGGAGATTCCGGAGATTTCCTCTCGCTGCGCGAATATGTCCACGGCGACCCCATCAAGCATATGGACTGGAAGGCAACAGCGCGTAGCGGTCGGCCCATCGTCAAGCAATTCCGCGATGAGTTTTTCTCACGTTACGGTCTGGTGCTCGACAGCTTTACGGAAAAGAAGTACAGCTCCGTCTTTGAAGAGGCCGTATCGCTGGCCGCTTCAGTCATGCTGGCCCAGGACAGCTTCAACGCTGTTCTCGATCTGCTCTTTGTGGAAAACGAATGCGTTACCTGCACCGTCGGCGGCGGAATTGACGGCCAGCAGCGGATGATGGAAATATTGGCCGCGGTTTCCACCTGCGGCGACAAACCGTTTTCTGAGCTGGCGGCCCTGGTACGCAGCCATGCGGCCCTGCTCTCGGGGGTTGTTGTCATCTATATCGACCTCGACCGTGAGCGCAGAGATCTGCTGGAGTATCTCCATATCCGCAATATTCCTCTCAAAGCAGTATTGCTGGTGGAAGACGATGAAACCATGGCCAGAGAGAAAAAAAAGCACCACGATCTTCCGTTGCAGATATTCAAAGCCGGTGAGGTGGAGGCAAAAATAGGGAGTTTATGAAGATTCCTCCTTTGACCATCGGTGCCGCCCTTCTTCTTTGGGGCCTGGAAAGCGGTAAGATCGGTTTTGCCCTGCTGCTCTGTCTTGTCCTGGAAGGGAGCCATTTCATCCCCAGACGCTACAGTCTCGACGAGGATGACTTCGTCAAAATCTCCGACCTGACCTCGCTGCTCTTTCTCGGAGCGGTGGCCCTCATCCTCCTCAATTACGAGCCACTGGGGTTTCTCCGCATCACCACCGGCTGGATGCCGCTTATCCTTTCGCCGCTGATCGTCGCTCAGCTTTTTTCCACCGGGGATACCGTCACCATCGGCACCCGTCTGGGCACGAAGAAAAAGGCCTATACCCACAGGCCCATAGATTTCCGTCTCTATTACATCATCATCTGTCTCTTTGCCGCCGCTGCCGCCAACAGCCGCGGACCATGGTTCTATCCCGCCACGACGGCCATCGTCGCCGTGGTGCTTTTCGCCAATAGGGGACGTGCGTATTCTCCCGTCGTTTTCGCCCTCTTGCTGCTCGTCTCTTCCACGGCCGGCTATCTGGGCAGCATGGTCATTGTTACGGGCCACGGTTACGTGGTCCAGAATACGTTTCGCTATTTTTATCGCTATTACCGCAACACACACGCCAGTCCCTTCAAGGCCCATGTCAATTTCGGCGACACCGGCCGGTTGAAATTCTCTGGGGAAATCCTCATGAGGGTCAGCTCTGCAGCGCCGCCTTCACTCTTGAAGGAGGCCTCCTACAGCCTATTTCAGCGCGGTGACTGGTTCAGCCCCCAGGGCAAATATGAGTTTCTGCTGCCGGCGGACAGGGTGAGCTGGATTCTACGACCGGAGCCACCGGAAGAAGGCGAAACGGTGAAGATAGAGCTCGGTCTGCCCAAGGAAAAAGGGCTATTACCGCTACCTCTGCACGGCTATGCGCTGCGCAGCGCCACCGTGTTTGAGCTGGAACGCCATGAAAACGGCACACTCAAGGCCGTCGATGCAGCGCCGATAGCCACCTATGAGGTAGACTATGATTCAGGCCCGGGCAGGGCGGATGATCTGCCGACCATGGGGCATCTGGATGTTCCGGAGGAGGAAAAATACGTACTCGACCGCATAGCCTCTGAACTTGGCGGTGAAAATCTGTCCGCCTCTGCCAGGTTAGACGCCCTTGGCGATTTTTTTGCCGCGGATTTCCAGTATTCGCTCGATCTCGTCGGCAGCGGCGACTTTGCCACGCCGCTGGGTAATTTTCTCTTGGAAAGCAAAAGCGGTTTTTGCGAATACTATGCCACGGCAGCGACACTGCTTCTTCGCACCATGAAGATCCCCAGCCGTTATGTCACCGGCTATGCGGTATATGAGCGCTCGGTTCTGGAGGGCAAGTACCTGGTGCGCAGCAGGCATGCCCATGCCTGGTCCGAAGCCTTTGTCGACGGCGGCTGGGTGACGGTGGACACCACGCCCCCGGTATGGAAAGCCGCCGATGAGGCAAGGGCCGACTCCCTTGAAGGACTCCGGGATGTCTTCAGTTTCCTGGGCCATAAGTATCGTCTTTTTCGCATAGGCACCGGACGCGATTATACCTTCTCCCTCTCCGTCGTTGTCGCCGTTTTGACGATCTTTCTGGTATTGCGTATCTATCGCCGCCTGAAACTTGAAAAGGCCGAAATCGATGATACGCTCCAGGCGCCGAGGATCTTCACCCGGATAGTCACTCCCTTTACCCCGGTTGTCGACGCTCTGGCAGCGTCGGAGACGAGCAGGCATGAGTATGAAAGCTTTGGCGAATGGGCGGCCCGTTGCCACCACTGGCAGAACTTCGATACGGAGGAGTTTTCTCTGCTCTATGGTCTTCACCTGCAGCAGCGTTTTGATCCTGTTCCCGGAAACGAGCACCACCTGCAGAGACTGCAACAAGGAGCGGTAAAATATTTGCCGCAGTTGCAGGATGAGAAACAGCGCTGACTCGATTCAGATGCAGGGAAGTTGAGAAAGCCAAAAGAAGAGGGAGGAGGATGTCGCTAGCTGGCGCGAGATGTACACGCAGAGGTAATGTAAAATTGGTGGTCCCTGAAAAAAATTGAGCGGGAAAGGAACAATCTGGTAACATGGGATATAAAGCGTCTGTCTGCGCAACCATTTTTTCTTTTCTTCGGGAGATGCCACCATGATACAGTCCCGGCTGGAGCGTTTGGATCAGCTGCTGTCAACATCCGCACTCAGCGGCATCATCCTCAATGCAGGACCGAGTCTTGCCTACTTCACCGGCCTGGATTTCCATCTCATGGAGCGGCCGGTTATCCTCATGCTGCTTCTTGGCCAAAAACCGGTTTTCATTCTGCCGCGCCTGGAAGCTGCTAAAGTTGCCGGTATGGAGGGAGTGGAGATATTTTTTTACGGTGAAGATCCTTTGCAATGGCCGCAGGTTTTTGCCCAGGCCGTCGATGCAGGCGGTGCTGCCGGCGAAAGGCTGGGGGTTGAGCCCCTGCAGTTGCGGTTCCTGGAATATCGCCTCCTCAAGGAGGCAGCCCGGGATGCGGAATTCAGCGATGCCACGAAAATGCTTGCCGCCCTGCGTAGCCGCAAAGATCCGGAAGAGATCGCACTCATGCGTCGGGCCGTCGATATAGCCCAGGACGCTCTGCGGGCCGTCCTTCCCAGGATCAGTATAGGCATGAGCGAGGAGGAACTCGGCTCCGAACTGGTGCTGCAGCTGTTCCGGCATGGCTCTGATGCCGATCTGCCCTTCTCGCCTATTGTCTCGAGCGGCGCAAACGGCGCCAATCCTCATGCCAGGCCTTCATCGCGCAGACTGACAGCCGGCGACCTGCTGGTCATCGACTGGGGGGCGAATTATCGGGGCTACGTTTCCGATTTGACCCGGACCTTTGCCGTAGGAGAGATTGATGCAGAAAGCGCCAGGATTCACGAAGTGGTGCAGCAGGCCAACCGCGCCGGCAGAAAGGCCGGCAGGAGCGGTGCAACCTGTGAGGATGTCGACCGGGCGGCGAGAGCGGTGGTCGAGGAGGCCGGATATGGTCAGTACTTCACCCACCGTACCGGGCATGGTCTCGGTCGACAGTGTCATGAAGAACCCTATATCCGGGAAGGCAACATTGAGATTCTGGAGGAGGGCATGACCTATACCGTTGAACCGGGGATCTATCTTCCGGGGAAAAATGGTGTTCGCATCGAAGACGACGTGCTCATAGACGAAGAGGGCGCCGTCTCCCTCAGTTCACTGCCCCGCCGCATCATTCAGGTCGGCTGAGGCTCGCTGGTGTCGTCGCCTAAGAGAATCTGGTGACGTGATTGTACACCGAAGCGAAGCAGGAGAGTGAGAAAGGAAATGGCTGCGGAAAAGAAACGGTCGACGGTCTCCGTCGATATGAAAAAGAACAGACTGGTAATAACCCTCCACGGCACCATTCGCAAGAACGATCTGGAAAGTATTTATACCGATATCCGCTTCGGTGTTCGCGATCTGCAGCCGGGCTTCGATGTGGTGACCGATATGCGGAATTCGACAATAGGGTATCTTACGGGTATAACAACCTTCTTGAAAATCCAAAAATTTCTCAAGGAGAGTGCTGTCGGCAAGATTGTCCGCATCACCGGCACATCGAAGACATTTCTCCAGCAGATCAGCACGTTGACGGAGAATCAGAATGGCTATACTCCGACGTACGTAGAGAGTCTGGAGGAGGCTGAACACTATTTGTCTAAGCAGAAATGAATTCAACCTCTGGTAAATAGCAATGAATCTGTCACTGATGGAAGGAAACGAGGCGGTCGTCCGTGGCGCCTTATATGCCGGTTGCAATTTTTTTGCCGGGTATCCGATAACGCCGGCGACCTCTGTTCTGTCGAAAATGCTCGAGCTTTTACCGCCGAAGGGTGGAGTCTGCCTGCAGGGAGAGGATGAGATAGGCTCCATGGGCTACTGCCTCGGCGCCTCCATGGCTGGATGTAAGGCTATGACGGCAACTTCTGGACCCGGTGTCAGCCTCTACAGCGAACAGCTCTCCTTTGCCGTTGGCAGTGAAATACCGTTGGTGATCGTCAATGTTCAGCGCCTGGGTCCTTCCACCGGCTCGGCCACCAAGGGGGCTGACGGCGACATCCAGTTCATGCGCTGGGGCAACAGCGGCGGCCTGCCGCTCATCGTTCTGGCACCGGTGGACGTGGCCGACTGTTATACCCTCACCATCCAGGCCTTCAATCTTGCCGAGCGCTTCCGCACCCCGGTCTTTGTGGCCTCCAACAAGGAAATAGGATTAACCCGGGAGAGTATCGATCTCTCCAATATTGACACTCCGGGCGTCGAGGAAAGAAAAGGCTATATCGGACATGAGTCGGATTATCTGCCGTTTCGCGCCGATGCTCCCGATCAGGCACCTCCTTTTGTCGCCGTCGGTGAGTCCATTCTGGTCAGGCAAACATCATCCACCCATGGAGAGAATGGCTATATAACCACGGATCCCGAAGAAATTGCTGCCCAGCGTCAAAGAATCAAGGACAAGCTGGAGCTCAATATCGGCTCCTATTCCTACTTCGACTATCTGGCCGTTGAAGGCAGCGATACACTTATACTCACCTACGGCGTCACTGCCCGGGCGGCACGCCAGGTTGTCGTTGAAGAGAGCGGTGAGAAGGCTTCCCTGCTGGTACTGAAAACCCTGTGGCCGGTGCCCGAAGAGCTTATTCTCGAAAAAGCCGCAGATTTTGCCAAAATCGTGGTACTGGAAATGAACCTTGGCCAGTATGTCTATGAAATACGAAGGATTATGAAGGACAAGCAGGTGGTTTTCTTCGGCCAGATGAATGGAGCGCTCATCACACCCGACCAGATTCGCGAGGTACTTGCCAATGTCTAGCCTGCTCAATACGGCGCGGCCGCCGGTGTTCTGTCCCGGCTGCACCCATGAACAGATTGTCATCGCCCTCGACCGGGCTCTGCAGCAGTTGCCGGGTGCCGGAGACAAGACCGTGATCGTCAGTGATATCGGTTGTTCGGGGCTTTTTGATGTTTTCTTTCACACCCATGCCTTTCATGGCCTGCACGGCAGGGCCTTGACCTATGCCTTGGGGCTGAAGATGGCCAGACCCGAACTGCATGTCATCGTCACCATGGGAGATGGCGGCCTGGGCATTGGTGGCGCCCATATCCAGAGCGCCTGCCGTAAGAATGCCGACCTGACGCTGCTGGTTCTCAATAACTTCAACTTCGGCATGACCGGCGGCCAGCATTCAGCCACCACTCCGTCGGAGGCTGCGACCACGTCGGGCTTTCTCAACAGTCTGGAGAGTCCGCTTGATATCTGCAGACTGGCGGAGGCCGCCGGGGCTCCCTTTGTTTTGCGCTGTTCCGGCCTGGAGAAGGGTCTTGTCGACAATCTGATCAAGGCCATAGATTACGACGGCTTTGCCGTTGTCGATATCTGGGGGGTCTGTCCCGGCAGATACACCCGAAAGAACAAATTTGGCCCTGGCGAAATCCGTGAAAAGCTCGAAGCCCTGCCTGTCTATACTGGAGCAATCAAGGAAAACGAGCGTCAGGAATACGGACAGAATTACCGGCAGAAGGCGGCCTCGCTGCCTGAGCCGCCGCCGCTGCTGGTCGTCGACAAGAAATACAACCCCCCTCAGTGGCAAAAAGAGCAGATTCTCATCCTCGGAAGCGCCGGCCAGCGGATCGTCACCGCCGGCGAGCTGCTCTGCCTTGCGGCGATGTCCGGCGGCCTGATGGTCACTCAGAAAAACGATTACGATATCACCGTCCTCAAAGGACCATCGGTCAGTGAAATAATCGTCTGGCCCGGCGAGGTCGGCTATACGGGCATTGATGCAGCCGATGTGGTAGTGGTGATCTCTGATGAGGGTGTAAGGAGACGACGAGGAGCCTTTGCCGCCATGAGCGATCAGGCGCTGATTATTGCCGCCGCCGATGCGACGCTGCCCGAGAGTCCGGCCGAGGTTATCAAGGTTGATTTCAAGGCCTGGAAGATTGCCGGCCGGGATCGGGCCCTGGCCGCCCTTGCCGTTCTGGCCGTCAGCAACAGGGTGATCAATATCCCTATGCTCAAGACCGCCATCGCCAAACGTTTTCCGGAAGGCCTGGCAGAGCAGGCACTGGAGCTGGTCTCATCGGTAATGGCAGGGATGGGGGAGAGGAGTGCGGAGTAGAGCACGAAGACGATGAAGACCCCGGCTGAGAAGACCATTGGCGATATGGAACAACCGTCACCCGGCAGGCTCGGTACCTTCGGTGGTGTTTTCACGCCCAGCATACTGACCATTCTCGGCATCATCCTCTTTCTCCGGGTGGGGTATGTTACAGGCAGTGCCGGCGTTGCCAGGATGCTGGTCATCGTCATTGTCGCCAACCTGGTCACTGTCATCACCAGTCTGTCGCTGGCAGCGGTGGCCACCAATCTAAAGATCAAAAGCGGCGGTGACTACTATCTTATTTCCCGGACCCTGGGCTACAAGTTCGGCGGCTCCATCGGCATCGTTCTCTACCTTGCCCAGTCCGTTTCCGTGGCCTTCTACTGCATAGGTTTCGCCGAAGCCGTAAGCGCCAGGACGGGTACCATTCTGTCACCGGCGGCAATCGCCGCCCTGGCCGTTGGCGCACTTTTCGTCCTTGCCTGGCTGGGGGCCGACTGGGCGACAAAGTTTCAGTATGTGGTCATGATACTGATCATCCTGGCCTTGGCGTCTTTCTATGTCGGCGGTATTGGCAGGTGGCAGCAGTCGCTGTTTTTGGCAAACTGGCAGGCGCCCACCGGCGGTCCGCCATTCTGGCTGCTGTTTGCCATTTTCTTCCCGGCCGTCACCGGTTTTACCCAGGGGGTAAGTATGTCCGGCGATCTCAAGGATCCCGGCAAGAGCCTGCCGCTGGGCACTTTTCTTGCCGTCGGCCTCTCAATTGGTGTGTATATCAGCGTCATCGTGATCTTTGCCGGGGTCCTGCCGGCACAGATCCTGAGCGAGGACTACCAGGCCATGCAGAGCGTGGCCAGATACGGTGCGTTGATCGACGCCGGCGTCATTGCCGCTACGCTTTCCTCGGCCATGGCTTCGTTTATGGGTGGACCACGCATTCTCCAGTCGCTGGCGGCGGATAAGATCTTTCCGGTACTGAGCTTTTTTGCCAAAGGCGCAGGCGATACCAATAATCCGCGCCGGGCCATCGTGCTCACCGGCTGCATCGCCCTGGTGGTCATCAGTCTTGGCCAACTCAACCTGGTGGCCCAGATCGTCTCCATGTTTTTTCTTATTTCCTACGGGCTGCTCAACTACGCCACCTATTATGAAGCAGATACCGGCTCGGTGTCCTTTCGTCCCCGGTTCCGCTTCTTCAATAAATATCTGAGCCTGGCGGGCTGCCTGCTGTGTCTCGCCATTCTTCTGGCCCTGGATACCAATAACGGACTTCTGGCCCTGGGCGTGATGCTCGGCATCTATCTCTATCTCAAGAACAGCGACAAGCCATCGCGCTGGGCCGATTCGACCAGGTCGCACGCCTTCAGCAGGGTGAGAAAAAATCTCGAACAGATGGCGGCGGTGCCCAGGCACCACAACGACTGGTACCCGCATGTGTTGGCTTTTACCAACAGCCGCGAATCCAGGAAGAAATTGTTGTGGTTCGGCGACTGGATCTGCGGCGATACGGGGCTGTTGAATGCAGTGCAGATTCTGGAAGGACATGGGGCTGTAATCGGACGGCGTAAGGTTGAAGCGCTCAAGGAGATGCGCGAAGATATCGCTGCCAGCGAGCTGACCTGCTATCCCCGCGTTATTACCGCCGACAATTTTTCCGCAGCTCTGTCTTATGTTCTCCAGGCCCAGGGAGTGGGGCCGTTGCAGGGCAATACCCTTTTGACCAACTGGTATAACGAGCCAGCCAGTCACCTGCCGGGACTGGAGATTCTCAAGTACGGCCATAATCTCCGGACCGCCTATCGACATGGCTATAACCTGGTCATTTTTCACTGCGAATCCTCGAAGTGGCGGAATCTGGTCAAGGAGGAAGGCAGGCGCGAGCGCATTGACATCTGGTGGAAAGAAGACGATGACAGCAGCCGCTTGATGCTGCTGTTTGCCTATCTCACTACCCGCCATAAATTGTGGCGCGAAACGGAAATCCGGGTACTGGCCACCCAGGAGGCGGCCCATTTCAGCGAGGCCCGTAAAAAGCTCATGCAGTTCTTCGACGAAGCCAGAATCCCCGCAGATCCCGAGCTGGTGCCGAATTTGAAGCCGGAGACAGTGCTCACTTGCTCCAGCCAAAGCAGCCTGGTTTTTCTCCCCTTTGCCATCCACCGCTCACGGCTCACCGATGTAGAAGGTTTCAGTCTTGAACGGGTACTGCCGCAACTGCCGCCCACAGCCATGGTGATGGCCGCCGAAGAAATCGATCTCGACAGCGAACCGGAGGAGGGGGAGGCTGCCGACCTGGCCAGGGCCATGGACCGGCTCTACAGCATGGAGAAGCGCCTGCACCGGGCGCAGAGGGAGGAAAAAAAGATCGCTCGGGAGATTGAAGAACTCACCACCAAGCTCGACGAACAATTGCAGCGGCAGGAAGACGGTGCGGGGGAGAAGGTCAAAGCGTCGCGAGAGGCCCTGGCAGAGGCTGAAAAGAGCAAAGAAAAACTCTTTCGCAAAACGGCCAAGGCCCAAAGCAGTTTCGACCTTGCCGTTGAGGGCGTCGAAGCATTAGGCGGAATCGTAAGGGATGAGGAGAAAAATAGCCGGTAGATGGCAACTGGCCTGTGAGCGATCGTTTTTTCCTGCAAAAGTGCATGAAGAGGTTATTGTGTGTCTAGGTATGCCCATCCTGCACCAGTATCGTCTTTTTACAGTTGTGACCTGGCTTGCCGCTCCATGTCCGAGGTCTTTTCTCAGGCGGTTTTTTAACTGTGGCAGCAGATGAAAAAAGATAACACGGAGGTTCTACAATGATACACAGATTATCCTGCATTCTCATGGTCCTTGGTCTTTCAATAGTTGTTGCCGCCTGCGCCGGCAGACAGCCGCAAATAGAGATGGTGTCCGGTAGCGCCGAGCCTGGCAAGACGGTGCAGATGAAGGGGGAAAACAAGAATCTCCTTGGCAGCGGTATCAAGGTGGGCGACACATTGCCGGATACCGCCCTTGTCGATTCGTCGACCATGAAGCCGGTCAATCTCAATGACTACCGGGAGAATGTACTGTTATTGAGCATAGTTCCGTCGGTGGATACCAAGGTATGTGAGGAGCAGACACACTATCTCGGCGAAGAGGGCGACAGCCTGCCCGAATCCGTCAGGCGCATTACCATCAGCAGGGATACGCCTTTTGCCCATATGCGTTTTGCCGAAGAAGCCGACCTCGAAGATATCGACTATTTTTCTGACTATAAAGAAGGAGCCTTCGGCCGAAGTATGGGGCTGTTGATGGAAGGGCCCATGCTGCTGGCGCGATCGGTGATTCTGGTCGATAGGAACGGCATTGTCCGCTATATACAGGTTGTGCCTGAAGTCACCAAATTGCCGGATATGGAAAGAGCCTTTGCCGAAGCTGCGAAGCTGGCCGAAGGTTCATGAAGTCAAGGGATCCGGCTGGCATGCGCTGTTTATGAGCCATCCGTGGAGAGTTCGTTTGCGGCAGCGGCAATGAGAAGAGTCTCGGCTAACCCCTGCTGTTCAGCACCTCATTTTCAGACAGGGATGCTCTTTTCCCGGAACGCCATAAACTCATTAGGGGGCTTGACTGCAGTCGTCCAGGCTGCAGATACCCGTGAAAAAATCCCCTGTTTTAAGGGATAGGGGGCGATTGAGTTTCAGTGTCGGGGGTAATCACGATGGTTTTTCTCGGCTGGCTTAAGGCGTGAATCAGTAAGGGGGGGTAGTGCACGTTAGCGTGTCGATGGCCACACTCTGCAGAAGGAAAGTACTGGCAGGAGTCCTGCCATGGTTCCTGTTCGGGAGCATCGAAAAATGAGCACCTTCAGTGGACGGAAGAAATTTGCTAAGTTCCTTGCGCTGATGGCTGCGACTGTCCTCTCAGGC
>JGI12210J13797_10006687_pt1 | contig 59135 bp, 65 predicted proteins | sample ElkSlonscriptome_3_FD_13797 | JGI IMG/M metagenome (IMG submission 13797) | reverse complement strand
TAGATTTAGCATAGGGTGTCCGTAGCATTTCCTATTTTTGATTCGCTAACTGAGGCTCGCTAACTGGCGTTTGCTAATCGTATAGCAATGCGCAGATAGGTTAGGACAGATATTGATGGAGAAGCCGCGCACCGCGCGGCTTCTCCATCAACTATTGGTTTTATGTCAGCGCGTACTACTATATTTTGACATCTAGACAGATGCGTGGGCTGGTTTTTCTTTTCTGTTGAGGAAGGGGATGCTAAGAAGCTTTGCTAGGAGACAAATAGGGCGATCGCTCGTTGTGCCATTCAATGGGCAGCTCAATCGTGAACTCTGTTTCTCTACCGTATGTGGAACAGCAATCGATGCTCCCATGATGTTGATTCGTCACAATCTGATAGGCCGTATGCAGACCCAACCCCGGAGACTGGGCACGACTACTTCCTTTGAAGAAGGGATCGAAGAGATATGGGAAATGGGTGTCAGGAATTCCAGAGCCATTGTCGCGAATGCGAATTTGAATCGAGTGGTTTGCAACTAGGCACGTTTTTATCCACAGGGTGGGTTGCCAGTCTGTGTCCGTTGTCATGCTCTCTTTATCGCGCAGAGCATTGATGGCGTTGTCAATAATATTGAAAATGGCTTGATTGATATGACGGGCATGACATGTGACAGAAGGCAGCTTGTCGTACGACTTGAGCACTAAAATCGGCTGAGGTAGGGAGCGATCGCTTTTGGATTCAATATCCGCAAGCATGTGGAGCCGATGATTCAGCAACATTAAGCAACTATCAATTCCGGCATGAACATCGACAGGCTTAATATCGGTTTCCCCCAGCCGAGAAAAGATTTTGAGGGTCAGTACGATACTCTGAACTCGGCTTGTTCCATTCTCAATTGACTTCAGAATTTTCTTGAGGTCATGGCGCAAAAAGTCATGATCGATCTCTTCCTCATAAGCCTTTATCTTCTCTGACGGTTGCGGTTGCTCTGACCGATACAGTCGGATCAGGTGAGACATTTGCCTGATGTACTGACGCATCGGCTCAATATTGCAGGAAATGAATCCAATCGGGTTGTTGATTTCGTGCGCGACACCCGCAACGAATTTTCCCAAGCTAGCCATCTTCTCTTGCTGAACCAGACGAGATTGGGTTTCTCGAAGACGACTGAGTGCTCCCTGCAACTCTTCATTTTGCTCTTTGAGTTTGCCCTGAAGCTGAGTTAGCTTAATCTGCGTCTCAATTCGTGCAATGACTTCTTCAAAGTGAAACGGTTTGGTAATGTAATCAACACCACCTGCCTGAAATGCTTTCAACTTAGTGGCTTTATCGCTCCAAGCACTGAGAAAAATGATGGGCACTGCTGCAGTTTTAGGATCAGACTTGATCTGAGCACAGACATCATAGCCATTGAGATCTGGCATTTTGATATCGAGCAGAATGAGATCGGGGACAAGATTATGCACAGCCGAGAGCGCCATCTTGCCACTGATCGCTTTTCGCACGTTGAACCCATTCCGGGTCAGCATTTCCGACAGGAATCGAACGTTTTCAGGTACGTCATCAACTACCAAAATGTCTGCTCTCGGCGTCTGCACGATCTCAGATGGTGTAGCTTGTAGTCTTACAGGATTATCCTCAACCATAGATTTGTGATTCAGAAGAGTAGGCTCGAGCTTTAGCTCAGAAGAGATAACACCAAAGGACGCTTAGATGATGCTTTAAAGGGGGGAGTCTGAAGTAAAATTGACGACATCCCAAAGATCTTCTAGGAGAGCAGATAGAGTACGAAACCAAAAGTCTGGCACGGTTCAATGTACAAAAGCATATGGTCTGAACGGCGTACCTATACCTAAGCGAACCCATTTCGATCGCGTTGATGCACGGTTCTAAATCATTTGAAAGATTGAACTTTTGGTTCAGGGCTCAACAAATCTCTGGCAGACTGTTGTGAACAAAGTTCGCGGCTCAAGGCTTTTGTTGTTCAACCTAGATGACTGTTCCCTGCTGGTAGCTGATGGTCGCGATTAATTATGCCCCATCAGTTGTGAGCGTTGCACTGAGATGAAGACTCAATTCGTGGGACGGAGGTTCACTTCGTTAGAAAGTGTCTCGATACTAAATCTTCGCGATCTGCCTCTAAATTCAGTTCTGTGTTTTGTGATCCAACCGTGATCCAACTTCTGTTGCTGGGTTGCTGGCTTGAATTTCATGCTCAGGTAAAAACGCTCAGCATGTTAAATCCCAGTGTACTCGGATCTTAATATCTACATCCCAAGCTATCAAGGCTATGCATTTATGGCTCTATGATCAACATTCCATGGCTCTGATTCATCAGCCTTAGGAGGTGTTCTCTGCTGTATTCGTGGACTTAAAATACAGGTTGGGAGATGCCCTATCAACTTATCTCGAATTATCTCGAACTAAGTGATCGGTGGAAGCACTTTCAACATTCAGTTCATTTCTTGCCATAAACTCATCGCAATTCGTCATTTTTATGGACGACATCCTCAACACCATTAAGGCTGACTACCAACAATTTCCTAAAAACCAGCACTACGATATTTACGACGATCAGGTTTACTTCAAAGATCCACTCAACGAATTTAGAGGATGCGATCGCTACCGCAGCATGATCGGCCTGATTGATCGATGGTTTAAGCACCCTCAGCTCGATCTTCACCAAATTCAGCGCAACGGCAACCACATTCGTACGGACTGGACTCTTAGCTGGACAACTCCGCTTCCCTGGAAACCTCATATTGCTATTGACGGCTGGAGTGACCTGGTCGTGAACGAGAACAAGAAGATCGTTTCCCATATTGATTACTGGCATTGTTCTCGCTTTGATGTGCTGAAACAACACTTTCAGTCATAGACTCAGCAATGGAGAGATATGCACAAGGTTGCTTCATCGTTCTGAACCGTGAGACTTGAAGCATCAAGTTTCTTGCGTTTGAACCGTCATACATAGAGAGTCGGTAATCGATTTGTGCCTAACTCTATGTCGATAGATTCTCCCGAAAGGCTGCAGACTCGATAAAGTAGGAAGATGTAACCCTCTTTTCAGGCTTCCATGCGCGTAATTTTAATGACCGGTAAAGGCGGCGTTGGTAAAACGTCAGTGGCAGCAGCAACTGGACTGCGCTGTGCCGAACTTGGGCACAAAACTTTGGTACTGAGCACCGATCCTGCCCATTCCCTTGCAGACAGCTTTGATATGGAGTTGGAACATGCTCCTAAGCAAGTACGACCCAATCTGTGGGGGGCAGAACTAGACGCGCTGATGGAGCTAGAAGGAAACTGGGGAGCCGTCAAACGCTATATTACTCAAGTCTTACAAGCGCGAGGATTGGAAGGAGTCGAGGCTGAAGAACTTGCCATCCTGCCGGGCATGGACGAAATTTTTAGCTTGGTGCGGATGAAGCGCCATTACGACGAAGGCGAATTTGATGTGCTGATTATTGATTCCGCCCCGACAGGAACAGCACTCCGGCTGCTGAGTCTGCCAGAAGTTGCGGGCTGGTATATGCGTCGCTTTTACAAACCGCTCCAGGCGATGTCTGTTGCCCTGCGGCCTCTTGTCGAGCCTCTGTTCCGTCCTATCGCTGGATTTTCGTTGCCGAATCAAGAGGTAATGGACGCACCCTACGAGTTCTATCAGCAGATTGAAGAACTTGAGAAAGTGCTAGTTGACAACACGAAGACGACCGTTCGTTTGGTAACCAATCCCGAGAAGATGGTGATTAAAGAGTCCCTTCGAGCCCATGCCTATCTCAGTCTTTACAATGTTGCAACGGATTTGGTGATTGCAAATCGCATCATTCCTGATACGGTTTCTGATCCTTTCTTTCAAAAGTGGAAGGAAAATCAACAGCAGTATCGTCACGAAATTCACGAAAACTTCCACCCACTGCCTGTAAAAGAAGCGCCGCTCTTTACTGAAGAGATGTGTGGAATGGAAGCCCTCGATCGCCTAAAAGAGATTTTGTTTAAGGACGAAGACCCGTCACAGGTCTACTATGCGGAGACGACGTTGCGAGTCGTTCAAGAGGATGACAACTACAGCCTTGAGGTCTATCTTCCTGGCATTCCAAAGGATCGTGTAGAGCTGAGCAAGACTGGAGATGAACTCAACATTCGCATCGGCAATCATCGCCGTAACCTTGTCTTGCCGCAAGCACTAGCTGCGCTTCAGCCTTCCGGAGCCAAGATGGAAGACGATTTTCTCAAGATTCGGTTTGGGGAACCTGCTAAGGTTTGAGTAGGTTTTGCGCAAGTGCGATCGCCCTATTCAATTTGAGAGGCGATCGCCCGATCATGCAGGGAAGTCTATCGTCTTCCATGCATTTCTTTAGCATCATTGGTCTTCGTTTCTTACTCAAAAGTGCGTGAAAGGGAAGCGGGGATCTTATAATTCCAATCATGACAGTGTTTATCTGAGATCGAAGATCTGTGATAGGTCTTAGCTCAATCGGAGCGCTGACACTGAAAACACTCGTACACGAAAGCGGTTTAGAGAGTATGGCCTTCTTAATTGTAACTGGGAAGTCTTTCATCAAAGATGTAGAACGCGCAGGCGCTGTAGGGGTCTATGTGCCTTTAGAAGGAGGCCATGAGGGTCGCTATCAGCGAAGGCTGAGAGCCGCAGGCTATGAGATGATGTGTCTAACCAGTCGCGGACTTGGTGATCTTTCGTCTTATCTATTCTCCGTACACGGTGTGCGTCCACCGCACCTGGGTAAAAAAGACATTGGCACGGATGGAGCTGTGGGCTATCGCTACTACATTCCTCCTATTGCGGGTTATCAGCTCGAGAAGTTGCCCGCCCAGTCCAAAGGATTAGTGATTTGGCTCCTCGAAGGCATCATTTTGTCGCGCCAAGAACTTGAGTATCTTGCTGCTCTGCCGTCGATCGAGCCTCGTGTGCGTGTCGTTGTCGAGATGGGGGGCGATCGCCAATTTTCTTGGAAGCCCTTGAGCAAAATTCTAGAAGCTCAATAATCGACTGTTGCTCTTAGAATCGCGATGCGAGTTATCAGTAGCGGTCACGCAGATTTCAATGAACGCCCCGCTTCCAGTTTTGGAGGCAGGGCGTTCTAGATTAATCGTGTTTTCAGAGAAGAGCCTTTATCGCCTTTTAGAAGACAGAAATGCAGGAGAAACCTGCGCCGCATTCCACAAAGACAGCAGCTGTTCAGCACCATAGTCGTGCATGTCGAGAACGACAACGCCTTCCTCTGTGTCATTGAGATTCAATTTTGCCTGAACGGATACAGTCCAGTACCCGATCAAAGTCACTTCGATAGAGTTAGAGTCGGCGATCGCCCATTCTGCAACACCTGATGTCTCATCACTGCACAATCGATCGAGCAACACCATGCAATCTGCCTCACGAGGCATTAGCAATGACGCTCGGCAGGATTCAGCATAAAATTCTCGACCCACGTGATGAGCCAAGTTTCTTTGCACCGTCATCCACGTCTGCACGGTTTCAGCCGTGATTTCCAAATATTGGCCTGTCTCTGTGTAAATCACCTTCAACATGGAAAAAATCCTCGGTTCCAGAGGTGGTTGGTTTCAGTCGTGTTGGAGACACGTTTCAATACAACTGGCTAACGCGATAGAAGATAAATCTGAGCTGCTCAGATGAATATTGCAGTTACGCTAGTCCAGGTCAGAGGCAGGACTGATAACGGGTTTGAGAAAACCACACAAAAAGTCCCCCGCCTCTAAAGTGAGAAGCGGGGGAAGAGTTGAGTTCAGCTCAAGTCTCTATCCAGGTGATGGGTATTGCTGCAACAGCTGTCCCCTCCCGCTTCGAATGTCGATATCACCTCCGTCGAGGTGCAAATATCGCAGGCTAACCGTGCCTAAAATGGCAGTGCCTAAGACATCAAAAATCTCTACTAGTCGCCCAAAGGCTCGAATGATCAAACCCAGAGCGTGAATTGGGCTCCGTTCGACACCCGCAGCCTGGGTGCAAGAGGAGGTGCCCGCTGACGCAACCCTTGAGCGATCGCTCGCCAGCACACTGACACACGACTCCCTTGAAGCTCTTGGCAAATTGGCGAATTGCATACCGCAGAATAGTCTCGAAACAAGCTCAACTCTCTGGATGAACATGTTGAGGAACCTTCTCCAACATGGACGCAAATTCAAGTACGAAGTCACAAGTTCTCCGCAATGAAAGCGTTGAACTCCCACAACATTTTCAGAAAGCTCAATGTCGCTACTCGTTGATGTCATTAAAAAACGTGTGGTACCGCAAACAACATGATGAACGAACCCCGCACAGTTCTCGAAGTGTTGAACCGTGCCGTCCTCAGCAATATTCAATCGTGCTTTGGTAAAAGGCTTCATCATTTTTCGTGTCGTTGCGAACGTAATCCTATACAGTCTTGACCCTATGCAGTCTTGGAATGAGCGAAAACCCAGTTCAAATCCATCTTTTTAGAAGAATATCAAGCCGGAACGCTTGAATTCCTAACCTAGTAGGTTGACCCGATTGGATGAACATTGAGTTGCTTTAGCCACTCTCGTTGCAAAATCACAACTGCCTTTTAATATACTACAGTTGTAATATGAGAGTGTCCACCCTAGAAAAATTTAGAGAGCTTCACGATCAATTCTTCAGACGATTCTTTTACCCTTTTCCATGAAAAAAACAATGCAAACCTTAAGTCAATCCACATCCCCGCGCACACCGACTACGGAAATGGAGGTTACTAGCATCCGACTGGAGCGCGAATTGAAAGATCAGCTTAAGCAGTTGGCGGGCCATCAGGGGTATCAGGCGTTGGTTCGAGACATTTTATGGGCCTATGTGCAGCAGCAACAGCCTTCGCAAGCGGCCACTTTGTCACTGAATGATATTCGAGCGACCATGCCCGCTACAGCAATGCAAGAAGAAAACTGTGTCTTGAGTGGCGATCGCATCCAGCCCCACGATGCGATGTTGCTGGGATGGACAACCGCAGGCACAATTGTGCCGATTAGCCTCAATAGCGTGCCGTCCCACTGAATGAATGAGCGAACGAACTGATACTGTCTGGTACTGTAATGAATGGCGATCGCCCCTACAGCCATTCATCAACGATTTAGCTGAAGCTTCGATCCAAGACTAGACCCAAAATAGCTCCACTCAAACCGATAACTATGGCCTCTTCTGTCCAGGATTTTTCAACCGCTGTTCCCCTTGACCAGGTCAAGTTCAACCACCAGGGGTTAGTTCCGGCGATCGCTCAAGACTATCTCGACGGGACGGTCTTGATGATGGCCTGGATGAATCAGGAATCTCTACGGAAAACGCTAACGACTGGAGACGTATGGTACTGGAGTCGTTCACGTTCTCAGCTTTGGCATAAAGGCGAAACTTCAGGGCATCTACAGAAGCTGAAGGCGATCCGTTATGACTGCGACAGCGATACCCTGTTGCTAACGATCGAACAAATTGGTGATATTGCCTGCCACACCGGAGAACGCAGTTGCTTTCATCAAGTTGAAGGTAGCGTTGAAGCTCCTCCCGCTGATACTTTGACTCAGGTGTTTCGTGTTGTGTGCGATCGGCGGGACCATCCTTCTCCAGACTCCTATACTTGCAAGTTGTTGGAGGGGGGAGACAACAAGATTCTCAAGAAAATCGGGGAAGAGTCGGCTGAAGTCGTTATGGCCTGCAAGGATGACGATAAAGAGGCGATCGCAGGAGAAGCAGCAGACCTTCTGTACCACACGCTAGTTGCCCTAGCTCATCACAACGTTGATCTTCGAAACGTTTATCAGAAGCTACAAGAACGTCGTGGATAAACTCTTCAGCACAGCTTTTCAGAAGCACTTTCACGGATGGTTGAACGCTGTCTGATACCCCGTCAATACGCTCGACTCAGCACGTAATCTGCAAGCTTGATGAGTGTTTTCTGAGACTCTGTCGCAGGTAGACTTTCTAAATGTTCTACTGCGAACTTGCTGTGAGCCCGTGCAAGTTCGCGGGCCCGTTGAATGCCTTCGCTATCACGGATGATGGCGATCGCCTCTTCAAAATCTCCGTCTTCAGCAAACTCACGATCAATTAGCACGCTCAAATAAGGCTTTTCCTCCATTGCATAGAGCGCAGGAGCTGTCAGATTCCCACTCTGTAAATCTGAGCAAGCGGGCTTTCCAAGAACATCTTCAGAAGCTGTGAAATCCAAAATGTCATCCACGATTTGAAAGGCAAGTCCCAAATGCCGACCATAAGAATACAAATGGTCTTCCACTTCTGGCGAAACCAGGCTCAAGACACCGGCGGCCTTAGAACTATTCGCAATTAGTGAAGCGGTTTTGTAATAGCTTTTTTCGAGATATGCGTCAATAGATAATGTCGAGTCGAAGCGATTCAATCCTTGCTGAATCTCTCCTTCAGCGAGATCCATGATGACCTTAGACAGCAATTTGACGACAGTTAAGTTATCTAAATTCGCCAAATGCCAGGAAGATTGCGCAAACAGAAAATCACCTGCTAATACAGCAATCCGATTGCCAAAACTACTATGAACCGTCGGAACTCCTCGACGCAGTTCTGCTTCGTCAACAACGTCGTCGTGCACCAGACTCGCCGTGTGAATCATTTCGGTTATTTCAGCCAGACGACGATGCTTGGATGTAATGTCTTGGCTCGGCATCGTTGCTCTGGAAATGAGCAGCACGATAGCAGGTCTCAAACGCTTTCCTTTCGCACCAAACAAGTGCTCAGCGGCAGCATAGAGAATTGGATGTCGCGCACCAACGAGTTGCTTAAGAGTTTCGGTCAGCAGATGCAAATCCGACTCAACGGGCGAAAACAAAGAGGTTGCTGAGGTCATGGGTAAGCCGACTCAGGCGGTAGAGTTACGAAATTTTACAGACTTTGTCTTCATTCTAAGACAACCCTTCTCCATGTGGAAAACTTTACATTCGAAAATTACAGGTTGAAGCCCCAATCTAGAAGGAATCTGAGCATTCTACAAGATGCAAACCAGAATCATGTAACATGAGCCTTCTCTTACAACCCTTGACCCATAAGGATTTCAACTCATTGAATATGTACGGTTTGTCTGAGTTCCTCTCTTGAGAGGGCTAAATCCAAAAAAGCAAAACAAACACAAAAGCTGCAAAAGACCTTCGAAAAAGGCTCTCAGCTATCCTCCGTCTTAGGAAAGCTATGTTATTCTAGTATTTAAGGATTTATATCAAAAAAGAATATTGACGGAATCAAGCTTGCTGAATAAGCCGTTCTCGTATTGAGACTGACTTGAGCCAGTGAATCACTTCTCAAGATTGATGCATAAAGCTCGGAATAGCATTGCAGTGATAAAGCAAGAGATTGAAGTGCTGTTAACAGTCCTACAGTTTCTTGGTCGTCTAAACGCTAAAGCTAGCTTGCTCTGATCAATGTGTTGACGCAGATGAGTTCATCGATCACTCTCGCGCTTTGGTATTTATCCAAGCGAAGGTTCTGCTCAGGTATATGTATCCGCTTACCCCACATTTGTCTTTCCAAGTGCCATGTTTATGCAACACAGCGTTCCAATTACCATCGTTATGACTGCTTCCGCATACCTTATTGCGGTGTACCTCATCCTTTTTGTCGTTCAACGTTCTAGAAGAGCATAGCTGCATTCACAAAGCTTACGTATCGTCATTCCCAGATTTGCTTTGCTGTAGCTTGAAGAAATCAGGGCGTTCAATGCATCATAGGCTATTGAACTCCAAAATATCTCGCAATAAGAAGAGGATGCTGTGTAGAGCATCCTCTTTCTTTATAACCGACTCTTTTTCAGCAACATTTATCTGTTTCAATCGTCACTGTGTCTCTTTTCGGTCGTTCTATGAAGAGAGCAAGGAAGCTGAGCGATCGCCGTTCGGAAATCCGACTAACCAAGTGGCCTAGCAGTTTTGCAGTTGAAGTACGTGAGGCTCATTTTCTACCAAAAGCACAGCTCGCCTAAGAAGAAATCTTTTTGCGGGGGTTCATAGAGAGTGCTCAATCGCTACGGAGCTTAAATTTCAGAATCCTCTTTTGGACTGCTGCAAAGTTCTTTCCAAAAAAATAGAAGAAAGCGTAGACAGTCTTCGCCACACTGTGTATTATGGTTAATCGTGGCTGAAATAGTTCACAGGAATTCAATAATTCTCGGCGAAGTTAGAAAGCTAAACCATAAAGCTAGAAAGCTTGCTGAGTGACGAATTGCTCAAGAGTAGATACAAGTTCTTGAATTCGAGTCACTAGTTTAGCTCAGGTTAAACTTCCGGGCATGAACCTTCCTCAAGTGAAGTATTTCTAGAAAGCCACGTTCAGCGCCACACAAGATACTGGATGTTTGTCTACAACATTTAAGTCTTGGCGCTCTTTGCAAGCTGTTGCCGATTATATTTCAGGATCAGTAAAAGTAGCACAAATGTGCTCAGATTCTTTCTGAAAGGCAATTTGGGTCTGGTAGTAGTTGCTTTTCGGCGCAGAAAAGTGAACTGTCAGGTTTGCCCATAGGGGCACGTTTCACTATGACCTGAGGAGGTTTATTGGCGGTGGTACTAGGAATCCTTGGCACCAAATTGGGTATGACCCAAATTTTTGATGAAGAAGGTCGCTCTATTCCCGTGACTGTAGTAGCGGCTGGACCTTGTCCAGTAACACAAATCAAAACTTTTGAAACAGATGGCTATACCGCTGTGCAAGTTGGCTACGGTAACGTCAAAGAAAAAGCTTTGACCAAGCCAGAGTTAGGACACCTCCAAAAGGCAAGTGTCACTCCTGTTCGTCATCTTCAAGAATATCGTCTGCAAGATGTCAGTCCTTATGAGATGGGGCAAGAAATCAAAGTAGACATCTTTGAGGCTGGGCAAGTCGTTGATGTCACCGGAAAAACCATCGGTAAAGGTTTTACTGGATATCAAAAGCGTCACAACTTTCGACGAGGCCCTATGTCTCACGGCTCCAAAAATCATCGCTCGCCTGGTTCAACTGGAGCAGGAACAACACCTGGCCGTATTTATCCAGGAAAGCGCATGGCAGGGCAATCGGGTAACACTCAAGTCACAATCCGAAAGCTGTCGATAGTAGAAATTGACTTAGAACGAAATTTGCTGCTAATAAAGGGAGCTATTCCTGGAAAGGCAGGTTCCTTCCTCAACATCAAACCGACCAAGACGTGGTAATTGAGCAGAGCAGGTATAAACATCATGGTTGACTGTGTAATTCGCAACTGGCAAGGTGAAGAGGTCGGAAAGGCAGACTTAGATTTAGCGGTTGCTCAAGACGAAAATGCATCGCATATTGTCCACCGTGCCTTAGTGCGTCAAATGGCTAACGCACGTCAAGGTACTGCATCCACTAAAACACGTGCCGAAGTCCGAGGTGGTGGCCGTAAGCCTTGGAGGCAGAAAGGAACAGGGCGGGCAAGAGCGGGCTCTATTCGTTCTCCTTTGTGGCGTGGAGGTGGTGTCATCTTTGGTCCTAAGCCACGAGACTATCAGACCAAGATGAATCGAAAAGAAAGGCGGCTAGCTCTCCGTACTGCACTTCAAGGCCGTGCCGACGATTTGATCGTAGTTGAAAGCTTCTCTGAAAACCTTCAGCGGCCTCGGACAAAAGATTTAGTTGCAGCTATTGGACGCTGGGGTGTCGAAGCTAATTCTAAGGTGCTTTTAGTTGTAGGCCAGCGAGAGGAAAATCTAGAGCTCTCTGCACGCAACGTACCTAGCATCAAGCTTATTACTGCTGGAAACCTTAACGTCTATGACTTGTTGATAGCAGATCATATCTTAGTCACCGCTCCAGCTTTAGATTCGATTAAGGAGATTTATCGTGCCTAAGACAGAACTTCGCGACTTGCCTGATCTAATCAGACGTCCAATTGTTACTGAGAAAGCAACAATTCAGTTAGAGAATAACCATTACACTTTTGAGGTTGTTCCAACTGCAACTAAGCCTCAGATCAAGGCTGCAATCGAGGATTTGTTTGATGTCAAAGTTACATCGGTTCGTACCATGACTCCACCTCGCCGTAAAAAGCGCATGGGTCGCTTCATGGGCTACAAGCCTCACTACAAAAAGGCTGTTGTAACTCTGGCTGAGGGTGACTCCATAACCCTATTCCCAGAGGTTTAGGGCGGTTTTCATCAAGTATTAGTTTTGCAAAGATGCTGGTCTGTGCTGGCAAATTCATAAGTACGGCAACGTGTTTGCCTGTTGTGTCAAAGAGTTGAGCCATGGGAATCCGTTCTTACCGACCATATACTCCCGGAACTCGAGAGCGAGTTGTTTCAGATTTTTCTGAGGTTACGCGGAGCAAGCCTGAAAAGTCATTGACTCGCCATGTTCACCGTCCTAAGGGACGAAACAACAGAGGAGTTATCACCTGTCGCCACCGAGGTGGTGGTCACAAGCGGCTCTATCGGATTGTCGATTTTCGCCGTGACAAGCGAAATATTCCCGCAAAAGTTGCCTCTGTCGAGTATGACCCGAACCGAAATGCCCGTATCTCTTTACTCCACTACGAGGACGGTGAGAAGCGGTATATCATATATCCTGCAAACCTAGTAGTCGGTTCCACTGTAATTGCAGGTGAAAGCGCTCCTTTCGAGGTTGGTAATGCTATGCCTCTGGCAAACATACCTCTAGGTACGGCTGTTCACAACGTTGAACTTTATCCCGGGAAGGGCGGACAAATTGTTCGTGCAGCTGGTGCATCGGCTCAGTTGGTGGCTAAAGAGGGTGACTTTGTCACTTTGAAGCTGCCTTCTAGTGAAGTTCGAATGATTCGACGCGAATGCTATGCAACTATTGGCCAGGTTGGCAACGCTGATGTACGAAACTCCAGTTTGGGAAAGGCGGGTCGCAAGCGCTGGAAAGGACGTCGCCCAGAAGTTCGGGGCAGCGTTATGAACCCAGTCGATCACCCTCATGGTGGTGGAGAAGGACGTGCACCAATCGGTCGTAGTGGGCCTGTGACTCCTTGGGGTAAACCTGCCTTGGGGTACAAAACACGTAAGCGTCGTAAGCTTAGCGATGCTTTGATTGTTCGACGCAGACGACGAACATCTAAGCGTGGTCGCGGAGGTCGTAATGCGTAGACCTGCTTCTTGAGTAGATTTGTCTCTAAGCTAAATTTGCGAAAGCTGTATCTTGCTATCACTAGATCGAGGTAATTTTTATGTCGCGCTCACTCAAGAAAGGTCCTTTTGTAGCAGATCATTTACTCTCTAAAATCGAAGCGCTAAACGCGAAAGGCGATAAGCAAGTTATTAAGACGTGGTCGAGAGCTTCGACGATTATCCCTCAAATGATCGGACATACAATTGCAGTTCACAACGGTCGGCAACACGTGCCTGTCTTCGTTACAGAGCAAATGGTTGGGCACAAGTTAGGCGAGTTTGCCCCGACTCGTACGTTTAGAGGACATGCCAAGAGTGATAAGAAAGCTCGTCGTTAAGGCAGAGCTTTTGAGGTTTGGATAGAGTCAGACTTCTACTCGATTGTCAGGCTTGAGAAAGTAAATCGTCTTATATGTCGTGTGTGGATTGGGACAGTTAATTCAAGAAGGTATGGGAAATGGTGGCTACTGCTGAAAACGAAGTCAAGGCGATCGCTCGATATATTCGAATGTCACCCTTTAAAGCACGCCGAGTCCTTGATCAGATTCGAGGACGGTCTTACCGGGAGGCTTTGATTATCTTAGAGTTTATGCCATACAAAGCGTGTGAGCCTATCCTCAAGGTGTTGAGATCAGCTGTTGCGAATGCTGAGCACAACGAAGGCTATGCACCTGCGGATTTAATGATCAGTAAGGCTTATGCGGATCAAGGCCCTGTTTTTAAGCGATATCGCCCAAGAGCTCAGGGACGTGCGTATCAGATTAGGAAGCCAACTTGTCATATTACCATTGCTGTCGCTCCTACATTTGAGGAAGAGTGACGTCTTCAAAGGGAAGATTGCTCAGCATCCGAATTAGTTAATCGCTCAAATCTCAATCTATACAAGGCTTTAGGGGACATACTGTGGGACAGAAAATCCACCCAACTGGTTTTCGGTTAGGAATCACACAAGAGCATCGGTCTCGATGGTTTGCTGATTCCAATCGCTATTCAGAATTATTACAAGAAGATCATCAAATTCGTCAGTATATCTACACAGATAAAAGTCTAAGCAACGCGGGTATCTCGGATATCCGTATTGAGCGAAAAGCAGATCAAATCGATCTAGAGATCCGTACTGCACGACCAGGCGTCGTTGTGGGTCGGGGAGGCTCAGGTATCGAATCGCTCAGAGAAGGTTTACAGAAAGAACTGCGAGATAGCAATCGTCAGATTCGCATTAACGTCGTGGAGGTTGCCCGAGTTGATGCTGATGCAGCTCTTGTGGCCGAGTTTATCGCGCAACAACTTGAGCGGAGGGTTTCCTTTCGCCGAGTTATTCGCCAAGCCATTCAGCGCGCTCAACGAGCAGGCGTAGAAGGCATCAAAATTCAGGTAAGCGGGCGGCTCAATGGAGCAGAGATTGCACGTACTGAATATACGCGTGAGGGAAAAGTACCTCTTCACACACTGCGAGCAGATATTGACTACTCTTATCGCACTGCTCAGACCATTTATGGTGTCTTGGGCATCAAAGTTTGGATTTTCAGAGGAGAGATTGTGCCCGGTCAAGAAGACGTCGCTGCAACGAACAATGTTCAGCCACGACGTCGTCAGCAACAGCAGCAGCGTCGGCGTCAGCAATTTGAAGATCGATCGAGCGAATCTTAGCGTCATCAGGTCATCAAAAGTTCAGTCGGAAGTAGAGCCAGTGCAGAAGGTGTCAAATTATGCTTAGCCCAAAACGAACAAAATTTCGTAAACAACATCGTGGTCGAATGCGTGGTTTAGCGTCTCGTGGTAGCACACTCAATTTTGGAGATTTCGCACTGCAGGCTCTAGAACCTTCTTGGATTACGTCTCGGCAAATCGAAGCTGGTCGGCGCGCCATGACTCGTTATGTTCGCCGGGGAGGCAAAATTTGGATTCGTATCTTCCCAGACAAACCTATTACGATGCGCCCTGCAGAAACACGGATGGGTTCTGGTAAAGGAAATCCGGAATATTGGGTTGCTGTTGTTAAGCCCGGTCGAATTCTATTTGAAATTGCGGGTGTGCCTGAGGAAGTGGCACGTGAAGCAATGAGGCTAGCGTCTTCTAAGTTGCCTATCAAAACAAAGTTTATTAAACGAGAGACGGAGGATACTTAGAAATGCCACTCTCCAAAATGTCAGAAATTCGTAAACTGACTGACGAAGTCCTGCAGGAGCAAATTGTAGACACGAAAAAGCAGCTTTTTGACTTGCGGTTTCAGAAAGCAACTCGGCAGCTTGAAACGACTCATCAGTTCAAGCATAGCCGACATCGTCTGGCTCAGTTGTTGACTGCTGAGCGCGAGCGTCAAATAAATAAGATTATGACTGAATCTGCTTCTGAAGCGGGTTCTAAAACATCGGAAGCAGATTCATTAGATAAATCTGCTTCTCCATCTGAAGCAGAAGAGGATTAGGCAAGCATGGCTAAAAAAGAAAGAGTGGGCGTCGTCGTCAGCGACAAGATGGATAAGACTATTGTCGTCGCGATCGAAACACGTGTTCCGCATCCAAAGTACCGCAAGATTATGGTGCGAACGAAGCGTTATAAAGTTCACGATGCAGACAACAAATGCTCCGTTGGCGATCGCGTTCGGATTCAGGAAACACGTCCCTTGAGCCGTGATAAAAACTGGATTGTTGCGGAAGTGATTGGCACTAAGTAAGCCAATCGGCACAGATGAAACGAACTGACTATTTTCTTAGTTTTCTTTATTGTCCCAGGAGACCTAATCGTGATTCAGCAAGAGTCATACCTTAACGTTGCTGACAACAGCGGAGCCCGCAAGCTGATGTGTATTCGTGTCCTTGGCGGCAATCGTCGTTACGCGGGGGTTGGAGACATCGTTGTTGCGGTAGTGAAAGACGCGCTTCCAAACATGGCGGTCAAAAAGTCAGACATTGTGCGGGCTGTCATTGTTCGAACTCGAAAAGGGCTGCGTCGAGAGAGCGGTATGAGTATTCGGTTCGATGACAATGCCGCAGTCATTATTAATGCTGAGGGAAACCCAAGAGGAACGCGCGTGTTTGGGCCTGTCGCTCGCGAACTTCGAGATAAGAATTTTACTAAGATTGTTTCTCTAGCTCCGGAGGTTCTCTGATGGCACAAAAAAAATCGGCTTCTAAGCCCAAGCGCTACACGATGCATGTGAAAACTGGCGATACAGTTCAGGTAATTACCGGAGCGGAAAAAGGAAAAGTCGGAAAAGTTGTTCAAACTCTCCCAAAATTAAACAAAGTGGTAATTGAGGGAGTTAATACTCGAACCAAACACGTGAAGCCTCGCCAAGAAGGAGAATCTGGACAGATCCAGACTTTCGACGCGCCCATCCATAGCTCCAACGTGATGCTTTACTCGTCGAAAGAAAAAGTCGCGAGCCGTGTCTGCTACACCTACAACTCTGACGGTAGAAAGGTCAGAATGCTCAAAAAAACGGGTGAAGTCCTTGACTAGTATTCATCGGCAACTTGAATCCAAGTCGTGTTCTCTTTTGATTTTCGCTAACATGTTTCAATTTTCGATCGAATAACTTTCCTGACAAAGACCAGGAATTTACAGGGTAAAGAGATGGTGACTACACAACGAATGAAAGTCCTGTATCAGGACAAAGTTGTTCCTAAACTTGTTGAACAGTTTGAATATAAAAATATTCATCGAGTTCCCAAGCTTGTAAAGGTAACGGTGAACCGTGGCTTGGGCGAAGCTGCTCAAAACGCGAAAGCACTAGAGGCTTCGGTCAGTGAACTTGCTGTTATCACAGGTCAAAAACCTGTCGTGACGCGAGCAAAGAAGGCGATCGCTGGTTTTAAGCTTCGACAAGGTATGCCTATCGGAGCAATGGTTACCTTACGTTCAGAGCGTATGTATGCGTTCCTCGACCGATTGCTAAACCTCGCTTTGCCTCGAATTCGAGATTTCCGTGGCGTCAACCCAAATAGCTTTGACGGTCGTGGAAACTATACTCTTGGCGTTCGAGAGCAGTTAATCTTTCCCGAAGTTGAGTACGACAGCATTGACCAAATTCGTGGAATGGACATCTCGATTGTAACGACTGCAAACACAGACGAGGAAGGGCGTGCCCTTCTCAAAGAACTGGGTATGCCTTTCTGGGACAAGTGACAGGATTTTACGTAAGAGGGATCTATGGCATCCAACGACACGATTGCAGATATGCTAACGCGCATTCGAAATGCGAACCTTGCACGACATCAGGTAGTCGAGGTTCCTTCGACTCGGATGACTCGAAACATCGCTAAAGTTCTCAGAGATGAGGGCTTTATTGATGAATTCTCTGAAGCTGGTGAGGGAATCAATCGAAATATTGTTATCTCCCTCAAATACAAAGGGCGTAGACGACAGCCCATCATTCGCAAGTTGGAGCGGATTAGTAAGCCTGGCTTACGAGTCTATTCAAGACGCAACAACTTACCTCGAGTACTTGGAGGTATTGGGGTTGCTATTATTTCAACCTCTCAAGGTGTGATGACGGATCGAGATGCTCGTCGTCAAGGCGTAGGTGGCGAGGTACTTTGCTACATTTGGTAGTCATCGTTTTTAGGCGTTGCGTAACACGTCTGCTGTTTCAAGAAGTCATAGTTCTCGGTATCAAATACTCGTAATCATCGACGCATTGAGGCAGAGGTTCAAGTCCGTCAAGGAGATTCAGTACAATGTCACGTATTGGTAAAAGACCCATTAAAATTCCTCCCAAAGTCACAGTTACAATTGATGGATCCGACTTGACTGTTAAGGGACCCAAAGGAGAACTATCGCGAACATTGCCTTCAGAAGTCAGTGTGACTCAGGAAGATGATGTATTGACAGTAGCGCGGGTGAATGAATCAAGAGCGGCTCGTCAGCGTCATGGACTTTCCAGAACACTGCTCGCCAACATGGTCGAAGGAGTTTCCGCCGGATTTCAGAAGCGGTTAGAAATCCAGGGAGTTGGTTACAGAGCACAGGTTCAGGGGAAGAACTTGATTCTCAACGTAGGGTACAGCAATCCTGTTCAAATTGAACCTCCTGCTGGCATTGACCTAAGTGTGGAAGCTAACACCAACGTTTTAGTCAGTGGTATTGACAAAGAAATGGTGGGCAATATTGCAGCTCGCATTCGGGATGTTCGACCTCCGGAGCCATATAAAGGGAAAGGAATTCGCTACGCGAACGAAGTAGTGAGACGGAAGGCCGGAAAAGCAGGGAAGAAATAAATCATGAAACTTAATCGCAAAGAATCAACCCGACGTCGCCATATTCGAATCCGCAAAAGACTTCAAGGCACATCCGAGAGACCTCGTCTAGCGGTCTTTCGATCTCATCAACATATTTATGCTCAGGTTATTGATGACTCGCGACATATTACTCTTGTCTCTGCTTCGACCTTAGATCCTGAATTAAAAGGCGAACTGTCGGTCAGTCGAACATGTGAAGCATCTAGTCGTGTGGGAGAAGTACTTGCAAAGCGATCGCTCGACCAAGGTATTTGCCAAGTCGTCTTCGACCGCGGCGGAAAGCTTTATCATGGCCGCGTCAAAGCTCTTGCTGAAGCTGCGCGAGAAGCTGGACTTGAGTTTTGAGGGTTTTGCTCTTCTTTTTCCAGTCTAAAGTTGAGTGTTGCATCAGTAGCTTCATCACAAAGTGACACAGAGATACTAATAGGGAGATACCAATAATGGCTAACCGTCGTAAAGGTGGCAAAGCAAAAGAGAAAGAGTCAGAGTGGCAAGAACGAGTTGTCCAAATTCGCCGAGTCACAAAAGTTGTTAAAGGCGGCAAGACTTTGAGCTTTCGCGCTGTTGTTGTTGTTGGTAACGAGCGTGGACAAGTTGGTGTTGGCGTTGGTAAGGCCAGTGATGTAATCGGTGCCGTTCGTAAAGGCGTAGCTGATGCGAAAAAGCACTTGGTGGTTGTGCCCTTGTCAAAATCCAATTCAATTCCGCACCCTACTCGTGGTGTTAGCGGAGGTGCTCGAGTCATGATGCGTCCTGCAGGCCCAGGTACAGGTGTAATTGCAGGCGGTGCAGTTCGAACCGTTCTTGAGTTGTCGGGAGTTCGTAACATTTTGGCGAAGCAACTTGGCTCCAGTAACCCACTCAACAATGCGCGAGCAGCGGTAGATGCCCTCGACACATTGAGAACCTTGTCAGATGTTGCACAAGAGCGCGATGTCGCGATTGAAAAGCTTTACGCCTAAATACGAGCGATCATTTCGGAAGGCTCTGAAAGCAAAATATATCTATCTATGATGTGTACTAGAAGGTTTGGTTGACATGAGATTACAAGATGCTCAGCCTAAGCAAGGCTCCAAGCGACGTCGGCGTCGTATTGGTCGGGGAATCTCTGCAGGCCAAGGTGCGAGTGGAGGCTTCGGGATGCGTGGGCAAAAATCGCGCTCCGGTTCCGGTACTCGTCCAGGTTTTGAAGGAGGTCAGCTTCCACTCTATCGGAGAATCCCGAAGCTTAAGCATTTTACAGTTATCAACCGTAAGAACTACACCGTGATAAACGTCGAGCGTCTTAGCGAGCTACCTAAGGATACAGAGGTTACTCTTGAGTCCCTCATGGACGCTGGCATTGTCACAGCTAATGACGGGCCGCTGAAGATATTAGGCAATGGTGAAATCGACGTGGCTTTGCAAGTTAAGGCAGCGGCATTCACAAAAAGTGCAAAGGATAAGATCGAAGCAGCTGGGGGTTCCTGCGAAACACCGTCTTAATGCTTTGAAAGACGACGTAGGTTCGCCAAAAGCTACGACAGCGGGCACACCCAATAAAAGCCTAAGGAACGTTATCCTGATAAAGAGATTGTAGGGATTCGCCAAAACGATTTTCATATTTAAGGGAGTATTGTATGGTCGTTAGCCGAGACAAGTCACCCACTGCTCAAGAGACTTTCATGCAGATGGCTCAGGCTGCTGGCTTGAGAAAACGAATTTTGCTGACAGTCGGATTACTAATACTGGCTCGTCTCGGGGTGTTTATCCCTGTTCCAGGAATTGACAGAGTTGCTTTCACCAATGCAATAGAAGGTAGTGGCTTCGGGGGCATTCTCAATTTCATTGACATCCTCGCGGGCGGTGGATTTGCCCAGTTGGGGATCTTTGCACTCGGAATTTTGCCCTTTATCAACGCTTCTATCATCATGCAGCTTTTGACAGCTGCGATTCCAAGCCTAGAGGATTTGCAGAAAAACGAAGGTGAGGCAGGCCGTCGTAAAATCTCACAGATTACCCGCTACGTTGCTTTGGGCTGGTCGGCTTTACAAAGCGTTGGTATTGCTCTATTTGTCAATACCTTTGCAACTTCGCCAGGTACTTTGTTTGTCATACAGACAGTTTTGGCTTTGGTCGCAGGTTCAATGTTTGTCATGTGGATGGGTGAACTCATCACAGAAAAAGGAATTGGGAACGGAGCTTCTCTGCTTATTTTCCTCAACATTTGTTCAAGTCTTCCTAACTCGTTTGGAGACACAATTGATCTAGCTCAAGAAGGCAACCGTGGGATTATTGGAGGCATTGTCATTCTGATGTTGGCCTTCCTCGCAATGATTGTTGGTATTGTTTTTGTGCAGGAAGGAACGCGTCGAATCCCAATTGTTTCTGCTAGACGTCAAGTTGGTCGTCGCACTTATCTAGAGAAAAGCAGCTATCTTCCGTTGAGACTCAATCAAGGAGGAGTGATGCCCATTATCTTTGCTTCGGCGGTTTTGATCATTCCTGCATCTCTAACGCAGTTTTTTCAGAATGACGCTTTAATAACAGTTGTAAACGCTTTACAACCAGGTTCTTGGGTTTATGTTGTGGTCTTTCTGACCTTGATTCTGTTTTTCAGCTATTTCTACGCTTCACTGATTGTCAACCCTGAAGATATGTCGAAGAATCTTAAAAAGATGGGCTCAAGTATTCCAGGCATTCGTCCTGGAAAGGCTACTTGCGAATATCTAACGAAGGTCTTGAACCGTTTGACATTTCTGGGCGCAATTTTCCTGGGCATGGTGGCCATCATTCCTACTGCTGTAGAAGGAGCAACAGGAATAACAACGTTTCAGCAAGGATTTGGTGCCACCTCTCTTCTAATTCTGGTTGGCGTTGCTATTGATACCGCGAAGCAAGTTCAAACTTACGTTATATCTCAGCGTTACGAAGGCATGGTGAAGCAATAGTTTATGGCGCGAGACTGAAGATTTCGAAAATCGTAGCTTGGCTGTCAACTACTAATACTAAAGCGCTGATTTCTGGAGGAACCTGATTTGTCTAAACAAGACCTGATCGAAATGGAGGGAACAGTCACTGACTCTCTACCCAATGCTATGTTTCGTGTTGATTTGGATAATGGATTTAATGTACTAGCTCATATTTCTGGAAAAATTCGTAGGAATTACATCAAAATTCTTCCTGGCGATCGCGTCAAAGTGGAGTTGACCCCCTACGACTTAACAAAAGGTCGCATCACATATCGCCTTCGAAAAAAATAGAAGCTTGTCTTTGTCATTTTGAAATAACTATTTGTTTGTTCGACGTTGATTCATCAAATAGAATTCATTGCTTGACTTTATAAAAAGCCACCATTTGTGTAAGATAGAATGTTGCCGTATTTTGTATTTGAGTCATGAAAGTTAGACCGTCCGTCCGCAAAATGTGCGAGAAATGTCGTGTTATTCGTCGTCGCGGCAGAGTCATGGTCATTTGTACCAATCCAAAGCACAAGCAGCGTCAAGGATAAAACCCTCAGGGTTTGAGAGAGGTACTTGATTTCAGCGCTTGGTAAAACATAGATAATGTTTAGGGAGGAAATGTAGTGGCGAGAATTGCCGGGGTAGATTTGCCGCGCGACAAGCGGGTTGAAATTGGTCTGACTTATGTTTACGGAATTGGTTTGACACGCTCTAAAGAAATTTTGAGTGCAGCAAACGTCAATCCAGACACTCGAGTCAAAGACCTGAGCGATGCTGAGGTAGCATCACTACGGGAAGTCGTTGAAGCTAACTACCAAGTCGAAGGTGACTTGCGACGTTGGGAGTCCATGAACATCAAACGTCTCATGGACATCGGAACTTATCGGGGGCGGCGTCATCGGATGGGTTTACCTGTTCGTGGCCAGAGAACTCGTACTAACGCTCGAACCCGTCGTGGAGGGCGTCGGACTGTGGCAGGTAAAAAGAAAGCTCCAGGGAAGAAGTAAGACTAATTTTTCTGGTAAAAGCTACAAAACCTTTGGACAAAGCCTTTTGACGGTGAGGAATATTAAAGATGGCAAGACAGATTACTAGAAAATCCGGCCCTAAGAAGCAAAAGCGGAACGTTCCTAGTGGTATGGCACATATCCGTTCCACATTTAACAACACAATCGTAACGATTACGGATATCAACGGCGAAGCGATTTCTTGGGCTTCTGCCGGTTCGAGTGGCTTTAAAGGAGCCAAAAAGGGTACTCCGTTTGCAGCCCAAACTGCGGCTGACTCTGCTGCCCGCCGTGCCATGGATCAGGGTATGCGGCAGATCGAAGTGATGGTGAGTGGTCCTGGAGCAGGGCGAGAAACTGCTATCCGTGCTTTGCAAGGTGCAGGCTTAGAGATCACTCTGATCCGTGATGTCACACCTATTCCTCATAACGGTTGTCGGCCTCCTAAGCGTCGTCGCGTATAGGTTACTCTGTATGCAATCTAATTTGCCATATTTTCAAAAATGAGGTTTTTTTTAGAGAATAGGCTTTGTCTGTAAAGCAGCATCTGCTGGAAATGCAGCATTCGAGACAGTCATCGGTCTCGACACCAGCAATGTAGATGCTGTGTTGTTTTTGATGTGAATAAAACTATATTAGTTTGTCCATCTGATCTGTTAAGGGCTTCATCGACTGGGTGAAGTGGGAGGCTATATGGCACAATTTCAAGTCGAATGTGTGGAATCTGATACCGGAGACGACCAGAGTCTATACGGCAAGTTTGTTATCGAACCGTTAGATAGGGGGCAGGGCATTACTGTAGGAAACGCTCTACGCCGAGTTTTACTATCTAATCTTCAGGGTGCTGCTGTCACAGCAGTTCGGATTGCGGGCGTAACACACGAGTTCGCTACTGTTCCCGGAGTACGGGAAGATGTGCTCGATATTTTATTGAATATGAAGGAAGTAGTTCTCAAAAGCTACACTCCTCAAATGCAGATTGGTCGACTTGTTGTTCAAGGGCCAGCAACAGTAACCGCTAGCTACTTAGATTTGCCAGCTGAGGTCGAGTGTATTAACCCTGATGACTACATTGCGACTGTATCGGCAGGTTCGACCTTAGAGATGGAGTTCCGGATTGAGACAGGTTTTGGATACCGTTCGATCCAACGCAGTCGTGATGAATCTGCTGCTTTAGATTTTTTGCAGATTGACTCAATTTTCATGCCTGTCCGCAAAGTGAACTATTCTGTCGAAGATGCTCGGGTTGGTGGGTCGCTAGAACAAGATCGGCTATTGCTTGAGCTGTGGACTAACGGCAGTCTTTCGCCACAAGATGCTCTGAGTCAAGCTGCAACGATTCTTGTTGATCTCTTCGAGCCATTGAAAAATGTCACGATTATTCCTCCTAGTGAGTTGGATGATCCGGTTGTAAATCCTGAAAGCCAAATTCCTATCGAAGAGTTACAGCTTTCGGTCAGAGCTTACAACTGTTTGAAACGCGCTCAGATCAACTCAGTGGCAGACTTATTAGACTACACTCAGGAAGATCTTTTGGAAATTAAGAACTTCGGAGCAAAGTCTGCTGAAGAGGTGATTGAAGCTCTACAAGTTCGCTTAGGTATTACGCTGCCCCACGAAAAGTCTCCGAAGGCAACTTAGGCACCTGATAGGTAGTGTTGCTCTCAGAATAGTGCTGGAGTAAGAGCGTCTAGTGTTGGTTTTAAGATAGATAGGATAGATAGGGTTGAGATCATGCGTCACGGTCGTCGTGTTCATCAGTTAGGCAAACCTGCGGATCAAAGGCGAGCTTTGTTGAGATCGCTTACTACAGAGTTGATTCGTCACGGTCGAATCAAAACAACGAAAGCCCGTGCGAAAGCAGTTCGCTCCGAGGTTGAAAAGATGATTACTTTGGCTAAAGACGGTTCTTTAGCAGCGCGTCGTCAAGCGATTGGTTACATCTATGATAAGCAGCTTGTTCATGCTTTGTTTGAAGGTGCTGACGAGCGTTATGGTTCTCGTCAAGGCGGGTATACGCGAATCGTCCGAACAGTCAAACGTCGGGGAGACAGCGCTGAGATGGCTATTATCGAGTTGACTTAGATTCGTGGGTGACGTTGCGCATTTACTATTCGCATTCTTGAAGACATTGAATATTAAATCGCAACAATGAATCCAGACTTAGCTGATGACCCAAGCCAACGAGTTGCAGTTGTTGTTCAGTATCTAGGAACTCACTTTAGAGGCTGGCAAAGACAATCGACTGGAAGAACTGTTCAGGCTGTTCTTGAGGACTCCATTGAGTCAGTTTTGGGAAAGCACGTCTCTATTTTTGGCTCAGGACGAACCGATTCTGGAGTTCATGCCGCAGCCCAAGTTGCTCACTTTGACGCTCCTGTCAGAATTCCGGCTTACCGATGGACTAGTATTCTGAACAGCCGTCTTCCTCAAGATGTTATGGTTCGAGCCTCTAGTGCTGTTGCTAACGACTGGCATTCATGTTTTTCGGCCATAGGACGTCGTTACAGGTACACCATTTACAACGCATCTCGACCCAATCTGTTTGTAAGCCCTTATAGCTGGCACTATTATCGTTTTGCTCTTGACGCTGAAACTATGAACTCAGCTTTGACACCCACTATGGGTCGCTGGGATCTATCGGCATTTCGGCGGAGTGGTTCGTCCCGACCGCACTCTTTTCTAGAGATGCAAGATGTTCAGTGTAAGCGCGATGGCGATTTTCTATATATCGAGCTGCAAGCTAGTGGGTTTCTATATGGGATGGTTCGTCTTTTGGTTGGCATGCTCGTTGATGTTGGTCGAGGAGCCCTTTCGGTCGAAGCGTTTACTGACATCTGGAGACAGCAGCAGCGTAATCGTGTCAGGTACGCCGCTCCTCCGCAGGGATTATGTTTACTTCGTGTCTTTTACCCTGATTTCCCAATTGCTTCCGAAATTTGGTATGATAGTCAACCGCTGTTCATTTTGCCGTCTGTTTCAGTTGAATCTTAGCTGAGTTTAGCTGTGAGTGGGTTGGAAGCAACCAGAAGCTTTAAGAGAAATGGATTGGCGATCGCCAATTGTGAGAACAGTTTGAAATGCAGCTTTCAGCATGTTTCGGTAGCGGAAATAGTCCAAGTTAGATTTCTAGTGTGTATTAATTGAGCTGAGTGGCCTTAATTGCTATGAACAAAACATATGTGCCTAATCCAGAGGCAGTCGAAAAAGATTGGTATGTAATTGATGCATCAGGTCAAAGGCTTGGACGCTTGGCTACCGAAGTTGCATCAATTCTGAGAGGAAAAAATAAGCCGACTTATACTCCTCATATGGATGCAGGAGATTTTGTGGTGATTGTCAATGCGGACAAGGTAGATGTCACTGGGCGCAAGCGGTGGCAAAAGCTCTATCGTCGTCATTCGGGTCGTCCGGGTGGGATGAAGGTCGAAACATTTGACAAGCTTCAGAACCGTCTTCCTGAGCGTATTGTTGAGCAAGCAATCAAAGGTATGCTGCCGAAGAATGCTCTTGGACGCAAGCTTTTTACAAAACTGAAGGTTTATCGTGGAACTGAGCATCCTCATCAAGCTCAGAATCCTAAGTCCATAGAAATCTCAACAATTCCGGGAGGAACTAAGTAATGCAGACTGAAAATCAGTCAGGAAAAGTGGTCTATTGGGGAACAGGACGTCGTAAGTCTGCTGTAGCCCGCGTCCGCCTCGTTCCTGGGAGCGGAAGCTTGACTATTAATGGTCGGCCAGGAGACAACTACCTTCAGTACAATGCAGGCTACTTGACAGCTGCAAAAGCACCTCTAGAGACACTTGGGTTAGAGAGTGAATACGACATACTGGTCAACGTCCGTGGAGGCGGCTTGACAGGACAGGCGGACTCCATTCGCTTGGGTGTTGCGAGAGCGTTGTGTGAGCTTGATCCAGATAACCGCAAGCCGTTGAAAATTGAGGGCTTTTTGACTCGTGATCCGCGCGCTAAAGAGCGCAAAAAGTATGGATTACATAAGGCACGCAAAGCACCTCAGTACTCTAAGCGCTAAAGATTTAGGGACGAATCTTTTGTTGATATACGGTACACATTGAGCAAAACAATAGGAGGTCAATTATGCCAAGAGAAGGAATTCACCCAGAGTGGTATCCCGAAGCTAAGGTCTTCTGTAACGGTGAGCTTGTAGCGACAATGGGCTCCACTCGTCCAGAGATCCACGTTGATGTTTGGTCTGGTAATCATCCATTTTTCACTGGAACTCAGAAGATTATCGACACAGAGGGTCGAGTTGAGCGATTCTTGCGTAAATATGGAATGAGCGACTCAGCTGACAGTTGAGAAAGCTTACTTTTTGAGTTCACAAAAGACTTTTCTTGTCAGAGTTAGCTAGCGTGGACTGCTTAATGTTTCTTTAGTTAGTGGCACAAAAATTTCATACAACATCAGAGACTCAGGTTTGAATTCGAGTGCGTGTAGAAAAAACATATTACTCGTGTCCAATCGCTGGGTCTTGTGCTTTCAAGGGTGGGTTTTCTATTGAATAGCTGGGGTGGATTCTCACCAATACTCACGACGCGTTTTGTTCTTCTTCTTTTCTGACGGTAAGACAGAGCTGTTAGCCGTTCTGGCTGGCTCATCGCTATATTGAAAGCTATGTGATGTTTGTTTTAACGTCCGAGTTTCCTTAGGTATTGGATATGGCCGAATCGTATTTGCTGGATAAGCTTAAGTCTGTTGAGCAAACTTTTCATGAACTGACTCGGAGACTAGCCGACCCGGAAGTTACTGCCAATCCAACGGAGTTGCAGGAGATTGCTAAAGCAAGAGCATCTCTGGAGGAAACGGTGCTTACTTTCGAGCGTTGGAAAACTCATCAAGAAGAGTTGGCGGGCGCAAAGCAGGTACTCAAAGAGTCCAATGCAGATCCAGAGCTTCACGAAATGGCTGCATTGGAAGTCAAGGAATTAGAGCAGTCTATTCAGGATATGGAAGAACGCTTGAAGGTTCTGCTCTTGCCTCAAGATCCAAACGACGATAAGAACATCATGCTTGAGATCCGCGCGGGTGCTGGTGGTGACGAAGCCAGTATTTGGGCAGGAGATTTAGTTCGTATGTATTCTCGTTATTCTGAGACGCTTGGATGGGTCGTAAAATTAATCAGCGAATCAACTGCTGATATGGGTGGGTTTAAAGAGGCCATTCTTGAAATTACTGGGGATCAAGTTTACAGCAAGCTTAAGTTTGAAGCCGGAGTCCATCGAGTTCAGCGGGTTCCGGTCACGGAAGCTGGAGGACGGGTTCATACCTCGACAGCCACTGTTGCTATCATGCCTGAAGTTGATGATGTTGAAGTAAAGATAGATGCTAAGGACATCGATCTGACGACAGCTCGTTCGGGCGGTGCGGGCGGACAGAACGTCAACAAAGTGGAAACAGCCGTAGACTTATTCCACAAACCTACGGGGATCCGAATTTTTTGTACAGAGGAGCGATCGCAGCTTCAAAACAGAGAGCGAGCGATGCAAATCTTGCGTGCCAAGCTCTACGACATGAAGTTGAGAGAGCAGCAAGACGAAGTGACCTCAATGCGGCGATCGCAGGTCGGCACAGGTGCCCGTTCAGAAAAAATTCGGACGTACAACTATAAGGACAATCGGGCGACCGATCATCGCTTGGGTGAGAACTTCACGTTGAACCCAATTTTAGAAGGCGACTTGGAGCCCGTCATTCAGGCTTGTATTACTCAAGACCAACAAGAGCGCCTAGAGGAATTAGCAGCAACGACAACTGCTGCATCCGTGTAGGCCATTGCTGAAACTGTGTAGACTGAGAGCCTGTACAACGTTAGTTTGCTGAAGTTTTTTCATCATGGCTCGTTTCCTTCACGTTGCTGATGTTCATCTTGGCTTTGACCGCTACGATAGCAAGATTCGCAGTCAAGATTTTTTCTACGCTTTCTACGACGTTTTGGAGCGCTATGCGATCGCCGAACGTGTTGATTTTGTGGCGATCGCGGGAGACTTGTTTGAGCACCGTAATATTCAGCCAGCAACGCTCAATCAGGCTCAACGTTGCTTAGAGTTGCTGAAGGGAGAAGGGATTCCGGCAGTTGCCATCGAAGGCAATCATGACAATCGTCCCTATGGCACCAAAACTAATTGGCTGCGTTATTTGTCTGACTGGGAACAGCTAATCCTGCTAGAGCCTAGCGATAAGGGAACTGGAGAAGTCGCTTTTCAACCCTGGAATTTTGATACAAAGCGGGGTGGGTACATTGATCTGGAATGTGGAGTGCGAGTGCTCGGCAGTGCTTGGTATGGCGCAACCGCTCCAATGGCAGTCCAGCATCTGGCTCAGCAGATTGCCGATTTGCCTCCCTATTCGGGGTCTCAAGTGATGCTGTTTCATCATGGCTTAGAAGGACAGATTGCGCGTTATGCAGGAGCTTTGCGTTATGAGGATTTGCTGCCGCTAAAGCAGGCTGGTATTGACTATTTGGCGCTAGGACATATTCACAAAAACTACTGCGTCGAAAACTGGGTGTTTAATCCTGGTTCTGTCGAGGCAAACAGCATTGAGGAAAGTCGCTATGACCGAGGCGTCTATCTTGCTGAGATCGACAAGAACAAGATTCAAGTCAGCCTCAAGCAAGAGTATCGACAACGGCAGATTGTGCGTCTTGCTGTGACCGCTAAGGGACATGAGACAGAAGAAGAGGTCGAGGCAATGGCGATCGCCGCTGTAGAATCTGCGATTCAAAAGAAGACCATTGCGCCAGAACAAGCTCCTATTGTTGAGCTTCGGATTGAAGGTCAAGTAGGGTTTGACCGATTAGATTTAGATACACGGCAGTTACAAGAACGTTTAGCAGCTTTGAGCGGAGCCTTGATCTTTTTGCTGAAATACGAAGTTGATGCCGTGGCGTATCAGTCTCCTCTCTCTGAAAATGCTCATCGTACAGAAATTGAGAGAGAAGTATATTTAGACTTAGTATCAGCTCACAATGTCTACAAAAAAAGGGCTGGGGCGATCGCCAAAGGACTGATTGGCCTCAAGGATTTATATTTGGAGGGACGACAAGAACCCGATCTCCATGAATTTGTGGAAGCTCTCCTGGATGAGGATGGGGCTACCGATACCGATCTTCTCGTTGAGGCCATTTCTGCGACCGAATCGTTGGTTCAGTCTACAGAGAAAGATCGCGATGCGTGAAAGACTTCGCATCTTCACCGGAATAGGTAGCGGCAACTTGTCCTTGACCAACAAGCTGATACTTATAGGTCACTAATCCCTCTAACCCGACTGGACCGCGCGGTGGCATTTTTTGGGTGCTGATCCCCACTTCGGCTCCAAATCCATAGCGAAATCCATCAGAGAATCGAGTGGAGCAGTTGTGAAAGACGCCAGCCGCATCTACCTGATCCATAAATAAGCTTGCTGTATCGGTATCATCGCTCACGATCGCTTCCGTATGGCGCGACCCATAAATATTGATGTGGGCGATCGCCTGATCTAAGGTCTCAACAACTTTGACAGTCAAAGTCAAAGCGCTATATTCCGTTGACCAATCATCGTCGGTTGCAGCTAAAAGGTTTCTTCCTGTACTGAGATTGTTGCTCTCCAGAATCTCACGGGTGTGCAGATCGCCCCGAAGCTCAACTCCTTGGTCGAAAAGCGCGGCTGCTAACGCGGGTAAGGCATCAGCCGCAATATCACCATGGACAAGCAGGGTTTCAATCGCATTGCAAGCCGAGGGGTAGCCCACTTTTGCATCAACGGCGATCGCCACTGCCTGCTCAATATTTGCCGCTCGGTCAATATAAAGATGACAGATGCCATCGGCATGACCCAACACAGGAATTCGGGTATTGTCTTGAACAAAGCGGACAAACGAATTCGATCCCCGAGGAATAATCAAATCTACTAACCCTTCTAACTTCAGAAGTTCTAGAGTCTCCTCACGAGTGGTCAAAAGCTGCACCACATCAGGATTGACTTCAGTCTTGGAGAGTCCCGCGCGAATCGCCTTGACGAGAGCCTCACAGGAACGCACTGCTTCTCGACCGCCTTTGAGAATGACCCCGTTTCCAGATTTGATAGCCAATGTTGCAATCTGCATCACCGCATCAGGCCGAGATTCAAAAATCACCCCCAAGACCCCAAGGGGACAAGAGATCCGCTTGAGAACCAACCCCTCATCCAACTCTCGATGAATTTGGATTTGACCGACCGGATCCGCCAGCTTGCCAACATCGCGTACTCCGGCGATCGCCCCTTGCAACTTTGTCGCATCCAGTTTCAGACGACCATAGAGAGCGGGTGCTAAGTTGTCGTCCAAAGCAGCCTGACAATCGACTGCATTAGCCTTAACGATGTCATCGGCATGCTCGCTGAGAGAAAGAGCGATCGCCTCAATAGCTCTGTTTTTTTCATCAGCAGACAAAACAGCTAACTTTCGTGCGGCCTGACGGGTCATTTGCGCAACAGTCTTCAAAGAGCCCGTAGAAGAACCAGCGGAAAGGGAAGATACGGTCATGGCTTAAGGGTTTCTGTGCGAAATTTTGTACGAGACGTGATGCAGATCTTTCAACTTTGAGTATCTATAGCGTGAAGGATGGTCTCCAATTCCGTCAATGGCTTTCGTTAATGTCTACAAATGCGGGATTGTCGCTAACTATACCTGTAGTCAGCTTATTTGGGATGTATAGCAATGCGCAGATAGGTTAGGACAGATATTGATGGAGAAGCCGCGCGGTGCGCGGCTTCTCCATCAACGATTGGTTTTATATCAGCGCGTAGCACTATAGACATTTTTGTGGCCGCACGGCCACTTTGATTTTTACAGATTTGATAAATTCATCGGAAACTATGTCATGGGTTTTCGGGAGACAAGGCATGATGAATAGAAAATCTCTTCTATCTCTTGCTGAATCAATGTTGAATCTGGGAAGCGACTCTGTGAACAGCGAGTCGGCAGCGAAACATGCATGATGCCACTATGGATACACGCGAATGGTTAATCTCCAATGGAACAGGTAGCTTTGCAAGCGGGACAGTTGCAGATGCCCATACACGCACCTATCACGGTTGGTTGATCGCCTCACTTCAGCCCCCCGTACAGCAGACTCTTCTGCTTTCGCATATCGAGGCTAGCCTTTATTTAGCAGGCAATGCTGTCGATTTGGGTAGTAATTTTTGGACAAGTGGCAACATTCATCCTCAGGGGTTTGAGCTTCTCCAATCATTCTCGCCATTGCCTGTGCCTACATGGGTTTGGGGCGAAGAAGACTGGCAGATTTCACGACAGATCGCGATGCCTTTTGGATTGACGAGCTATTTGTCGATCGATGATTTCTGTGAAAAAAGGTGGCTCCAGCAAGCTGAACAAGCTCAACGCTCGTCTAAGTCAGATTCAGAATCGAGTTCCAACGCAGTGGCTGTTCAGCCATTTACTCACGCCTCTTCTTCGAAATCCTCTGCAGCGACAATCTCTAATCGAGTCTTAGTTCGCTACAGCTATCAAGGATCTCAATCTGCCATTTTGACGTTGCGACCGCTGATTGGCGATCGCTCATTTCACCAGCAGCAGCGCAGCGATTCTGACCTTCAGTTTTCGCAGCTAGTCAATACCAACAGCCTGTCTCTGCAAGCCATTCGTCAAAATTGGGTCGGAACTCCTTGGACACTAACCTGGACTCGGGGTACCTACTATCCCGACGGAGCCTGGTATTGGAATTTTTTATATCCAGAAGAGACTCGTCGAGGACTAGGTGATACAGAAGATTTGTTCAGTCCTGGATATCTCGTTGTTGCCTTAGAGCCAGGTGCAAGCGTCACCCTAGAAGCCCAAATTGTCTGGCCTCCTCCCTCAACGTCAAGCCTCAACGACACAACCTTCGATCGACTGCTTCACATCGAACATTCTCGAATTCAGCAGTTGCTCCAGCCCTTGCATAACTTTTCTCCACGAGAATCTCTGATGACGGCTTCTGGAGAACTGCTGACCAGCCCCGCATCGACAGCACTGACTTTAGACAAAGATTCCATCAGAGAGACTAGGTCTGATAAAGAATCGGGGTTGGAGCCGAAGTCCGATTCGGGATATGAGCTTGAGAGCATACCCGATTTATCAAACGAGACCCGACTCAACCCCTCTATTCAGCAGTTGAAAGAGCGGCTGTGGCAAGCGGGCGATCGCTTCATCGTCTATCGTCATTCTGTGGAGGGAGCCTCCATTCTGGCGGGGTATCCTTGGTTTTCTGATTGGAGTCGCGACACACTGGTTGCATTGCCAGGTCTGACTCTGACCACTGGGCGATTCGATGTAGCGCGTGATCTGCTGCAAACGTTTGCAGGGTATTGTCATGAGGGATTGATGCCCAATGCTTTTCCAAACGACAACGCTCATCTCTATTTCAACAATCTGGACGTGTCGTTGTGGTGGGTAGAAACGCTAGGACTTTATGTCGAAGCCAGTCAAGACTGGGCTTTTCTAATGCGGCATTACCCCACCGTGCAGCGCATCTACAAAAAGTTGACGGTTGGAACCCTGAAGAATATCCATGTTGACGCATCTGATGGGCTGCTGACTTGGAATGCACCAAGAGAAGCCTTGACTTGGATGGATGTTGTGGTTGACCGAGAGGCTATTACGCCCCGTTCGGGTAAGGCGATTGAGATCAATGGGCTTTGGTACTCGATGCTCTGTTGGGCTCAGTACTGGGCTGAATGGATCTGTGAGAACACAGACAGTTGCCCCACTTCCCTGAAGAGCCAGGGTCGGCGCTATGGACAACAGGCAGCCCAAGTCAAAGAGTCGCTGCGCAAATTTTGGAATGCGCAACGAGGCTACTTTCACGACTGTATTGGGTCTGATGATGAACCTGACCCCAGCATTCGGCCTAATGCTTTGATTGCGCTGTCTTTGAGCCACTGCGGATTTGCAGAGGGTCATGCTCGTCAGGCATTGCTGATGGCATGCGATCGCTTGCTCACCCCCTATGGATTGCGATCGCTCGATCGAGCCCATCCCGCCTACCAAGGAAAATATGCAGGCAATCTGTATCATCGCGATCGCGCCTATCATCAAGGGACGGTTTGGAGCTGGCTCCTAGGGCCGTTTATCCGGAGTTGGAAACGATTTTTACCCGAAGAACCTTTGCCGATAGATGGAAACACCTTATTGGAACATTTTCAAAACCAGGCTTGTTTCGATTCCATCTCAGAAATTTTCGACGGGGATGCTCCTCATGATGCTGAGGGGGCGGTCGCTCAGGCATGGTCTGTTGCTGAGCTAATTCGCCACTGGGACGATATCTTTTCAGACTCGTCAGAACATATGGAACAGTAGCCTAGCTCTAGGAGCACGCTTCAATGAGAACTTCAAAAGGAATAGGCTCAAAGAGAACGTGACGCACCTGACAAATCATCACAGCTTGCTCAAAAGGAGTTGCGGTCAAGCACAATAATGCCATAATGATGACTGCTCTAGATATAGAGCAACGAGCCAATAAAAATAGAGTCGGCACTCTAGGAGTAGAGTGAAGTAGTAGATCACCAAAAGCGCAATTTTAAAACGAGGTAGCGCTAAGGTAGCAAGACACGTTGATGCTTTAAGCAAACGCATCTTGCTCAATGTCTATACAGATCTGATCACTTGTACTCCGTCCGTGGCTCTTCGACTTACCATCATGGCATGGGCAGGTGATGACTCCATTAAGAACGATGACACGAACTGGTATTGGTATCCGCACGGCTCAGACCCGTTCTGAGCGGCTTTCGGGACAGATTCACGTTTACGACGGGGCTGGCAAGGGCAAATCTCAAGCGGCCCTGGGTGTTGTCTTGCGTTCAATTGGCCTCGGCATTCATAACGTGATGGAGTCCCGAGTATTGCTACTGCGTTTTCTAAAAGGCCCTGGACGCACCTACGACGAGGATGCAGCAATCGAAGCATTACAACGAGGCTTTCCTCATCTGATTGATCAGGTACGCACCGGGCGTTCGGAGTTCTTCAGTGCCGATGAAGTGACTCGATTCGACCGCCAAGAAGCTCAGCGTGGCTGGGACGTTGCGAAAGGAGCGATCGCCTCTGGGCTTTATTCTGTCGTCGTGCTAGATGAGCTGAATCCTATTCTCGATTTAGGATTATTGCCTGTTGATGAGGTTGTGAAAACGCTCCGCAACAAGTCTGATTACATAGAAATCATTGCGACTGGACGAGGCGCACCGCAGCCTCTGCTAGATATTGCCGATCTCCACTCAGAAATGAAAGCCCACCAGCATCCCAACGCAGCAGCTCTAGGCATCGAAGGTATTGAAATCTATACGGGAGATGGGAAAGGGAAATCGACCAGTGCTCTGGGCAAAGCGTTACAAGCCATTGGTCGTGGCATTGGGCAAGATAAATCTCATCGCGTGCTCATCATGCAGTGGCTCAAGGGAGGTCAAGGGTACACCGAAGATGCGGCGATCGCCGCTCTCCGTCAGAGCTATCCCGAACTCGTAGATCATCAACGCTGTGGGCGAGATGCCATTGTGTGGCGAGGGCAGCAGCAAGAAATTGATTATGTAGAGGCTGAGCGAGGTTGGGAAATTGCACGGGCGGCGATCGCCTCTGGACTCTACAAAACCATCATGCTCGATGAACTCAACCCTACGGTGGATCTAGAACTGCTTCCTTCCGAACCGATTATTCAAGCGCTTTTGCGTAAGCCCCGTGACACCGAAGTGATCATCACGGGACGCTGCAAGAACCCGCCTGCTTATTTTGATCTAGCCAGCATTCACTCAGAAGTCTGCTGTCACAAGCACTATGCCGAAAAAGGAATTGACTTAAAGCGTGGCGTTGATTTCTAAGTTGGGGTGATGGACGAGTATCGAGAAGCAATCCGTGTCTCAATTAATGAGCCTTAATTGTTTGGCTCTAGCAGGATATAGCAATGCGCAGATAGGTTAGGACAGATATTGATGGAGAAGCCGCGCGGTGCGCGGCTTCTCCATAGACTATTGGTTTTATATCAGCGTGTAGCAGGATATCAACTCTCTATTGTCTGTATCTTTCTACGTATTAGATTTAAAAAAAGTTGGCAAACGCTATGTTTGTTTATGTTAGTTTATGTCAGAGGCGCATTCAGCGGACTCTGCTCAGGCTTATGCCGATATGATTTGTACTTTTTTCATGTCTGGTAAATTCCTGGGATTTTTTTGTGCTTTTTTGTTATCGCAACTTAAATTTTCGCGATCGCGATACGCACGTTTGGTTTGTCTGGGTGGCTTTTTTCTCTAGGTATACGGGAAATACTTCGATGAACTTGATTACAACCCTGGGATTGATTGCTGGAACGTTGACGACGGCAGCCTACTGTCCTCAGCTTGTCAAAACCTGGCGGTCAAAGTCAGCTGGGGATATCTCTTGGTCAATGCTAATCACGCTGTGTGCGGGCATCTTGCTGTGGCTCGTCTACGGCGTTTATGTTCACGACTGGCCTGTTATTCTTGCCAATGTTGTAACCCTGATGCTGACATCAGTCATATTGGCGCTAAAAATTCGTTACGAGCTACCTTCTCCATCTCTCCCTGCGACCCAAGCTTCAAGTCTTACTAAGTAGGCAACCTGACTTAGGAACTGCTGAACCCCGCCTGTATCGCCATTATTCTCATTTTTTTCGGGAATACTATGCTCATCTTGAATGTTTCGTCAAGAGTGTTCGTCATGCATGAGGGTGCAAGCAGTGGTACAGGAGCAAGCATTTTGGTTTGCCTGGTCGCAGATTCCAGGCTTGGGTTCGACGTTGGTTTATCGAGTCTATCAACACTTTGGAGACCTTCAAACCGCTTGGGAATCTGACACAGCATCAATTCTGGAAGTAGATGGGATTGGTCTACAAACGGCTCTAGCGATTGATAAGACTCGCTCAAGCTTGGACGTTGAGCAATCTTTTGATAATCATGTTCAGCACAATCCTAATTTCTGGACTCCTATAGACGCCGACTATCCCCGGTTACTATTAGAACTGCCTGACCCCCCACTGATGCTCTACTACCGAGGAAAGGTAGAACCAGAGGAAAATCAAGGAATAATTCCGGCGATCGCCATTGTCGGCACGCGTCGTCCTACCGACTACGGCAAGCGATGGACTCGTCGCATCGCTCGTGCTCTCGCTCATGCAGGTTTCACTGTGATATCAGGATTGGCCGAAGGTGTTGATGCAGAAGCCCATCGCAGTGTTCTAGAACAGAGGGGACGAACCATTGCTGTCATCGGTACAGGGGTCAATCTCGTTTACCCTTTATCAAACCGTAGACTGGCCCAGGAGATTGCGGAGTATGGGCTCATTATTAGTGAGTATCCAGTTGGAACGAAGCCAGATCGGGCTCACTTTCCTCAACGCAATCGCATTATTGCAGGTCTAAGTCGCTCAATTTTGGTAATTGAGGCTCCTGTTCAATCGGGTGCATTGATTACGGCTCGGCTCGCTACAGACTACAACCGAGACGTTTATGCTCTGCCTGGTTCCTTAGATAACCTCAATTCCGAGGGCTGTCTCCGGCTCATTCATGACGGAGCGCACATGATTTTGAATGAAGATTCTCTACTAGAAATGCTGGAAACCATGCCGTCTCTGTGGAATCCAGAATGTTTGGAACCTCGAAATAGTCAAGCGTCTTCGCAAACGACTGAGCTTGAGCCCACAAGTCACTCATCTTCTAATCAGCAGAGAAAAAAGCATTCTTCCTCTTCAACATCGCGGCCTGCTCTTCGGCCACTGCCGCTCCCTTCGCTGTCACCCGACCTAAAGCAGGTGTTTCAGGTTGTTGCACTGGATCCCGTTGCACTGGATTTTATTGTAGAAAATTCTTCTATGCCCACGGGAACTGTACTTGGACTTCTCTCTCAGCTGGAACTTATGGGACTTGTTGCCCAGCTTCCTGGCATGTTGTATCAGCGTTGTTAGAACCCTGAGCGTCTTCTATTTGGGGAATTTTGTGAATCACAAGGTTCAACCAAAGTCATTCTATTGCGGTAATTACGAATCTCTCGATCGGTCAAAACTCCACGAGCTTCATGAGAAATTCGAGTTGTCACGATAACATTAAGAGAGAGATGTAATATTTTTTAACAAAACTCCCATGAGTCAAGTCAATTTAGAGCAAATTGCTGGTCAACTTGAGAGTCAGAGTACGCGCGATCGCCTGTTGGCACTCGTTTCTCTTCGAAACGTTGCTCCTTTCGAAGCTGTGCCCCTGATCAAAAAAGTTCTGGATGATGAGAATTTGCAGATTCGCTCCATGGCTGTTTTTGCTTTAGGCATCAAAGCAACCAACGAGTGCTACCCTCTGCTGGTGAACATTCTGGAGTCAGATCCGGATTACAGTATTCGAGCGGGTGCTGCAGGCGCTCTTGGATATTTGGAAGATCCCCGAGCATTCGAGCCTCTCAACCGTGCATTTTTCGAAGATACAGATTGGTTGGTGCGTTTCAGTGCGGCTGTGTCTCTTGGCAATCTAAAAGATCCTCGGGCTTACGAAGCTCTCACCAAGGCACTTGATAGTAAGGAAGGGGTCATTCAACAGGCTGCGATCGCGGCTCTAGGCGAAATCAAAGCTGTGAAGTCCGTTGATAAAATTCTGACATTTGCGCAGTCCGAAGATTGGTTAGTGCGACAAAAATTGGCAGAAGCACTCGGCAACTTGCCTACGACCAAGAGTGTCTCAGCGTTGCGATATCTCGAAAAAGATCCTCATCCTAATGTCGCCGCTACTGCTATCTTTTCGCTCAAGCGTCTAGACGAAGCAGAACTCATCGACCCCTCTGCCGACCTGTCCTCTGGCATCTAAGATAGAAGTCTAGAAAAGAAGACTGTGCAAAGAAAACTGTAGGTAGATGTGGGTGCACATCTGCTTACTTACCAAGGTTCATCGAGGCACAGCTTTGGCTGAAAGCAGTTTTAATCCTGGTTATGGTCAACATTCGAAAAGCGATCGCCCTCTTGATCGTTGTGGGGTTCTTCACAGTTGTTGCGTCTGCCTCGGCGGTGGCCGATAGCTGGGTTATGGTTGCAAAGTCAACAACAACTCAGGAACGGCAATATGTTGATCCAGACTCGATTCAGGTGCTCGAACAGATTAAGGGTAGCCCCACCCATATCCGTCTCAAGACATCTTGGGGATTTGAAGCCGATCCGGATTCGCTGAGTGTGGCTATGACAGAGTATCTGTGTCAGCAGAGCCAATACCGAGATGTCGTTGTCAATGGCAAAACGACTGGGGATCGGTGGCAGCCCTTAGGGGAAGATCTGCTCAACCGAGCCGCAATGGAGTACGGTTGCAAAAGCAACACTCCTTAGAGCTTTGCAGCGACCTGATCAGGATTTGGATGGGGAGATCGAGTCAAAGCCTCAATTTAGAGCGTAGAGCTGAAAAATAAAGCTTAGTTCTAACTCGCGCTCTTATCTAAAGTGTTGCGTAACCAACACACCTGGTATTGCCGAGCAATTTTCTCCTGATAATATTAATTATTCACAAGGTAGAACATCTGGTTAATTTTTTGAGGCGTAAGTCATTCTCATGTCGAGCTCCGATGAAGCGATGAATCAGTCTTGGTCAAACTCTTCTCCTCCCAATCATTCAGGTGATCCTGTAGTGCCTGAATCAATGGCGACGAAGTATGGCGATCGCGCAATTCAGAAGTCAACCACCGAGCCTCTAGAGAAATGGCCTAATCCTTCAGAGAATGCTTACACGATTCACCTTGAGCATCCGGAGTTCACTGCGCTTTGTCCTCGCTCGGGCTACCCTGATTTTGGAGCCATCATTGTCGATTATCAACCTGACCGGTGGGTCGTCGAACTGAAAGCGTTCAAGCTCTACATCAACTCTTTCCGAAACGAATACATTAGCCATGAAAAGATCGTCAACCAGGTGTGCGATCGCCTCTGGCAGGAACTGTCGCCGTCAGGGCTTCGAGTCATTGGTGACTTCACCCGCAGAGGAGGAGTAAAAACCATCGTCACGGTTAATAAAGGTGATTGCAGTCTTTTCTTACCCTATACGCATAATCTGCTGTAGCGCGCTGGCGTAAAGAGTTGCATCATCTAAGTTGCGAATCTTTCAAGATTTCGTCATTTTGGGATAGAGTCTAGTTTTGTTGTGCCTTGTCGAGGTAGCGAGTCAGTATGCCTAGAAGCCCAAGCGAATACGCAGTTCACATCTTCATGGAGGGTGGTCATCGGGAAGAAGTCCGGTTTCCAACCATCCAAGAATTCCAGAAATGGTACAGCGGGGAGCTAGTTCCCAAGGCAGATGCATCTGACTTCATCACAGTTCCCATCAAAAATATTCAAGGAGAATATATGGTGGCTCGACCTCGCAGCATCATTGCTATTCGGGTAGAACCTATCTTCTCGTCTAGTGTGGAGCGTTTCTAAAAAGTTCGGGCGGCACACTCAATCTTTTATTCTTGAATGGCACCAGGGTCGGGAACTGAGGCCCTGAGTCGGTTGGCAAAAATCATGAAACTTGATCAGCGGAACAGATTTGTTCCAAAGCACTGGAAGTTATTTGGGGCGGTCGCTTTCTTAGTCGTGGCAACTCTGATCCCTCGTGCTGCAAAGGCGGAGTTGACGACATCAGAACAGTCCCCTAATGCACCTCTGCCACCTTATGAATTGAGTCCCGCGACAAGTCTTCCCTTGAGGCTGACCCCCGACTCAGAGCTTGAGCATCGAGTGGAGCGAGGTGGACGGGTTCTTGATCGCTCTCTTTTGGGTTTAGATAGGCGAATTTGGGGTGAAGACGGGTTTGGGGGCGATCGCCATCGCTTGCTTCACTCGATTGATCAGTCCTTGGCTTATTTGCAAACTCCCGCCGCTGCTGAAGATTATGCAGAATATCGCGCCTCTGGTGCCTACGTTAGCGGCATCACGCGCGATCGAGTGCGTCGGAGTCTACAACGGTTTCGCCAGCTTGTTCTCTCCTCTCGCTCAGCTCAGGAACTGCAAGCAGCGGTTCGACGCGAATTTTCGTTCTATCAAGCAGCAGGAGTCGATGGCAATGGGACAGTTGAGTTTACGGGCTATTTTGAGCCGACTTATACAGCCAGTCGAGTTCCGACAGACACCTATCGCTACCCTCTGTACCGTGTTCCAGCCGACTTAGAGGAATGGCCTCTGCCTCACCCAACGCGGGCTGAGCTAGAAGGAAGCGACGGTCTGCAAGGAACAAACGGCCGCTTGAGAGGTTTAGAACTGGTGTGGCTGAGCGATCGCCTTGACGCATTTTTGGTGCAGGTACAAGGATCTGCACGGCTACAGCTCACCGACGGCACAGTGCTGAGTGTAGGATACGACGGACGAACTGAGTACGAATACCGCAGCATTGGTCGAATGCTTATCGACGATGGCATTATTCCAGAAGCAGAGCTGACGTTGCCCTTACTCATCGACTATTTTCAGCGTCATCCCGACGCCTTGAACCGATATTTGCCCCAAAATAATCGATTTGTTTTTTTTCAAGAAACATATGGAGCTCCTCCTCAGGGTTCCCTAGATGTGCCTGTGACGGCTGAACGCTCCATCGCAACCGACAAGTCATTGATGCCTCCCGGAGCATTAGCGGTGTTCCTCACGGACTATCCCGTGGTGACTGCATCTCATGGAATAGAAACCTGTCTTGTTAGCCGATTTGTTTTGGATCAAGATACTGGAGGAGCCATTCGAGGGGCGGGACGAGCCGATATTTTTATGGGAACGGGGCAACAAGCGGGCGATCGCGCCGGACTGATTAATACCCCTGGAGAGTTGTTCTACTTGCTTATACGAGACTAGATTGGTGAGTGGCCTTAGTCGAACCACAACCGAAAAACCTTAGCTCATAACGGGGATAGCCGTCGCACCCGCATCCTATAAGCAATGATGTTATGCTTGATACGCAATATTATTGCATTTCGTAAAGTTAGAACAGCTCTGCTTTTTTTAAAACAGCAGCTCTGTTCTACGCTACGTTCGCTGACGCAGCACAAACTTTAGATGAATGTTATTCAAGAACGACTGACGAGTAGAGACATGGAGAGTTATTTTGAATCCATGGCGATCGCCCTCATATAAACGTGAGTCAGACGAGCCAAGTTCTATTTTGTCCTACTGCAAGGGTCTCTTAGGTTCATGGCAGATATACACAATTTAGTTTACGCTTCTGCCGTTTTGATGCTTCAGGAGCAAGAGAGGAGCATCGCTGGTTAGATCTTATGGATACTCCATTTGAGATCACAATCCAGATGGTCATAGCGACCATTGCTGGCATCAGCGCTCAGGTTCTGGGCGACTATCTTAAGCTGCCTAGCATTGTGTTTCTCTTACTCTTCGGTATTTTAGTAGGGCCTGACGGCTTCGATTTGCTCCATCCTAGCGATCTAGGAGCTGGACTTGAAGTGATCGTCGCGCTTTCTGTAGCCCTGGTCTTGTTTGAAGGTGGCCTCAGTCTTGAGCTGAGAGATTTAGGACGCGTTTCGAGTAGTCTCCAAAATCTAGTCACGTTCGGTACTCTTATTACGCTGATTGGCGGCGGCATGGCCGCTCACTGGTTCAGCGAGTTTCCCTGGCCCATCGCGTTTCTGTACGCTTCTCTTGTAGTTGTGACAGGCCCGACCGTCATCGGTCCACTACTCAAACAGGTGAGCGTGGATCGTCAGGTTGCTACATTACTTGAGGGAGAGGGGGTACTCGTCGATCCCGTGGGAGCGATTCTTGCGGTGGTTGTCTTGGACGTGATTTTAAACGGCGATACTGATCCGATAGCCGTTATAAGTGGACTTCTGCTGCGGCTGAGTATTGGCGGAGCGATTGGAGCGATCGGAGGCTGGATACTTGGATTTTTCTTGAAAAAGGCCGAGTTTCTTTCGGAAGAATTAAAGAATTTAGTCGTTCTTGCTGGGGTTTGGGGACTGTTTGGCCTTGCTCAGATGATTCGTAGCGAGTCAGGGCTGATGGCTACGGTACTAGCAGGCATCGTCCTACGAGCAGCATCCGTGCCGGAGGAAAGGCTGTTACGGCGGTTCAAAGGACAGCTCACGATTCTTGCAGTGTCGGTGCTGTTTATTCTTCTTTCTGCCGATCTTTCAATTGCTAGTATTTTTGCTCTGGGACGCGGAGCCGTCTTTACCGTAGCGTTTCTCATGTTCGTTGTCCGCCCTGTCAATGTCTGGCTCTGCACCTGGACAAGCAACCTCAACTGGCGTCAAAAGTTTTTCCTCGCTTGGGTTGCACCAAAAGGGATCGTCTCTGCCTCAGTCGCTTCCCTATTTGCCATTTTGCTGACGGATCGGGGAATCAGCGGTGGTGATGCGATCAAGGCTCTGGTATTTCTCACCATTATCGCTACCGTTTCAGTTCAAGGGTTGACAGCAGGCTGGGTTGCCCGCTGGTTAAGGATTACCTCCACTCAGGCGACTGGAGCCGTTATCGTAGGCTGTAATCCGCTGAGTCGTATCATTGCTCGGTTTTTCCTGGAAAATAATGAGACGATTGTTATCATCGACACGGATGAGGAATCCTGTGCTGAAGCTGAGCAAGAAGGTTTGCCTGTCGTTGCAAGCAGTGCTCTCGACATGGACGTTTTGGAAGCCGCAGGCTTGGCCTCTTCGGGGACATTTCTTGCCATGACCAGTAACGGCGAAGTCAATTTAGTGCTGGCACAGCGAGCCTCTGAAGAATTTAAGCCGCCTCGGGTCTTGGTTGTCTCTCCGGGTGAGATCAAGTCAGCGACAGATATTTCGCCTAATTCCAATCCAACTCCAGCCTCCTCTAAACCAAATAAACCAGGAACTTCTCCGAAACTAAGTAAGCCAGGAACTTCTCTGAAACCAAATAAGCCAGGAACTTCTCCGAAAGTTCCACAGGCGTTTACTGAACAATTGCCCTTGAAGCGATGGAACGGATTCATTCGAGATGGAGCCGTGAAGTTAGGGGAAACAACTCTGAGAGAAACAGGTTTATTGTTTCAGCAAGCCCATTTGCGGGCTCTGACTCGGACAGGTGAGTTGGTTCCGCTGTTGATCGAACGCGACCGACGCTTTCAAGTTGTGCAGGCGACTGAGGAATGGCGTCCGGGCGATCGCATCATTTATCTGCTCCATGATCCGCGTCCGAAGCTGTTGCGACGCTTATCAGGTGGTACAACACCGGGTCGCTTGTCCCTTGAAAAACTTCCTGCTGTAGAAGAAATTCCGATGCCTGTTGCGGCTGAAGTCGTCACATCACAGCAACCTTCAACGCAATCTGATTCCGAAAGCGATCGCCAAAAGGGCAATTCACCTAAACGAAAACCTCCCTCTGTCAAAAATCTAGCTGTAACTTCACAAAACACAGCTTCTGACTCCTCTCAAGCAAACGATGTGAGTGACTCGAAAAGCTCTAATTCAGTTCAAGACAGCGGCGATCAGGAGTCATAGCACGCTGGACTATAGTTAAAGAGACATTAATTTCTGTCAAACCGTTTATGAATTCTCCTTCGAAACTATGGGCGATCGCCCTCACCGTGAGTCTGGTAGTACTAACCGCTTGTGGACAGGAATCTTCTGATTCTCAAGTCACCAATTCTTCTAAGACAGGTGATATAACCAGCACCGCTGAAGGCACAGTCACATCAGATGCCTCAGCCACATCAGATGCCTCAGCAGAGTCCGTTTCGGCAAAACAAGCTCTAGCGAACCATCTCGATGACGTCGGCGCAACCATGTATGGAGCTTACTGGTGTCCTCACTGTGCCGATCAAAAGGAGATGTTTGGAGAGGCTGTAAGCACGATTGACTATGTGGAATGTGATGCGGAAGGCGAAAATGCCCAGCCTCAGCTCTGCGTAGATAAAGGAGTTGAGGGCTTTCCAACTTGGGAAATCAATGGCGAGCTGTATCCAGGAGCGCAGCCTCTAGAGCAGCTCGCCGCTCTGTCAGGTTATCAAGGGCCTCAAGATTTTCAATAAACTCTGCTTGAGCTCAGAAAGACAAAAAACCCCGGCGCAAGCGTCGGGGCGAAGAATCAGGGTGCATCTACCACTTCATTGTTCTCAAGCTAACCTTCCCTATCCGGAAAAGTAGCGAAAAAAACATTTTGCATGTCACCCCGACCTACTGAGCTAGAGTTCGGAGTTGTAAGGGTGCTTAGAAATATCGGGCGATCGCCCCGTTAACCCCGTCATGAAGCGAAGAGCCCAATACTTTATGGCGCTGAACTGGCGCATCATTCGGAGGCTCAGTCGTCTCAAGGGTGTCACCACAGCCCACGTGTTTGAAAAGGCTCGATCGAGCACATCTGTGAAGCCAAGCACCAGCCAGTTTTCACGTTTGCGCCAGCGCTCATAGCGTTTGAGAACATCTAGACTTCCAATATCTTCGCCACGGCGCGCAGCCTCTTGAATCACCTGAGCCAGAGACGCCGCATCACGAATGCCGAGGTTCAACCCTTGTCCCCCGACCGGATGGCAACTATGAGCTGCATCTCCAACCAATGCTAGGTGGGGCCGAACATAGGCTGAGCTGTGCATAAACTTCACCGGAAATAGAAAGCGATCGCCTTCCATCTCAAGTCGACCAAGTTGGTGACCGTAGCGACGGTTTAGTTCCTCTAAGAAGTCGTCTTTGTTTACATTCAGCAACCGCTGAGCTTCGGCGTGAGGAGCCGTTAGTACAATCTGACAACGGTTATCAGTTAAAGGCAACGTCGCAAAAGGGCCGCTCGGCCAAAAGTGCTCCCGCGCAATATTTTCATGAGACCGCTCAGGGCGAATCACGGCGGTCACGCAAGACTGCCAATACGGCCATCCGTGGGTGCGAATTCCAGCCTCTTGGCGCAAGGGAGATTGAGAGCCGTCAGCGGCGATGACTAAGCGCGATCGCAAATGAAGAGTTTGAGTGGATGTGGAAGGATCTGCCTCCGACTCCTCACGTGTCTGAGTAGACGATGTCCGCTGCTCAAGGATAATGTCTGCTCCATCAGAGTCGTAGCAAACGTGGTTCATTTGAGCTGGACAAAACCAAGTCACATGGCTCGACTGTTCGAGCAATGCGTATAGCTCTCGGACGAGCACCGAATGTTCCGCGACATATCCCAGTTCATCCGTGCCTAAATCGCTGGGATGTAGATCTACTGCAGCATTACAATCGGCATCAGCGAGGCGAATGGTCTTGAACGTCGTGACATCGGGCAAGATCCGCTTCCAAATGCCAAGTCCAGCAAAAATGCGTCCAGAAAGCAAAGTAACAGCATAAGCTCGGTGTCGCTGTAAGCCTAGCTCTTTGGGTCTGGCCTCTACTAATGCGAGTCTCAGTCCGCTGTCTTTTAGAGCCGCTGCTAGGGTCAACCCTACGATGCCGCCGCCCACGATAACCATGTCATAGTCTAACGGGCGATCGCTGAACTTTTGTGAACTTACACTAGAACGAACCTGTACCATTCTTACTGAATCTGCCACATCCTGATCTAAACCAGCAGAGCCTTGAGATTGAGACGAAGGGGGTGAATAAAGCATTTTGACTCGACCAACAGCAGTGTAAACCCATGCTCAAATCTGACTCTTGTTGCAAAATCAAAAGAACCTGCAAGTAGGTTTACGAATCTTTACTTCTTATTGTGACGTGATTTTTGATCGACTTCAAGGAACATCGTCCGCTGAGACTGTGGCGATCGCCCAGTGAAACCTCCCTTTTGCCTTGTAGAAGCGCTCTTTAAAAAGGATGTAGCGCTTCCTGCTACTGAAACGGTATAGTCAAGAATTATTGCTTTTGATTTGAGCGCTCAAGTAAACCGATGGCAAAACATACTCAAGCTCATTTTTCCAAAACCTTTGACGCTGGATTACCTCCGGCGATGAAAGAACGCGAAAAAATGAAGATGGAATACTACATGGGAGCAAAATTACTTGAAGTTGGCATCAATCCTAAATCCGCGATTTATCGGTGGACTACAGAACCGAAAGGAAGTCGCGAAGTGTGGACTTGCAGTGCCTATTGGGGAGACTCCAAAGAAAGAGTGTTGCAGGAAGAGCAAGCTTGAGCATGAGGTTCCAAGCGTTCAGGTTCAATGGAAAAATCCAGAACGAAGGTCAGCTTGAAAGCCTTACTTCACAGCAAATCAGTCTCAATTAATTTTCCAATCAAATCAACAGCCTAGTCCATCGAATCATGATCGAAACAGGCTGAATCGCTCTAGCTGGGCTTCTAGAGTGCTCGGCAGAAGTGTTTTGAGCTGAGAAGCATTGCGAAACTGTAAGCGGTTAGATCCGGGTAAATCGAAGGGAAAAATGCCTGGCATCTCCGATCGCTCCATTTGAGCCACAAGAACCTGCTCAGCCCGTTTGCACTGCAGTGCATATCCAACCTCAACACAGACATTGGGACTAGGAATGAGATGGATAGGACTATCTCCGATCGCCAAAATAGGAGTGACGTCGGCAATGAAAAGAAGGCTCTGACGGATTTTTCGCATGAGCGAACTGTTGAGGCGAGTCGGGCCTTCGGTCAAGCGATGAGACTCTTCTAGAACAAGAGGAATGCGCGATCGCTTGTTGAGACTATCAATTGATTGTTGAAGTTCTTCACGTAGGCGATCGCTCGATTCGGCATATTCAAGCTGATAGCAAAAGAAAATAGATGGCTCCAAGTGAGCCAGAGAGTCTTGCTTCGTAAAGTAAATCTCGTGGCTGATCAAATCGACATTGGCCACGGTATAGGTGCCGCTGCCTTCGACATAAAATTCCGGCGAACCGCCTGCGAGATAGGACTGAAACCACGCAGATTGCTTGACCTCATGACTTTCGTCTAGAAAGTCGGCGCGCAACCCCGACTTCAGTAGACTGTTGCGGCTAAGGCGCAAGTCAGGGGGGCGACTTTCAACTTCTCTAATTGGCTCATACTCTGCTAAATACCAAGCTCGCAGTGCAATGATCGCCATAACGCATCAACCTGACCGTCTAGACGTGGGCTGAGGTAAACCAGAACGTTACTGGATCGTATGATCTAGTTTGACCTTAAGTCTCAAGCCTACCCCAAAAAAGCAAAATTAGCTGTACTGCTATCGCAATTTAAGCCTTTAAACGACAACAACGCCCAAAGAGGAAGCTTCCGATTCACCTTCGCAACTTTCTACAGACTATGTGGAGCGACGTACTTTTATGCAAACTCGATTCAAGATCGAGAATGGCACATCTAGGCTCCCATTGATCATTTTGGAAAGTTTCGGTGCTTCCTTTCGGACGTTGCTGGATTCGAAAAAGCAGATCTTTTTGTAAACAGCTCTTTTACCTCTTATCTAGTGGACGAAATTGGCTGTCAAATCTGCCAGATGAAGCGTTACTTGCTTCACTTTTTAGAATACCAAGGCTTTTACTTATCCGATCAACTTAGATACCAAAATTTACCTTCCCCCCCCCAAGTTTAACGAGCCAGCAGTCATGAGTTGAGACACGATATCAATCTTGAATGTATTGACATACTTGTATATATATCAATCTCACTTAGCCGTTCACAAGCGATTTAGTATCGCTGTTTTCTTTTAAGCTGATCTGAGAAGTTGTTAGGCTGACTGATATTTGACCGTGTAAAAAGCCGTAGTTCAAGCAATTTAAAGGCGCTCAAACTGCGAGTAGTCTTCAGTTATCAATAGGGGAGCCAAACGGTTTATGAATGAGCCAAGACGCTTTCACAACAAACGATAGCCAATTTATAAACTTTGAAAACCTCTCCAAAACAATAGCACCCAGTCTATGACTGAGTGCTTCCTCAACGGTTTCGAACTTACTGTGGAGTTGCGGTATTCTTGCTAAACTTCTAGTTGTTGCGTTCTGGCTAGAAGGGCTTATATTTTTGCAAAAAATGCATTGCTCCCTATTTTCTATTAAGAGGAAATAACGGTAACTTGGCCGGGTGCTATTGAGATAACACGAGACAGATTTGAATAACTCAGTATTAACCTCCTTGTCACCTTGACACGTTGCAAATTCGTATTTGTTTGACGTTTAGACTTCATAAGTCAAATTGTCAAATCTGTCAGGGAAGTTCTTCACTTCCCCTTTACTATAGCGTGCTTGTTACGCCCCAAAAGTTGATGGAAATCAAAGTTTACGACATCTGAATCAAGGACTTTTGTCTGCACTAAAAAATGCAAAATGCTGAGATATGTTCGTGGGATACAACGCTCATTTCTTTGCAGTTTCATCCGTGGGGGATGTTTGTTTTGGGTTGCGGATTGCATCTACGAGGCCGATACCGTGTGGGAACTCAAAGAGAAGCAGATGAAGAGTCTTCGGACGATTGTGACCCTAATCGAGACTCTGTCCCGTTGAGAATACGCTGAATGTTGCGGCGGTGTGTCGCCACAATATAGAGAGCAGCAAGCAATCCAAATAGGATGAGGGGTAGCGGTTGTTGAGCGATCGCCATCACCACAGGAACAGTAATCGCCCCTGCAATCGAGCCAAGGGAAACAATGCGTGAAATCGAGACCGTGATCACAAAAACAGCGATCGCCATCAGAGCTGACGGCCAATAGAGCGCTAGCAAAATGCCCAACGAAGTCGCGACCGATTTGCCCCCGGTAAACTGAAGCCAGACCGATCGACTGTGACCCAAAATAGCGGCAAACCCAGCGAGGATTGTCAGCCAAGCACCCCATGGGCTAGAGGTAATAGAATCGGGCGCAGCAGATGTCACAGCAGGCAGGACCGCAACCCATCGCGCTAGAGCGATCGCCAGCACGCCTTTCAGCATGTCAATTCCCAGCACTGCAAAACCTGGGCCTTTGCCTAGGTTTCTCAATACGTTTGTTGCGCCTGTCGAGCCTGAGCCGTGACTGCGAAGATCAATGCCTTTGAGCCAGCGCCCTGCAAGATATCCAGTCGGCACCGATCCGAGTAAATAGGCTGCAACCAACGTCAGTAGACTCCAGCCAAGCCATACCACCATGAGTCTTTCCCCTTACTTGATGCAACTCTAAAAAGCAGTAACAGTTTACACCGTTGATTTGGTCTTGAATGGGGCTGCATCAAAACGGATAAGAGAGGGCGATCGCCAACACGAAGCGATCGCCCTTCCCTTTCTTGTTTTCGAGGCTTCCCTAGCCAATCATCGACAAAGTCTGTCAGTACATCCCCATCGGATCTTTGGGATCAGGCGCAAAGGCCAACCAGAGTGGAAACTGCAAAATCGACAAACTCACCGCTTCTTCTGCCTCATCGACGATGATGATAGGGAGTAGCTCCTGGTCAATGAGTCGATCGGCACGTTGCGCGATCGCTTCTGGAGCCTCAAACAGAACAACGCCCTCATTTGAACCGAAGTCAGCTCGCGAGATTCCGAGACAATCTTGCAGACCCCGTCTCCATTCACCCAATCGCTCAGGAGAGTCCCCCAGAACCAGCGCCCGGACGCGATCGCCATACAGAGTTCTAAGAACAGAAATGGCCGCAGATGCCACGAGAATGTTTTGGAGACGTGATCCCAACGTGCGGAGCGCACCTCGACCTCCCTGCTCAAAAAACCACTGCCCGACTCGATCAGCATGAATTGGCTCGAAGGTTCGGCGCAGATGCCAAGGAGGCCCATAATAATCAGGCATCATCCGGTACTGGTCGAGAATTTGGCGAATCCGCTGCACCTCATCTTCAAACGGTTGCTCTGCGAACTGAAGCTGTGGCTTCCCAACGTCGCCAACGGGTGGAGTCGGGACTGGTTCAGGCTGTGGAATCACTTCCAGAGGGGGACGCCTCGCAGCCTTGGGGCGTTTGGGCTCAACAACAATGGGCTCTCCGCTCCGTGGAATAGAGATGGGCTGAGGGGGTTGAGAAGGTTGAACGGTTCGAGGCGATAACTCTAGCTGTTCTGCTGCTGTCGTTAAATCTTGAAGGCTACCCACCAGGTAATCTTTAAAGCCTTGCAGACGAACTGCTAAATCTTGAGAGGCTCCCGCAAAGCTAGTGCGCATCTCTTCGCGAATCCGCTCCTGACGACGCTCTAATTGCTCAACTGAGAGTTGTAAAGTCTTTTTACGCTGCTCTAACTCGCTCAGCCCTTCCCGTAGAAGCCGACTCACCATCACTTGAGCGTCTTGAGACTGATCTTTTAGAGTTTTTTCGTATGTTTGCTTGAGATCGATAATCTCGCGCTTGAGTCTCTGTTCTTCTCGTCGCAGTTCATCGAGTCGTTGAGAGAGATTTGTTTCTTCATCCATTGCGTTTTAAGAAGAGCGTAATAATCCAAGAGAACATTGATATTGCCCGTCCACGCTAGTCTCGTGGCTTGAGCCTGACAGCATTATCTGGCGATCGCGCAACGGTTTCAAATAAATTCTTCAGGCCAAGCAATATAGCGGCCCCACAATGTCCCTGAAGTTTAGTAGTGAATGGCGATCGCCAACATCGTTTCGCTATGTCTGTTGGGGAAGCTGGCGCTGTTGGAGACAGTCGCGCAGCCCTTTGGGGTCGAACAATACGGGCAAAAAGTGAATACTCTTCACTTCCTTGAAATAAAACAAAATCGGAACAGGCATCCAGAAAATTTGCCAGTTCTGCCAATCTGAGTAGGGAAATCGTCGGAGGAGCTTTTCTCCCCGAAAGATGTCTAGAGCAGTGGCGGTAAACACCAGACGCAGAGTCACCGCTTGAAACAGCAGAAAAACACCAAAAAGTGCGATCGCCAAGCTGACCCAAGGAGAAACGAGCAGCAACGGAACGGCAATCAACACCAAGGCAATCGGTAGATTGTAGCTGGGCGAGAGCGTTACTTCAGAGTCGGCAGACGGGGTATAAGTCGCTTCAGTCACGCTGACGATCCTCCATGGAGAGACAATTCTTCGACAAGGTCTTATCAATGAAATGAGTTCGATTTTGGAACTTAAACACGCCAGAAAGGGGCTTCTGGGATAGTTTTATCTTAAACATCTACAGCTCTGACCGCTGTGGAGATAGTGTCCTGGGCTTCTCCCCGAGGCTTAAATACCCCCTGCCGCATTTCCAACTCCCTGAAACATCAACCAAGATAGGAAAAAGTTTGAGACAAAGATCATCAGTAATGCGGTAACGACAGCCGTTGTTGTCGATTGTCCGACGCCTTTGGCTCCACCCGTTGTTGTCAGTCCCCAACTGCTCCCGATTACGGCCACGATCGCCCCAAACACGATCGCCTTAATGATCATGCTGATGATGTCCCAGGTGTTCAAAAAATTTTGCACGGAGTCGAGAAACACTGAGTAGCTGATGTTATAGAAGCGATCCGCAAGAATCAATCCACCTGACATCCCGGTCACAAACGACAAGACGCTCAGAATTGGCATCATCATACAGCAAGCCAAGACCCGAGGAATTACTAGATAATCAATCGGATCGGTTTTGAGTACTTGTAACGCATCGATCTGTTCGGTCACCACCATCGTTCCAATTTCAGCGGCAAAGGCCGAGCCCACACGACCAGCCAGAATGATACCCGTCAAAACCGGGGTCAACTCTCGAACCAAGGCAAGCGCCAAAACACCCCCAACAGCTGTACTCGCGCCAAAGTTGATAAACTCACGGGCAACCTGAATTGTAAACACCATTCCGACCGTAGCAGCAGTCAATAGGGCAATCAGCAAAGACCCTGGCCCCACCGTAGCCAGTTGCTCCACTGTGTTGCGTCGATGGATTCTAGCTCCTGCCAGGTGAGTCACAACCTGCCCTCCCAAAAACAGCGCTGCAACCAGACGCTGAAACCATCGACGCAATGAGCTAAGTGCATCTGACTTCATCAATCGTTTTCTCCTTGGGCAGATCGCTGGACGAGCATCTAAACATATTGCACCAAGACCTCATCACGATTGCAGCGACTATAGGCTTAGTATATTGGCTCAAGCTGATGGAGCGACTTTGGGGAAATGAACGACCCCCACGACAGCATCTAAATGGAACTCTTGATTTTGCAGATGATGGAACTCTTGATTTTGTAGATGCTAGAAAAAAGCTCTCAAGAGAAACTCCGTTCGAATTCTGTAGCGATCGCCACCCCTAGATGGTCAGATCATGAAGAAACTATAGATATTTCTTAAGGAAGATTTAAGATTTTTGAATTATTCCCAAAATGGTGTCAGTTGCTCATATGGTGGTGAGTAATCTGATGAATCCATTGAATCTGCTCGAATACAGGTTGTTAGACAAGCTTGGGCTTGAGATCGCCTGTTTGAGCCTGTCAAGGAATCAGATGAACAGATGGGATGTTATGCCTGTTGAGTTAAGGATCGCAGTTCGTGACCGTCTATTGGGCTGTAGCAATACCTCAGCGTTCTCTAGATTGTCTGATTGCAGTCAACTCGTTCAATTCTGTTTCCTGCAAAGTTTCATTTCCTGAAAATTCATTTCCTGAAAACATTCACACTGTAACAGCATCTTGCTGGGTGTGAAGTCTCGTTCAGACTTCAGCAATTTTGCAATGACCTCTTCTATGATTGAGTGGCTCCGCACGTCATCCTGTCTTTTGCAATCAAACCTCTTTTTTATAGACATTATTTTCGGCCATTTTTATCTCTCTGATTTAATTTCTCTGGTTTAATTTGCTTAACCTAACTCGTCTTTAGCCTATCTATCGTTTGGATTTTAGATTGAGTATGCTAATTCATCTTCTGCGTTCCCTGGTTCTAACTGGCATTGCTGGGTTTATTGCCCCTCTGTTGTTTATGGGAATGCTTATCACTACTGCATTTCTGATCGGCTATGTGCCTGGGCTAGATGGCATCAGCCACGACAATCTAAACCGACTCACTCACTTTCTAAATGTCTTCGGAAGTGGCAGTCCGCTTCGAGGAGTTGTGGTGTTGGGAATTGTTGGAGGTTCTGTTGGGATGCTGTTTGATACCTATGCCCTGCTTGCAACATCGAAGTCAACCAGTCGTTAGGGATCAGTTGAAATTTGATAGATGCCAAGGGACTTAGGCGGCATCGAGATGTGTAGGGTCTCGTTGTCAATCCGAACTGTTTCGGGTGCTTCTGTGGTGAGCTGGTTGGTTAGAATGACACCGTTTTGAAGGGCAGCGCGATCGCCTGGTTCCAAACTTGTGTTGATTTGAATGGGAACGGCAAGTTCTCCCGAAGCTTCATCGCTATTGTTGACAACCACTACAACTCGATTTTCTCCCAATCCTCGGAAAAAGGCGTAGACATTGGGATTAGACGCCCCGTTTTGCCGCCACAGCTCTGCGTAATAGCCGCTGTGGAGCGCTGGATTGTCTTTGCGAAGTTCGATCAACCGCTGCACGTAGTCGAATGTCGCATCCGGATCGGCAAGGGCGATCGATGCGTCCTCTCCCGATACATCTTCTCGTCCTGAATTCGTCCAGGCCCAGTCCGGCATGTCGCGACGGTTGTCGGGATCAGCTCCGCCGTAGAGACCAATTTCGTTTCCGTAATAAAGCTGAGGAATACCCGGCAGAGTGAGCAGGGTTCCTAGCGCCAGATGATAGCGGCGGCGAATTTCATCTTCAGAAACTCCAAAACCTGGCTGATTCACAAAGCGAGGCATGTCGTGGTTGTCTACCAAGTTTGTCAGCATTAGAGCGCGATCGCCAAACTGAGTCCAGGTGGTGTTCATAATGGTGGCGATCGCATCCACAGAACCCTCTTTGGCATACGCCTCCACAAAAGCGCTTTGGAGTGGAAAGTTAAAGGCGGAATCAAAGCCTGTATCCACTACATCTCGAATTCGGTCGAGAGACTCAGCATCCAGCAATTCTCCAACTGTGAACAGTTGAGGATCGATTTGATTCACCAGGGGAATCCAGACGTTGCGGAAATAGCTTTGGGGAACATGCTTGAACGTGTCCATGCGAATGCCGTCAACAGGAAAGCGACGTAGCCAGCTCAGACTATGACGAGTGATGTAGTCCACTGCATCAGGATTGCGAAAGTCAATGTCAGGTAGCCCAGCCAAGGGACAAAAAACTTCTGGACTACCAATGGACTCACAAGCCGGAATCGATGGATTGAACCACTGTGGGCGCTGTTGTACTAAGCGAGCATCGTATCCGACATGGTTGACCACCTGGTCGAGAATAAATTTCATCTCGGTGCGGTGTAGATCTTGAATCAATCCGCGTAAATCAGCTTCTGTCCCAAGTTTGGGTTCTAATGCTTCATCGTCGGCTAGGGTCAGATCGGCCCAATAGCCGTGATAGCCGCAGGAATCGTTGATGACGCCAATCTGACGCAACACAGGAGTCGTCCACACTGCAGTGACACCCAGATCTTGTAGGTAATCAATGCGCTGTCGCAGACCCTCCCAGTCACCGCCATGAAATTTTGTCGGACTATCGGGGTCGAAACAGGACTCGTAACCCAGACGGTCGTTACCCGTGTCTCCATTCTCAAATCGATCAGGCATGACCAGATAAATAACCTGAGACTGCCATTCAGACGGATTTGCTGCGGCATGTGCTGGAGCCACGAATGGAAATGAAGTCCAGCCGATAGAGGCGATCGCCATTGTCGTGACGGAGAAAGTCAAGGCAGAAGCAAAAGAGCGCGATCGCACCAAAAAAGAAGATGGAAACACCATAATTGCCCAAAAATGTTCAAACCATCGAGAAAATATTTATTTTCAGAGCAAATCGTCAAAAATACGAAGGAAGGTACAGTCGAAAAGGATCAGGTCTTCTCTAAAATAAGATGGAGTTTAATCTTAATGAATGAATAGATGGAGATCTAAACAATATGGTAGACAAACAAACTCCCATCACTCCAAGCCCGTCTGATGTCATTCCAGGGCTGGTTATTTTTCTGGCGATCAACTTTCTCGTTGCCGCCATGTACTTCAAGATTCTGAATCCATAATTTTGCTAGGGAAGGGATGGAAAAATCTTCCGTCCCTTCCTGAAAGAGTGAACTTTGAAATCTCTGTTGTACTAAGTCTGAGTGCATTGCAGCTAAAGTTTCGAACTTATCTCTGCCGCAGACCGATCGACTCATCCTGCTAAAAGCTATGGCAAAGAAAAAGAGCGATCGCCCGTTGACGGGTGATGCCCTCGTGAAAGAAGTTTGTCGACGTATTCGAGTCGCGCGTTCCTATTGGGATGCCCACAACAACCGCGCTTGTCGGGGTGAACGAGAAAAGGCATTAGCGCTCTACAACACTCTGACCCCAGAGCAAAAAGACAAGATTCCACAGCAGCTTCGAGTTTGGCTACGCTACCGGAGCGAAAAGTATTTCGGTGAACACCGCACACCACCTCAAGGACGATCTGGGCAAACCCAACGGAGACGAAACAGGTGAAAGCAACTATTTTAGGGTGTGGGTACGTGGGGCAAGCTGTAGCGATCGCCTGGGAAGCACAAGGTATTAACGTTACGGCAACGACGACCCAACCTGAGCGAATGGCTGATCTAGAAGCGATCGCCACTCATGCTGTCATCGTGCATGGAAACGATGCTCCCGCGCTCCAATCCCTTTTAGCCGATCAGGACGTGGTGCTGATCAGTGTCGGAGCCCCCCAACGCACGGTCGCAGCCTACGAAGAAACCTATCTCCACACGGCAAAGACGCTGAAATCGATCCTGCCCCAGACCGCTGTGCAACAGGTCATCTATACCGGAACCTGTGCTGTGTATGGCGATCATGATGGGGCTTGGGTCAATGAAAAGACGGCGATCGCCCCTCGGTCACGCACCTCCGAAATTTTGGCAGACACCGAGCAAGTGCTGTTGAGCATGGCAAAAGCAGAAGGTGCAGACGCAACCCGTTCAGCAACCCGTGTTTGTGTCTTGCGAATGGGGGGCATTTATGGGCCAGGGCGAGAACTAGCTCGGATTTTTAGTCGAGCCGCAGGCCAAGAACGTCCGGGAGATGGCTCCGAACCCAGCAACTGGATTCACCTAGACGACATTGCAAGAGCGATCTTGTTCGCGTCTCACTATCGGCTCAACGGCATTTTCAATCTGGTTCAAGATCATCCTCCCAGCCGTCGCGATCTGATTGATTGGGTATGTCGAACTCACCAGTTGACCCCTGTTCGGTGGAATCCTGACGCTCCCAGTGAGCGCTCCTACAATGCCAAAGTCTCGAATCAAAAAATTCGTCAGGCGGGTTATGTATTCACTCATCCATCCTTCAGCCTGGAGTAAAAGCATCCTCCGTCTTTTGAAGAAAGCGACGTAGAGCCGATCGATAAAGGTCTTCCCCGACTCCAGCAACATCTTCGTGGTCAGCTCCTGGCACAAAGAGCAAATCTTTTGGAGCCTGGGTCGCTTCGTAAAGGGTTTGGCTCATGTCGAAGGGAACAACGGTATCTTCAGTGCCGTGGACATAGAGCACAGGCATGGTGAGCGATCGCACTTTACTGAGTGAGTCGAATCGCTGAGTCAAGATGCGGTCGATTGGGAAGATGCCGAAACTCTTCGTGCGGTTTGTCATCTCTAGAATTGACGTGAAGGTTCCCTCTAGAATCAGCCCTCGCATGTCGGGATGGCGAGTAGCAAGTTCAATGGCGATCGCCGATCCGAGAGAGTGCCCAAACACGACAACGCGGTTAGCCGGTATGTTCTGGGTGTGAGTGAGGTGGTTCCAAGCCGCTTCTGCATCTTCATAGACCTGAGACTCGTTGGGAAACTCTCCGTCACTCAATCCATAGCCTCGATAATCAATCATCAGCACTGTAAAGCCGATTTGATTCAGCCAAGCGGCCTTCGAAAGATTGGCACCAACATTTCCTCCGTTGCCATGCAGATAGAGCATCACTGGAGCATCATCTTGCAGCGAGGGCAACCACCAACCATGAATGCGTTCAGTCTGTGACTCCTCCGACGTCACGGGAATCCAGACATCTTCGTAAGGCAATCCATGAACGGCAGGTGTCGTCTCCAGAGTCGGAGATGGAAAGAAGATAAATTGTGCTTGCCGCTGATAGAGAAACCAGCAGGCTCCTCCATAGACCAAGATTAGGGCAATCAGAATACGGGAGATAACAGAGGCAAATGATAAAGTCAGATTCGACATAGGGCTTAGAGTTGCGATCGCACCAACAGCTAACACACAGTAATCAGTAAGGTTCGTCGTAAAAGATTCTCTCTACAAATCTTCAGCGACCCTTGATTGTCTAGCGTCTACCCAAGGAGCGATCGCGCCATCCCGTAAAGATTAAGATTGTAGACTCGTTTATCTAGACTATTGTGAATGACGAAGAATCACCGTAAAATCTCCCTCAATTTGCAGATTAATGTGACCTTGTGCTTCTATGTCTGACGTTTATCCCGGATGAAAAGCCTATACCTCAGCTTCTGCCTCGACTTTTTGAGTCAGTTTCGGTATTTGCACAATAAATGTCGTCAAATTATCGCTACTCTCAACAGCAATCGTGCCTCCGAGATAGAGCACCAATTTTTTGACCAAAGCCAGTCCCAACCCTGTTCCACCATGTTTCCAGGGATCGCTCGATGGGATGCGGTAAAATCTCTCAAAAATGCGATCGCACTCCTCTTCGGGAATCCCAATGCCTGAATTGCTAACACGAAATTCGACATGAGTGCCTTCTGTTGCGACGACAACACAAATTTTCTCTCCTGCTGGAGTGTATTTGAATGCATTGTTGAGCAGCTCTGTCAAAATCCGCTCTAGATAGTGAGCATTTGTCAGAATGTTGGGCGTGTGCTCTGGAATATCGAGACTTAGCTCTATCTGGTGCTCGAGCAGGCGATATTCGAACGGTTCCACCAAGTAGGGCAGCCACATTTGAGGAGACAGACTCGCGAGGGCTGAAGGGTCGGATTCTGAATCGATGCCAGATAGGTAGAGCAAATCATTGATTAACTTGATCTCCCGATCGCACTCTTCTCTTAAAACTCGCAAATAATGTTCGATATGCTCTGGGCGGCTCGCGCCGTTTTTGTGTTCTGACCCTGCACCTAGCTGACTTTCCAGAATTTGTGACACTGCTTTGATGCTTGACAGTGGCGTTCGCAGCTCATGGGACACCGTGCTGACAAAGTCGTCTTTGAGACGATTGAGACGAGCCAGTTCGTCCACTTGAGTTTGCGAAGCCTGATAGAGTCTTGCCTGTCGGAGGGCGATCGCACATTGATTGGCAACCTGCTGTACTAGGCGAATGTCTTGTTCGTGAAAGGCATAGTAGGTATGGTTTGACAGCCAAATATCCCCCAGCACGCCTTGTTCATCAAAGATCGGGCAGGCCAATGTCGAGACAGAACCCCGTTCTGGATTAGGCATGAGCGAACAAAACTGAATCGGGTCTTTCTGCATCAGGATCGAATAAATTTCGGGAAATCGATCAAGCTGAAGCACTCGATCTTGGTAGCTTCCAGCCTGGGTTGTATATTCCTGAATGATCAGCGCCGTTCGAGCGTCCCAATTGTAGATTGAGGCATTGCAGGTGCTGACATCGACCGCATGAGCCAGCTCAAAGACGGCAGTCGCTAAGATCTTCTCTTCGTCTAACGTGTCGCGTACCTGATCGGTGATTCGCTTCAGTGTCGCTTCAAACTCAAAGGCTAACCGCAGCTCTGCTGTGCGAGCTTTCACTTGGCGCTCCAAATCCATGTTGAGACGCTGCAAATCTTGCTCTGCATGTTGGCGGCGTCGAATCTCGACCTGAAGCTGATGGTTCTGAACCAGAAGTTGTCGATGCTGCTGCTGAATGGTGAGCTGGTTTTTGACCCTAGCCAGCACTTCCGACTCATGAAACGGCTTAGTGATGTAGTCCGTTCCACCCACGGCAAAGGCTTTCAACTTGTCAGAAACTAAATCGAGAGCACTAATAAAAACAATTGGGATTTCTTGGGTCTGAGTAGACGCTTTGAGATGCTGACAAACTTCATAGCCATTCATTTCAGGCATATTGATGTCGAGCA
>JGI12210J13797_12207543_pt1 | contig 59827 bp, 56 predicted proteins | sample ElkSlonscriptome_3_FD_13797 | JGI IMG/M metagenome (IMG submission 13797) | reverse complement strand
GGGCTTTTTTATTGATGGCGGAGAGGGAGGGATTCGAACCCTCGGTACGGGATAAACCGCACACTCACTTTCCAGGCGAGCCCGTTCGACCACTCCGGCACCTCTCCAAAACCTGGTACTTCAAATTGTAAAGACTCCGACCTTTCAGTCCACTTCAAAGGCGAGTCTGTTCAAGCAATCCTGTCCTCAGTGCGGTTTTCAAGCCGCGCAGCGGTGCCGAAAGAAGCGCTGAGGACAAGCCTCAACTGGAGCCCACCCAATCACACCACAGCGGACGCCAGCGAGCCGCATAGTGTAACCAGTGACGGCCGTTTTGGCTATGCCGTCGAGCCCCCCAGGCAGGCAGACCGGATGAATCTTCATTCTCAGAGTTTGCGAATACTGTAATTTAATATAGTATTTCATACCCGGGAGCACTGCCCGGATATTATCTGATCCTGTGGAGACCCGTCATGCATTCATCCCACTCATCCTCCAGTCTGAACAAACTTCTCAGCCAACGCCCTGATCTCTGGCGGGGGCGCAGACAGCCACGAGGGCGGGCCTTGCCGAGTGGTCGGGCCGACCTCGATCGCTGGCTGCCGGATCAGGGTTGGCCGAGCGGTCGCTTGACTGAGCTGATGCCGGCCTGTCTCGGACTGGGAGAGCTGGGGCTCCTGCTGCCGGTGATGGCCCAGCAGACCCGCATCGCGCGGCCTGTCATCCTGATTACTCCGCCCTGGATTCCGTGTCCACAGCGCCTGGCTCGCGCGGGCGTGGCCCTGGACCAGCTGATTGTCGTACGCGACGCCCACCATGGGTTTTGGGCAGCCGAACAGGGGCTCAAGAGCGGTCTGTGTGGCCTGATCATGCTCTGGCCGCCACGGGGGCGAGTCTCGGAGCGTTCCGTGCGCCGTTTGCAGCTGGCCGCCGAGAAGGGCCCGGCGCCCGCGTTCATCTGTTACCGGCCAGATCAGAGCGCACCACCCTCGCTGGCGGCCCTGCGCCTGGCCATCCACCCGGGCCCAAGCCTTGAGATGCTTCGCGGGGGTGCGCCTCACCACGAGCGTTTTCATCTTGGACGCAGTAATGTCATCGCCTGGCCCGGCACTCGCCGCGCCCCCCGATTGCTGTCGGAAATCACCAGGGACGATCCGACCGTCTCAATCGCGAGATCACGGCAATCTGCCGCGCAGCCTGAGCCTTGTCCATGAGTCAGAGCTCGCAGCTCTGGGCCGGACTGCATTGCCCTGCACTGCCCTTAATGGCAGTCTGGCAGTTGAGCTCGATCGCTGGACCGTTGGCTGTTCACGATTCCATGCGCGGCCAGGCACGTCTTCTGCAGGTCAATGCGCTGGCCAGACAGCACGGCGCCCAACCGGGCCAGAGCTTGAGTCAGGCCCTGGCGGTCCTGCCCCATCTCCAGAGCCGCTCACGCTGCCGCCAGTCCGAGTCTCGAATCCTCGAGCAGATGGCGCTGCTGGCCTATCAGCACAGTCATCAGGTCTCACTGGCGCCCCCGGACACCGTGCTGCTGGAAGTCGGCGGCAGTCGACGCTTGCGCGGCGGACTCAGGCCGCTGCTTGAGGAACTCCGCGATGAGGCACTGGGCAGCGGCCTGCAGCTGCGAATAGGGCTGGCACCAGCAGCGTCAGCCGCCTGTCTACTTGCCCGACACGATCTGAGAGTCAGTGATCCAGCGGCAATGAAAACCGCAATCGGCGGGCTGGCGATCGATCATCTGGTGCTCAAATCGGACCAGCGCAAGGCGATTCGTGACTGCAGCTTGCGTCAGGTGGCGGAACTGACCGCGCTGCCGCGGGCAGAACGAGCGCGCCGCTTCGGTGCAGACCTGAATCATTATCTGGATGAACTGCACGGTCATCTTTCCACACCGCTGGCCCAGTGGCAGCCGCCTGAGGTCTTCGGGCTGCGCCTGGAGCTTCCGGTGCCGACCGTACGCAGCGATGCTCTGATGTTCGTGTTCAATCGAGCGTTGGATACTCTGAGGCGCTGGCTGGAGGTTCGTGACCAGGGTCTGACCCGCTTGCAGGTCCGCCTGGAACGCGAAGACGGTGGCCCCGACAACGCATTCGACATCGGTCTGGCCCGGCCTGGATTCGATCAGGATCGCCTGCTCGAACTCATCCAGCTCAAACTCGATGGACTCAAACTGGCCGGAGACGTTGATGCGGTCAAACTCGACGCCGACAGCACTGCCGAGCGGCGCCCGGCTCAGTCTGACCTGCTGGACGGCACCAACCGCAGCGACGCCTGGCCCGCGCTACTGGACCGCCTGAGCGCCCGCCTGGGGGAATCGGGCCTGTCCAGTCTGGCTCCGGCGCAGGATCATCGCCCGGAACATGCATGGACCTGGGTGCCACCGGGCACCTCTGCACCCTGTCGCGATCGGCGGCCACGCCCAAGCTGGCTGCTACCTGCACCTCGCCCCTGCCGACGAGAATATTTGGCGCTGGAGGAGGGGCCGGAGCGCATCGAAAGCGGTTGGTGGGACGGTCAGGACTGTCTCAGGGACTACTGGATCGCGCGCGACGGTAAGGGCAGGCAACTGTGGGTTTTTCAAGAGCACCAGCCTCGCCACGGCTGGTTCATTCACGGCTTGTTCGGGTGAGGGATCGGTCCCTCATGACCGGCCGGCCCGCCGGCTCAAGGACCAGCGGTAGCCAGCTTCCGACCGGGTCATCTTGAAGTCCCAAGAACTTTGACCGACAATCAAGCTGAGCAGTATTCCGAAGCACCTCTGCCACGGCAGGCGATTGCGCCATTTCAGCGCTCAGGGGACAAACAGGACTCAGCATCATGCTAGAAGCGAGCACACAGACCCCACCGACACGGCGCGTGCTGTTCGTGGATGACTCGCGACTGATGCGCTATGCGGGCAGCAAGTTCCTAGCCGATGAATGCGACCTGATCACCGCTCGCGATGGTGAAGAGGCCTGGCAGCGCTTGAATCAGGACGATGCTTTCGATCTGGTCTTTACCGACCTGATGATGCCGATCATGGATGGTCACGAACTGATCCGAGCCGTGCGTGCCAGCAGCAAGCACAAGCTCAAGCAGCTCCCAATCCTGGTCGTTACGGGAAACGAGGAATCCAATGCCCGCAACCTGGCGCTCAACGCCGGTGCAACTGCCTTTATCCCCAAGCCTTTCAGCGCCGATGATCTGACCGGCGCCTTGCGCGTGCACCTCGAGGGCGAGCTGCCCGACACGCGGTTGATTACCAACGAATCGGACTATCCGCCGGAATCCGGGCTGCTTAGCAACGTACCGGAGCCCGAGTACTACTATCTTCGAATCGAGCAGGCATTCAGCTTTCACATGCGCCAGAATCTCGATCTGGCTCTGATGCACGTCAAACTCAGCAACTACCGCGAAATGAAGCAGCGGTTTGGCACGGCCTGGGCCGAAGCGATCATGCGCAATCTACGCTTCTTTCTGCACCGTGAACTGCGCCAGGAAGACTCCCTGCACCGCACGGCAGATGATCTCTATAGCGTGATCCTGATGGGCACCCACAAGCCCGGTGCCCGCTACCTGGTCAGCCGCTTGCGCCGAGCGCTGGCGGGCTCAAGGGTGCGATTCGCCAGCCAGGAGGTCCCGCTGGCCGTGCGCTTTGGCATCCAGTTCCCCGATGTAACCAGCGATGAAACACCAGTGCAGCTGTTGATTGCAGCCCATGGGCTGTTCGATCTCAGCGGCCAGGTCTCGCGGATTCGCTGACGTCCAGCACGACGGACCCTCGCACCAGCGCACAAGACAAAAATTTTCTGGCCACATCGCTCGCGTTCAAAGAGCCTCGGAGGCCTTGACGCACCAGCGCCAGACGAATTTGAATTGAAATGAACCGATCATTTCATTTGCGATAGACTTGTGATCAAGTTTGCACTCTCTTACTGAATGTCGGAGCAGCTCTTCTATCTGGTTCGCGGCGAAAACGAGACTTCGGACGGTGCGCTGTTTCCGCTCGGAGAACTCCCGTGCACGGTAGGACGCGGTTCAAATTGTCAACTGCAGCTGGACTTCCAACGGATTTCTCGCGAACACGCCCGATTTGAACTCAAAGACAATGATCTGCTGCTGACCGACCTCGACAGCACCAACGGTACTTTCGTCAATCATCGACGTGTCGAAGGCTCTGAATCTCTCAGCGCAGGTGACATTATTCATTTCGGTAATCATCCGTTCACGCTGAAGATGCGCGAGCCAAGCGGCGACACCCTGATCCAAGCGACGGCCAACGAGGCTCAATCCAGCCACGACACCATCATCGGCTTTACCGCTCAGCCCACGGGCTTTCCGGTCCAGGCGCCTGAATTCTTCAAGCTGCTCAATGACGAGCAGATCGCCGGCACGGCCCAGCCCGTCGTGACCAGTTCCGGCACGGTCATCGCACTGGCATTGAGCGGGCGCAGTTCACATCCGGAGCTGCAGGCTGACTCTGATGTGCTCTTCAAGCTGGCCGAGGATCTGGGCGAAGAGGTCCGTCTGGCCCAGCTGATCCGACGCAGCTGTCTTGAGCAGGCGAGTCAGGCTGGACTGCAATCAACCCTGCTGTTGCCGATCCATGCTGCCGAATGCGAAGACCTGGATATCCTGGTCGAAGAATGGCAGCGGCTGATTGCTCAGTACCGGCATCTGGCCATCGCGTGCGAAGTTCCACTCAGAGCACTGGAGGATCCGAGTGATCTCGGATCGCTGCGTTCCCATCTGAAGTCGCTTGATGTCGAGATCTGCGGGGCCGCACAAGGCCTACCCACGCAACAGCTAGCGGACTACCGTAGTCATCTGGATTTCCTTCGGATCAGCGCCAGGCATGGTCCGGACCGAATCCCCGAACTGATTGACGCGCTCGGGAGCTTCGTTCGCATTCTGGTCGACCAGATCGATGAACCCGGACTGATCCAGCCCTTCAGTGATGCGGGGGCAACTCTGTTTCAGGGCAGCGCTGTCAGCGAAAGAGCGGACATTTCGACCTTCGCCTAGGGAGCCGAACTGGCGATTGATATTCGATCGCGGGATACCTGCGCAGGACGCTTCAACCGTTGAAATTCGTCAAGGCGGTGGTCGACATTGGGTTGGGCGTTGGCATCGTTGCGGCCGTGGCGATCGAGCAGACCGAACAGCCGCGGCAGAGTCAGATTGAACCGCTGCAAGCCATCGCGGCATGAACCGCTGGCAGGCCGCCATTGTTGTCATGGACGGCCTACCGATCAATTCCGAGCCGCTCTGAAAGATCGCGGCAAGCCAGACCCAGCCGTGGTCATGACAACCACTCGAACGCTGGAAGTCGAGCCAGGCGCCTGTCTGGTCTTCGAAGATGCACCGGTGGGCTTTCTTGCCGCAGCGCGTGCCGGGATGGCTGTGATTGCAGTGCCGTCCGTGTTCGACAGGGACGACCTCGCTTTCGATCAGGCTGATCAGATTCTCGATCGACCGGATCAATTCAAGCTCGAGTCTCTGCTTCGCATCGCCTCAAAAAAACGGGGCTCTGGAAGTTTTTCCGTGATGAGGTCCGCCATGTTGTCGACCCCAGCACTTTAGGGCCCGTGAGCAATCCAGGGCTCGAACGGCCAATCGGAACCGGCGCGCATGGCCTCTAACGCGCGCCGCTCTCGATCGGTGATCGTGTCGAGGAAATATTCCGCGCCGTGCATTTGGGCGAACGCTTCGAGGCCTCGGGTCAGAAAGCCCTGGAGCGCGCCAAAGCCCGCCAGGACCGCAGGACCTCTCATCATTCGAACCAATCGATGCACCATCGGCCGGTGAACTGTTTCCTCAAGCACTTGCCCCAGACCCTCGATTAATTCGATCTGAGCAACTCGTTCATCCCACGCCCCTTGCTGTCGGTAAGCCTGTGCATACGCCGGCTGATCGATCGCGCCCTCACCAACCAGCAGTTCGGCCATGTCCAGATCGAATTCGAGACTGACCGCCTGAAGGCGCATGGCATCACCCACCGCCAGTAACAGGTGGTCGGGCAGAAAACGCTTCATTACGGGGACAACGCGGGAGAGCTGTTGATCCCGTTCGCGAAAATCCTTGCCGCCGTAGAGCTCGTCCAGGAAAAAATCGCAGGCCGGCCGATACCGCGTCGTCTGCCGCAGATCGTCATAGCAGGCATCGAGTCGGCGACGCTGCCAATCCTGTAGATCGATCAGCCCCTGGGTGACATCATCACCCGCCTGACTGAGACGCTCGGCCACCTCCTGATTCCTGCGAATCTGGGTGGTCAGATGTTCAATGGCTGCTGAGTGCGTCATTCCAATTCGGCGATGGCTTCGAGTAATTCTTCCCGGCGACGCCGGAACACGGCGACGGCTTCGACGTGGCGATAGCGAATGATCTGCTGTTCATCCAGCAGAAACACCCCTCTTTTCATACCGATCATGCCCTTGCAATCGTAGCGCTCTGCGACACTGAGGTCCGCGTCGCTCAGAAGGATGAACGGCAGCTCGTGTTTTGCCCGAAAACGCCGATGCGAGGCCGCGTCGTCCGGACTGATGCCGACGACCTTCACACCGAGTTCGGCGAAGGCTTCGATGCCATCGCGATAATCGCAAAGCTGTCGGGTGCAAACTGGCGTGTTGTCGCCGGGATAGAACACCAGCAATAGGCGATCACCCGCATGGTCCCGTAGCTTGAAGGTGGTTCCGTCGGCGTCTTCGAGTGAAAAGTCTGGCGCCAAGTCATTCAATTTTAATGGCATTTAATTCATTTTGCCTTGTTTAGGGGAATCTGATCAATTGCGCCCGGCCGCTGCCTTGGGAGAATGCATTGATTATAATGAAACTCAAGCATTCCAGTCGGCAGGTCGATTTGGATCGGCCACATTATCTCAGGTGAATCACCATGTTAAAGCTCACACCCGCAAGTCAAGCGATGGCACCGCGCCATCGTCCAAGGATCGGGCTGGCGATTGCTGGCGGCGGTCCCCTTGGCGCAATCTATGAACTCGGTGCGCTGCAGGCTATAGACGAAGCGATCGATGGTGCTCATATGCACGACCTCGACATCTACGTTGGCGTTTCATCCGGTTCCTTCCTGACCGCGAGTCTGGCCAACCGGGTCACCGCGACGCAGATGGGGCGAATTTTCATGAGTTCGCCAGACGCGGAATTCAGTTTTCAACCGGAACTGTTCCTGCGGCCGGCGCTACGGGAATACCTCGATCGTGCGAAGGCCGTGCCTTCGGTTATCGCCGAGGTCATTCGGGAAGTCATCAACAATCCATCCAGACTGGCGCATTTCGAACGCCTGGACAGCGTTACCCGTCTGATCCCCACCGGTCTGTTCGACAACCAGATTATCGAGCAATTCCTCAAGCGTGTTCTGACCCGCCAGGGACGCAGTAACGCTTTCAAGGACCTTTCTGCCAAGCTGCGAATCGTGGCGGTTGAACTGGACTCGGGTCAGGCGGTTCGCTTTGGAGAACCGGGGCTGGACGACATCCCGATTTCGACCGCGGTTCAGGCCTCGGCGGCGTTGCCGGGCCTGTATCCTCCAGTTGAAATTGATGGCCGTTTCTATGTCGATGGCGCGCTGAGACGCACGCTTCACGCATCGGTGGCACTGAAGGAGGGAGCGGATCTCTTGATTGGAATCAACCCGCTGGTCCCCTTCGACGGGGACGGCGAGGTCTCCCGTCAGACCGGACGCAGCCGCATGATGCAAGGGGGATTGCCGATGGTGCTATCTCAGACCTTCAGAGCGCTGATCCAGTCCCGGATGCAGATCGGCATGGCCAAATACGAGCGCGACTTCCCGGCCGTCGGAATGATGCTGATCGAGCCCAACCGAAACGACGAAAGGATGTTTTTCACCAACATCTTCAGCTACTCCTCGCGCAATGAATTGGTCGATCATGCCTATCAGACCACGCGCTCGGAACTGCTATCCCGTGCCGACGAACTCGAAGCCTTTCTTGAGGCCTACGGTCTGGGCCTGAATCGTGCCCAGTTGCAGAAGGAGCGGACCTTCCATCAGGCCATGGCCGGAGAGGCGCCGTACCTAGCACCAGTCGGCAACGACCTGGCCCGCACGCTGGATCGCCTGGACCGATTCATCCGTTGAGGCCTGTGCCCCTGCGCAAGACCGCTCGGCCCAGTGGCAGGCTTTTGCCTACCAGTGGATCCCCCTCATCAAAGAGGCGAAGGCCACCTGTTCCTGGGTCGGTTGATCGTCGCGTCCCGGCTTTTCACCCCGGGATGCCGATGAGTCCGGAAACATTCGAAAGGCGGAATTCATAACGATTTCCGCGATTTTCGGTGCCACCGAATGCAAAACCTGGGCGAAAATACCGAGTCGGGTGGCAATTCTCTGCGGTCGGAAAATAACGGCCTGCTTGATCATGTCAGCGGCATCTTCCGGCGTGATGGTCGGGACCGATTCGTAGATCTTGGTCGGCGCGATCATGGGCGTACGAACCAGCGGCATGTTGATGGTCGTAAACGAGATTCCGGTGTCATTGAACTCAGAGGCCGCGCAGCGCGAAAATGAATCGAGCGCCGCCTTTGACGCCACGTAGGCCGAAAAGCGAGGCGCGTTGGTCAGGACACCAATCGAGGAAATGTTGATCACCTGCCCTCGACGCTTTTCGACCATTGAGGGCAGAAAGCCCATGATCAGTTTGAGGGCACCGAAATAATTGAGCTGCATGCAGCGTTCGTAGTCGTGAAAGCGATCGTAGGAAAGCGCGATCGAGCGACGAATCGACCGGCCTGCGTTGTTGACGAGGACATCAACTGTGCCGTGAGCCGCCAGAACCTCTTCGACAAGTCGCTCTCCATCCTTCAGGTCGGCCAGATCACAGGTATAGGCGAACACCTTGCCGCCCTCGGCTTCGATCTCTGCCTTGGTCTCCATCAGCGCCTCCTCGCCACGGGCGACAATGATGACGTTTGCACCCGCCCGACCCATCATCATGGCCGTGGCCTTGCCGATGCCTGACGAGGCTCCGGTCACGAGCACGTTCTTCTCCGAAACTTGCCCTGACAGCGATCGGTCGATGAAGAGCTCGGGATCCAGATGGCGTTCCCAGTAGTCCCAGAGCACCCAGGCATAGTCATCGAGCGATGGCACTTCAATGCCACTGCCCTTGAGCGCACGCTCGGTCTCACGCGTATCGAACTTGGTCGGATAATTGAAGAAACTCAGCATGTCCTTGGGAATGCCCAGATCACTCAATACCTGATTGATGATCCGGCGAACCGGCGGCAGCATGCCCAGACCTTGCTTGACCGGCGCAGGAATCAGGGAAAAGAGCCTCGCATCGATGCGCATTGACATCAGCGGCGCATGGGCTGCTTGGGCGAAAAGATTCATGACCTCGCCGATCCGCTTCGGATTCGGGTCAGTCAGATGGAAACACTGGCCGTCCAGCTTGGGTTTATGGGCAATATGATCCATCGCCGCGGACACGAAATCGACCGGCACGAGATTGATCCGCCCTCCCTCAAGGCCCAGCGTCGGAACCCAGGGGGGAAGCATCCGGCGCATCTTCTGGATCAGCTTGAAGAAGTAGTAGGGGCCGTCGATCTTGTCAATTTCACCGGTCTTGGAATGACCAACGACAATCCCGGGTCGATACACTCGCCAGGGAATTGAGCAGTGATGTCGCACCAAACCCTCAGAATCATGTTTAGTCCGAAAATAAGGATGATTCAGTCCTTGCGCCTCTTCGAACATGTCTTCTCGAAAAGTGCCTTGATAGAGCCCGGCTGCGGCAATCGAAGAGGTATGGTGAAAACGATCCGCCTTGAGCCGCTCCGCGGCCTGAATCGCGTGGCGCGTGCCGTCAAGATTGGCAACCTGGTTGCTTTCAGCATCGGCGCTCAGATCATAGACCGCTGCCAGGTGAAAAAAATGCTTGATCTTGCCCGCGAGTGCATCAGCGTCCTTGCGGGAAATGCCCAGGGCGGGTTTGCTCAGGTCGCCTGATATTGCAACGACTCGCTTGGCGTGATCCGACCAGCGATCCTTGACCAGTTGATTGAACTTTTTCTTGGATCCTCTCCGAACCAGGACATGCACGGTCCCCTTGCGCTCCAGCAATCGGTCAATCAGATTGCGGCCGATGAAACCGGTTCCGCCTGTGACAAAGTAAGTCATGAAATCGCTTCTCCCCGAGGCAAATTGTTTTAATGGCTACTACGATACCGTTTGCCCTGTCGCCTGCCAAGTCAGATTGACCCTTTTACCTCGTCATGCTAGAAGTAGACGCGGTGATAACGATGCCTAGAGTCTAGAACAAGGAACCTTAGACGCCATGAGTACCCTCGACCAGGAATTCGAACAAACCGCTGCTGCTGCTCAATCCCTTCCAGAGCGGCCAGACAACGACACAATGCTGAAGCTCTATGCCCTCTACAAGCAGGGCTCGAAGGGGGATGTCACCGGGGAAAAGCCGGGATTCTTCGATTTCGTTGGGGTCGCCAAATACGAGGCCTGGGAAAAGCTCCAGGGAATGGACCAGGACGAGGCGAAACAGCAGTACATCGATCTGGTCAAGTCACTGCAGAGCTGAGTGTCCCCCGCCTCGCTCAGGCGTTGACTCGAAATGGCGAAGAACACACGAGAACGCATCCTGGCGATGGCACTGGTGCTGTTCAATGAAGACGGCGAACCCCACGTTACCACCAACCGGATTGCCGATGAATTGGACATCAGCCCGGGCAATCTCCACTATCATTTCAAAACTAAGGGCGATCTGATTGAGGCCTTATTTTCAGCTTATGAGGGCCGGATGCTGAGCCTGCTGGCGACTCCAGAGGAGCGCGAACCGGAAATCGAAGACATCTGGCTGTTCATGCACCTTGCCTTCGAAACCATCGGTGATTTTCGTTTCTTCTATCGTGATCTGACCGATCTGTGTTCCAGGTTTCGCGGGCTGCATCACCGCTTCCGCGGCATCCTGAGGCTATCCATGGACACCGCTCGTGGCCTGCTCGAGGGCATGGCACGCTCCAAGCAGCTTCGGGCCAACGATGCTGAGCTCGATTCGATCGTTCGCAATATCATTCTCGTCAGCACGTTCTGGCTGGCCTTTGATCAGGTCCTTGAACGTGAATCTGATCCGCGACCGGGTCGAGCCGTCGCCCAAGTCATGAGCATCGTCAGCCCCTACCTGCGGGGGGCAGCTAAAATCGAAATGGAGGCTCTCGCATCAGCTTATCGTTGATATCGAACTCTGGGCGCATCCTGCGAGACTGATTTAAAAAAAAGCCCGGATCAGATGATCCGGGCCAAATCAGCAGCCACGTTAGGGCAAGAGGGCGGCCCTGGGCTGCCTCGGGGTAGAAGCATCAAGCCAGATTCAAAACTCCGATCAGCTGGCCTTTGAAGTCGTTTTCTTTGCAGGCGATTTCTTCGCAGGCGATTTTTTGGAAGCGGTTTTATTCGGCGCTGAATTCGCCGCTTCACTATCCGCCATGGCAGCAACTCGCTTGTTGAGCTCAGCGACTCGATCGCTCAATTCGTTGATTTCATCAGAGGTCGGCACGCCCAGGCGCGACAGGGCGCGAGCAACGCGTTGTTCGAACACTTTCTCCAGCTTGTCCCAATTGGTCTGGGCCTGCTCACGCACCTTGCCAACCCGGCTTTCGACGTCACCGCGGACCCTGTCGACGCGTCCTTCCACATCGTCTCGAACACCGTCAACCGCGTCATTGGCAGCCTTGCGGCCTTTCTTCTCGAGCTTGCCGCCCTCTTTGACTAGGCGGTCGAAAAGCTTCGCTGATTCGCCGACCACCCTGTTCCGTGTGTCTTCAACGGCTTTAGAACCCTGCTTGAAGACCTTGCTACCTTCATCCTGGGCCAGTGAAAACGCGCCCAGTCCGGCCAGCCAGATTTCATGGGCGTAATCTTGCGCCTGATTGGCGGTCGTCTTGCGTGAGGAGGTTTTCTTGCTCACTTTTTTCTTTGCAACTTTCTTTTTCGCGGTTTTCTTGCTCATCGGGAATGTCTCCAGAATAGGATTGAATTCGTTTGAAGCGGGTGTATTACGCTTCTGACAACGCTAAGATAGGTCAGCGAACTAGAGCGGTCACACTAATCATGGATACACAAGCTTGGGCGGTTTTTCCAAACGACGACAGCAATTTCCACTATGAGGGTGATGCGTTGTTCGACAATTGGGAAGCGCTTCATAGGGGCGACCGCGAACCCTGGCCAGACGCCGATCGAGTCGGACTGCTGGACCCGGGGCACGCGAACCCGGAGGCAGCGGCAGCGAAGTTGGCCGAAGCCTGGCGTTGCTTCCACCGTGGCGATTTTGCGGGTGCAGTCACGCTGGCAGAAGACATTGGCCTCATCGCTCACGCGGTCGCCAACAAGGCCTCTGGCATCCATGCTGACTATCTCGAGGACGATGATGACGTCAAGCTAGCCATCTACCAATCAGCGATCAAGCGAGCAGAGTCTGCCATCAAGGCCTTTCCAGAAGACACCAACGCACATTATTTTCATGCGTTTGCTCTGGGCCGATACAGTCAATGTATTTCGATCACGCAGGCTCTCGCTCAGGGCGTCGGCGGAAAGATCAGAAAATCTCTCGAAGCCACTCTGGAACTGGCACCAGAGCACGCCGAGGCTCTGACAGCGTTCGGTCTCTACCATGCTGAAATCATCGACAAGGTGGGAAAGCTGGTCGGCTCCATGACCTATGGTGCCAGTGCTGACAAGGCACTTGATTGCTTCGCCAGGGCGCTGAAGATCACCCCCAATGCACCCATTGCCCACATGGAATACGGCAATGGCCTGTATTTGTTGTTCGGTGACAAGCGTCTCGATGACTCCAATGAGGCCTATGCCAGGGCCGCTGCAGAGACGCCGATCGATGCGATGCAGGCCCTCGATCGGGACTACGCTGAAGCCTCATTGAGCTAATTGGACCGGGAGGAGCTGCTGAAATTGCACGCCCAAGGGGCGCTTAGCGCGTCGCGTCAAAAGCCCTGGAAGGCAGCCGACCTTCCTTCAAAGACTCACCGCGCCCGTGCCTGATGATTCAGAGGCTGTCATGCTCGAGCGAGTCGGGTCAATCGTCGAGCACGTCGCTGTCGATCCAGGCGTGGACAGAATCGACAATGTCCGGACTGACCCAGCCCTCCTGAGGGCCCAGCAGCAGAGTGAGATTCAGGAGACGCTCGAACTCCGACTCGAAATACCGCATGACGTTGAACGGATCCGGGATCCGTTTCTGATCGGCAATCAGACCACAGAAGACCTGCCCCCGATAGCTCAGGATGCTGATGCCCATGCCAATCGACCCGCTTTGGGGAACCCAAAACATCATTTCCTTTAGCGGAGATCCGGCCAGATACAGCGTGCTCTGTGGCCCGGGCACGTTGGTCAATACGGTGCTTGCCTTGCGGCTAAACAGCTCCAAGGCTGGTTTCTGAACAGCCGCCGGCGCCATTCCCAGGGCGGCCAGTAGACCGAGAGACATGACTGCCTGTTTCGAGGTCTTGAGCTGGTGCATGAACTCGGCCACCTGGTAAAGACGTGCCAGAGGATTCCCTTCCGCAACGGGGAGGTCGAGGAACACCAGACCGAAATGATTCCCCAGATCGCGCGCGTGCTCCAGCGGCCGAAGATTGACCGGCACGGTGGCACGCATGGTCAGATCGGCGGGATCGTCACCCTGATCGCGCAAATAATGATGAAGCGCGCCGGTCATGGTGGCGATGAGCACATCATTGACAGTGCACCCCAGGGCCTTGCCGACGGCTTTGACTTCTTCCAGATCAAGTGGCTCGGCCCAGGCAACGTTCTTTCTGACGCCCAGTTCACCCTTGAATCGCGACGGCGGATCATCTTCGAGCAACATTGCGGTGGCCAGCTCCGACATGAGCTCACCTGCTCCCTCGGCATATTCCGAAGCCAGATGCGGTTTCTTGACCAGACTGACTGCCTCATCAATGACCTTCTGACCCAGGTGCTGGACGGCGTCGATGCCCTGCTTGGCCGGAGCAGTCAGGCGTCGAAATATGTTGGATTCTGCTTCCCGGCGCTGCTTCCATTGTTCCTGTTCGACCAGACGTTCGGACTTTTCTGCACTGTCCTCGGTCAGTGACAGCATAACTTGAACCAGCGCAATGCCATCTGCATAGCAGTGATGAATTCTGGAAATCACCACCGGCCCGTCGACGTAGTTGTCGACCAGGTGGAATTGCCAGAGCGGCTTGGTCTGATCCAGAGGCGTTGAGGCCAGTTCGGAAACCAGCTCCTCTAGTTCACGTTTATCTGCCTGACCGGGCAAGGCGGTGTGTCGAACGTGGCTGCTGAGTTCGAAATGGGTGTCTTCCTCCCACCAACATCCTCGGGCCGTGTCGATTGCTTTCTGACGGAAGCGAGGAAAGGCGAGAAACCGGTTGGCGATGATCTCTCGAAAACGCTCGAATTGGACCGGGTGATCGAGAACAATCACGCCGGTGATCATCATCAGATTCGTTGGCTGCTCCATGCGCAGCCAAGCGGTATCGACATTTGCGATGGGTTCCTTGCGAGCAGTTGGCACGATCGAGAAATGTCCCCGGATGACGCTTGGCAGAAGGAAGCATTCTTCCACGGCCTTGTCGATTGGTCAATTTGCTCTGACACGATCACGAAGGTTCAGAGCGGCCTCGTGCCTCGAGCCCAGTGGCGGCGCTACGTAAGCACTGACCTCGAATCAATGCACCTGACGCTGGCTGGCTGTTTCACCGGCATGACCCGGCAAATCGTAGGGGAGTTTGACCTGGTCGAGTCCGAACTGTTTGAGTATCGGTTTGAGCTGATGGTGAATCAGCGGATAAAGCTGTCGCGTCAGCGAGCCGTGACATGCGCTGAAGGTTTCGAAATCGACATCTTCCCCGCAGAACTGACGATACACCGCCTGAACGATGATTTCGACTGTGAAAAGAGGCTCAATGGTCTCAAAGCCCTCTCGATGTCCCCGGCACAGGAGCCGAGCGGTGACCTGATACTGTGCGACGCCGCCGTCCTCTGGCATGTCCCGGGGCGTGAGTTTCAGCTCGACTTTGGCGCTGAATTTCTGGTCTGGGCTAACGATCTCCTTGAGATCGGCGCTGAGACGAGTCACCTGCGTATGGGCCAGGGCAAATCGGTCAAGTAGATTGAGCATGGAGTCGCGATCCTTTCGAGCAATCCGTTTGTATGGACGCGTTTCAGGTCACTTTCAAGCTAGGGAGCCTCAGAACAAGACTGCAGGGGCGCGACAGCGCAGGCGGGAATCAATGGGCGATTAGCTCGCAAAGGCCCGATATAAAGAAGAAGCCCGAACCTTTCGATCCGGGCTTCTACCTTGCGTCGGGACTGACAGTCAGCCCCGGGCGTTGCTGCTTCAGTCCGCCGGCGTAAACACGACCGTTTGAGCCGCAGCGGCATTGGCTTCCGCCTCGCCGATATTCAACGGCAGATAGTCGTTGACCAGCCACAGGCGTAGCTGATTGGTGTAGAACGGACTTAGGAACACACCACTGCGACCGCCTGGAATGATCTCCTGGGCCTCAGGACCGCTCGGCGTGAGCATTGCGACATTGCGTCGAGCAGGACCACTGCCGAAGTCGAAGCTGTCAACGTTGCGGGCACGAGCGCTGTGGCTTGAAGCATCCACCGCCTCATAGCCACCGGCCCGCGCGATCGGCGCGTTGCCGGCCGGAGGAACGCTGAACGGCGTATCGTCACCAAGTGGGTGACTGAACACGATCGTGTGCAGCTTGCCCCAACGATAATCGTTCAGATCCGTGGAATTCCCGAACGCGGAGGCAAACTCATCCGAAGCCAGTCGATCCAGGGTAATCTGCAGTGATGTCAGCAACACCCCATCTCTTGCCGCCGCCGGGTCCGGTGCCCCCGGAAGATTGAAGTAGGTCAGACCCGATGCCGCCTGACCCTGGGTCAGAGGAAACAGGCGCAACTGATTGACGAGCGCACGCCATGCGGTGGTCGAACCTGGTAGTTCACCGCCCAGCCCGACGGCCTGCAGGGTCGCGTCAATCGTGTTGGCAATCACCTCACCGCGCCACACGCTATAGATGGTGGCCGCCACGCTGTTCGCGATCTGCTCGCTTGACGGAGCATTATTGCCGCTCGGATCATCACCTGGATCGAAACCACCCTCGACCCCCGTCGGTGTGGAAAAATCCCAATCCGACAGCCTTGCCATGGCCTCTGCGATGTCTGGGTCGTTGGCAAATTGCGCAAGCCCTGACCAGGCACCCTCAGCGGATGCATTGGAGTAGGCCTGCAGCAGAAACGGCAGTAGGAGCTCGGCGTCCAGCAGCTGATTGTTGGCCTGAAGGGCCTTCATGTCGTCGATCGTTACGTTGCCCTCGGCGACCAGTGCTTGTAGCTCACGATCGATGCGGCCCATCCGAAGATCGGCATAGGCCGGGTTCAGATAATAAATGCCGTTTCCGCCCGGCCGAAGCTGATTCAGCGGATTGCCGTCCACGGTCGTACCAACCGGATCGTTGTTGGCATTCGCGAGATATCCCCAGGGCGGATTGCTGACCTGCGGCATTTCATCCCGTGGAATCAGAGCATAGGGCGTGGTTTGACCAGGCTGGGGTGAGTCATCGATCAACCACTCGTGATTAAAGGTGCCGCTGCCGTCCCGGATGAACCAGGGTGGCCGACCGCCGTCGGGTGCCAGGCCATTCTGCAGATCGGCGCGCAGCGGCATTTCGCCACCGGTGTAGTAGGCAATGTTTCCGTCGATATCGGCATACAGAAAATTCTGCGCGCCGATCGCGAAATCACGCAGTCCGAGCTCGAAATCCTCTTGGCTGCGGGCGCGCGCCCAAGACCGGAAGGTCGATAGCTCGAAAGTTGGGCCCCAGCCGGTGTATTGGACGGTCAGCGCCGTATCACCGAGCAACTCGACAATCGGTCCATTGTTACGGCGAGGGACGATGAAGGTGATGCCGCCCTGGTCGTAACCGACGTTGGCGCGGGTCACATCATCTGCCGTTCCGCTGCCGGGATTGTTCACAAAATAGGTCTGGAAAGCATAGACGATCGGCTCGGGCACGCCGTCATGAACGGTATGCGTGGGCAGGCCGAGGTTGTTGACTAAAATCTGGTCTTCGAACACGTCCGTCACGTCCATCCGATTGACCGTTGAGCCCCAGCAGAAGAAGTCGGTACAGGCCTGGGCGTTGACCGGCGCGCCGGCAAAGGCCACCCCGCTGATGACCACGTCTTCATCCCGGATCACGACATTTTCGTTCATGAAGATCGGCGCCATGCTGAGCTGCAGGTGCGGATCGTTGGCAAACAGCGGATAGCCCGATGCCGTGTGCTCGCCGGAAACCGCCCACCAGTTGCTGCCAATATCGTAGCCCTGGTTGAGAAAGGGCAGATCAGCCACCTTTTCCCGGTACTTGCGGGCCAACTCGACCGTGCTCGCACTGATGCGGCCCATGTCGTCGACCTGCGCGGCGTCCGCATCGAGCTGTGCCAATGACGGCTTCAGCGGCGTGGCTGCGTCACCCGCAGCGGTCAGCGCCGATTCACTTGCGGCTTCCGGCACCACGATGCCAATACGATCAAACCAGTCCGGGATGGACAGGCGCCCATCAACCGGAATGAAGGGATTCAAATCCTGAAGGTAAAGGGCAGTTCCATCGAAGCCCGCCGCGTCACCCACGGCCTGATAGGTGCCGATCTGAATCGTGTTGCCGATGTCAGACAGGCTCTGATCGAAGGACAGCTGGAAGGCCAGGAGCTTGCCGACCACCAGCGAATCCACCGACGACCAGGGCTCGGCCATGGACAGCTCTAGTGCGCCATATTCCGGCGGCAGTGGATTGTTGTCGATATAGAAATTCACCCCGTCCACATAGGCTTTGAGAGCGCCCTTCTCACTCTGGTCTAGCTCGGCGAAGGTGGCCCAGGCCGCTCGCCGGAGACCGAGGGTGCGCAACTGAATATCATTGGCCAGGGCCGGGGCGCCCAGCATCTCCGCCAGCGTGCCGCTGGCGATGCGGCGGAGGTAGTCCATCTGGAAGAAACGATCTTTGGCGTGAAGATAACCTTTGACGAAAGAGACATCGACTTCGGTTTCTCCGATGATCGTGGGAATGCCGTTGGCGTCAACCTGGACGGTGACCGAGTCGTTCAGGCGTGGGACTTCGATGGTTTGAGCCTGCAAGGCACTTGCTGCCAAAAGGCTCACCACCAGCGTGGATAGTAGCTTCATCTTTGATACCCCATAACATTTTTTATTGAGTCCTCTGATTATTGCACAAGCCGAGGGGTGAGCTCATTGCGGCGTAGCGGGGCCTGACCCTTGGATCTACAGTTCTGTCCGCACATCCAGAAGTTCGGGGAAAAAGGTCAGATCGAGCGCTTTCTTGAGAAAACCGACCCCGCTGGATCCGCCCGTTCCGGTCTTGAAGCCAATGATCCTCTCGACCGTCTTGAGGTGCCGAAAACGCCAGAGCTGAAAAGACTGCTCAACGTCGATCAGACGCTCGCAAAGCGCATACTCGGTCCAATAGCGATCAGTATCTCGATAGATTTCGACAAAGACCGGCACCAGCTCTGGCGTGCGCTCATGGGCACGGGTCAAATCACGGCTCAGGCACTTTGCAGGAATCGCATGCCCCTGGCGGGATAGGAAGAATAAAAAGGCATCGTAGAGGCTCGGCGATTCGAGTGCCGCGACCAGCTCTGTCTGCGCCTCCGGAACGTGCTCGAACAGGTCAAGCATTTGGGCGTTTTTATTGCCGAGGAGAAACTCCACCAGCCGGTACTGGTGGGACTGAAATCCGGAGGCGTCCCCGAACACGCCGCGAAACTCAACGTATTCGCTCGGCGTCAGGGTTTCGAGCACGGCCCACTGGTCGAAAAGCTGACTCTGAACCAGCTTGACCCGAGCCAGGATTTTCATGCACGGCCCCGGATCGTCGTCGGCCAAATGTTTGATCGCCGCCCGGAGCTCGTGAATGATCAACTTAAACCACAGCTCCGATGTCTGATGCTGAATGATAAACAGCATCTCGTCGTGGTGCGGCGGGTTTGACAAGGGATGCTGTGCCGAAAGTATGCGCGCCAGGTCCAGATAGCTGGCGTAGTCCAGCCGACCCTCCAGATTGGTTTGAATGGATGATTCGAGGTCGCGTTGATTGGATTTTTCAGTCATGAGTCGGCTCGATTCGAGCGTGTCAGAAGTCTCGTATCGCAGTCTAACGCGAGCGCGTCGGGCGCGTATAATGCGCGTGGCGCGGCGAATCGATCGCTTCCAACCAAGAAATCGGAAGCCGGGCATTAGCACGTCGAAACCACGACACGTTTACAAAGCCACGTTCAGAAAAGAGGAATTGCCATGGCGCGCACCGTCGCCGCATTCAAGGTGGATCACTTTCAGTTCTTGGGCCCCGATGGAAAGCTGCTCGAAAGCCAGCAGAGTCCGTCCCTGGCCAGGGATTTCGACCGCCTTCGCGAACTCTACAAACTGATGACCCTGACCCGCGTTTTCGACAAGAAAGCGGTCGCCCTTCAGCGCACCGGAAAGCTCGGCACCTACGCCTCGAGCCTGGGTCACGAGGCAGCCCACGTCGCCATCGGAGCGTCCATGGCTGAAGAGGATTGTTTCGCGCCGATGTACCGGGAGTACGGCGCGCAATTTTTTCGAGGCGTCAAGATGTCCGAAGTGTTGCTCTACTGGGGCGGCGATGAGCGCGGCAATGCGTTCTCGGGCCCGCGGCACGATTTTTCCTGGTGCGTCCCGATTGCCACACAGTGCCTGCACGCGGCTGGCGCGGCGATGGCCTACAAACTGCGCGATGAAGCTCGCGTCGCGGTTTCTGTTGTCGGCGATGGTGGCTCTTCCAAAGGCGATTTCCTTGAGGCAATCAACGCCGCCAGCGCATGGAAATTGCCGCTGGTCCTGGTCATCGTCAACAATCAGTGGGCCATTTCGGTTCCGCGATCCAAGCAGAATACGGCGACCACGCTGGCCCAGAAAGGAATCGCCGGTGGTCTGCCCAGCATTCAGGTGGACGGCAACGACCTAATCGCCTGCCTTTGGGCGATGGATAAAGCCGTCAAGGCGGCTCGTGAGGGCAAGGGTGCGTTCGTGATCGAAATGCTGACCTATCGCCTCAGTGATCACACGACGGCCGACGATGCGCGTCGCTACCGCGCTCAAGACGAGGTCGAAGACGCCTGGGACCGGGAGCCGCTGTTACGATTGCGTCGATACCTGATGGCCGAAAATGCCTGGGACGAGGCACAGGAACAGGAGCTGCTGGATGAATGCGGTCAATTTGTGCAGCAGGCCGCGGACGAATACACCGATCTGGTCACCAACGATCCGCAGCCGGTCACGGCCATTTTCGATCACATGTACGCAGAGCTGCCGCATGATCTCGCGGAGCAGCGGGCTTACGCCGAGCAGTATCCCGAAGACGGAGGGCACCACTGATGTCTCAGATCACTCTGATCGAAGGCGTGACCCTGGCTTTGAAACGCGCTCTGGAAGAGGACTCCAGCGTGGTCGTGCTCGGTGAGGACGTGGGCGTGAATGGGGGTGTCTTCCGCGCCACGGCCGGGTTGCAGGAAGCCTTTGGCGACAAGCGCGTCATCGATACGCCGTTGGCTGAAGTCATGATCGCCGGCATGACCGTGGGCATGGCGGCTCACGGCATAAAGCCGGTCGCTGAAGCGCAATTTTGCGGCTTTACGATGCCCATGATCGATCATTTGATGTGTCATGCAGGTCGAATGCGCAATCGAACACGGGGGCGGTTGAGCTGCCCGATGGTGCTCCGCTTCCCCAGCGGCGGTGGCATTCACGCGCCGGAGCATCATTCGGAGAGCCCGGAAGCCCTGTTCGCCCACATGCCGGGTATTCGGGTGGTCATTCCCTCCTCCCCATCGCGCGCCTACGGCTTGTTGCTGGCGTCCATTCGCGACCCCGACCCGGTGATCTTCATGGAACCAAAGCGCATCTATCGCTGGCAGCGCGAAGAAGTCGTCGATGACGGTGAAGAGCTTCCTTTGGATGTCTGCTTCACGCTGCGAGACGGTCAGGACCTGACGCTGGTGACCTGGGGCGCAATGGTCAAGGAGACCATGCAGGCGGCCGACGATCTTGAGAAACAGGGCGTGAGCGTCGAGGTGATCGACGTGGCAACGATCAGCCCCCTGGACATGGACACGATCCTCGAATCAGTCCAGAGAACGGGCCGCTGTGTCATCGTCCAGGAGGCTCCGCGCCATTGCGGTGTGGCCGGCGAGATTGCCGCCAACCTGGCCGATGCGGGGATCTTCGACCTGCTGGCTCCAGTCAAGCGAGTGTGCGGTTACGATACGGTTATGCCCCTGTATCGAAATGAAATGAAATACATGCCTAGCGTCCGCAGAATCGTCGACGCAGCGAAGCAGGTTCTGGAGGTTTCATGAAAGTTTTTAATCTGCCCGATCTGGGCGAGGGTTTGCCCGACGCTGAAATCGTCGAATGGCTGGTTGAAGAAGGCGACGCGGTCGAGCTCGATCAACCCCTGGTCTCGATGGAAACGGCCAAAGCGGTGGTCGAAGTGCCCAGCCCGTTCGCCGGCAAGGTGGCAAAGCTCCACGGACGTGACGGGGACGTCATCCAGACCGGAGCCCCGCTGGCCGAGTTTCAGGTCGATGGTGAGGACCACGATGCGGACGACGGTGGAGCGGCCAGTGCTTCCGGGTCAGACGCCGAACAGGTGGAAGAACCTTCAGGGGCTTCTGAGGGCATTGGCTCGGACGATATCGAAGACGACGAAGTCGACCTTTCCGCATACGCTAAGGAAGGGTCTTCTGACGCATCCGATGAGCCGACCTCCGGATCGACGGAAGATCCGAAAGCCACCGCTGCGGCCGGTTCCCGGAATGGCGAAACCGAAGAAAACGGGGAGGACGGCCAGGACCAGGATCGAGAGGACACGGGAACGGTCGTAGGCAACGTCAGGTCCTCGAACGAGGTTCTGAGCGAACGCGCCAGCCTGGTCGGCGGCGTCAAAATGACTCCAGCCGTTCGGGCCCTGGCACGCAAGCTCAAAGTCGAGGTCGGCTCGATCAGCCCGACCGGCCTCGACGGCGTGGTGACCGCCGGCGATGTCAGGAAAGCCGCTGAGAATCCATCGTCGCAGAAAGCACCGTCATCCGGGCAACAGTCCCAATCAGCAGCGGGCGCAACTGCGAAGCCCTCTCGGTCCGAGCCGATGCCGCCGAGCGGCGACTGGGAACAGGTCAAGGGCACGCGTCGGACCATGGCCAGAGTCATGAGCCAGTCCCACCAGTCCGTGGTCCCGACCACTCTGATGGACGATGCTGACATCCACGCCTGGCAGGCCGGTGAAGACATCACGGCGCGTCTGCTGCGAGCGCTCTGGTCAGGAGCGCAGGCCGAGCCGGGCCTGAACGCCTGGTTCGATGGCGACAACAGCATGCGGATGATCCACAAGAACATGCACGTCGGCATGGCAGTCGACACACCGGACGGGCTCTTCGTGGCCGCACTGCGCAACGTCAACACGGCCGATCGCAGCCAGCTCCGAAAGGAAATCAATCGACTCCGGGAAAACGCCAGCAATCGGTCAATTCCCCCGGAGGATCTGAAGGATTACACGATCGTCTTGTCGAACTTTGGCAAGTTTGCGGGACGCTACGCCACACCAATCATCACTCCCCCTTGCGTCGCGATCGTGGCGGCGGGTGCGCTACGCCATGAAGTCGTGCCCGTGCTGGGGGGAATCGAGGTGCATCGCATGATCCCCTTGTCGCTGACCTTCGACCATCGAGCCTGCACAGGCGGTGAGGCGGCCCGGTTCTTGAAGGCCATGCTGGACGACCTGTCCAGCGCTGAGTGAGGCCTATCGACATTTCCATGAAGTCATCTCGATTCACCGACAGTCGCCGGGCCTGGGCCAGGCTGGGGAGAGCATGACATGACCGTTGGAAATCAGGCCGGACCGAACATGATCATCGGTGCCTGCGAGTGGATTGCCCTGCCCGCTCTCGGTATAAACAAGCTACGAGCTCGAGTCGACACTGGCGCCAAATCCTGCTCGCTCCATGCCAGCGACATCGAAACCTTCGTTCGCGACCACCAGGATTGGGTTCGCTTCGACGTGCACCTGGGCTATCCGGAACCCGGTCAGACACGGCACTGCGAATGCAGATTGCTGGGCATCAAGACCGTTCGGAGCACCTCTGGAGAAAGCGAGCGAAGATTGAGCATCCGAACCGATATCGTGATCGGCCATTCGAGCTGGCCGATCGAAATTACCCTGAGTAATCGAGAGCGCATGCGTTACCGCATGCTGCTTGGTCGCGCTGCGATGAAAGATCACTGCCTGGTCTATCCGGCCAGAACCTTTCTGCAGGGAAGACCACGGCTCGATTAAACCAAACCCATCGGAGAATCCATGCGCATTGCCATCATGTCTCGCAGCAAGACCATCTACTCAACGCAGCGTCTGATCGAAGCCGCCAAACAGCGCGACCACGAGGTTCGAGTCGTTGATACGACACGCTGCTACATGAACATCGCATCCCATCGTCCGACCATGCACTACCGAGGCGAGCAACTCGACCCGTTCGATGCGGTGATACCTCGTATCGGTGCATCCATCACCTTCTACGGGACAGCCGTTCTTCGACAGTTCGAAATGATGGGGACTTTCCCGCTTAATGAATCCGTCGCCGTCAATCGCTCGAGAGACAAGCTTCGCTCGCTCCAACTGCTTGCTCGGCGCGGCATCGGACTGCCCGTCACCGGCTTCGCTCGTGCCCCGGATGATATCGGCGATCTGATCGAAATGGTCGGAGGCGCACCTCTCGTTGCCAAGTTACTGGAGGGCACGCAGGGAATCGGTGTGGTTCTTTGCGAGACACGCAAGGCGGCCGAAAGCGTACTCGAGGCCTTCATGGGACTGAACGTCTCCATCCTGATTCAGGAATACATCAAGGAAGCAGGCGGCGCCGACATTCGATGCTTCGTGATCGGCGACAAGGTGGTCGCTGCCATCAAGCGACAGGCCAAGCCGGGCGAGTTTCGTTCCAACCTGCATCGCGGGGGCTCCGCTGAGTTAATCAAGATCACGCCACAGGAGCGCGCTGTCGCCGTCAGAGCGGCAAAGATCATGGGGTTGAACGTGTCTGGCGTGGACCTTCTTCGCTCCAATCATGGCCCCTTGATCATGGAAGTCAATTCCTCTCCTGGTCTGGAGGGCATTGAGACCGCAACCGGCAAGGATGTGGCCGGGATGATTATCGAGTTTCTGGAGAAAAACGCCAAAAAGCACAAAACCAGGACCCGCGGCACGGGCTAAATCGCGCTGAGATTTCAGCCCTGTCAGATCAAAAATGACCTCTGACTCCGACAAGCAACGAGGTGTAATCAATTCATGGCTTCGTGAAGGTCTCCTCCTGCTTGTCGTCGTTTCAGTTGCGACCGCCATCATGCTCAACGTCTGGCCAGATTCGCCCATGGTCGATGAGCATTTCCACCACGGCCAGATCCTGCTCATCAACAGCGCCGACTTCCAACGGGTGCCTGAATTGACCACGCCGCTGGGCTATCACCGGAGCGTGGCCCTGCTTGCTCGGAGCTTCGATGTCGACTCGGTGACCGGCCTGAGGGCACTCAGCGCCCTGCTCGGCCTGGCCGCAGTCTTCCTGGGGTGGATCCTCCTGCGCCAGCAGCGTGCTGATTTTCCGTTGATTGTCAGCCTGCAGATCCTTTTCTGCCCTCTCCTGTGGCCGTTCTACTTTCTGCTCTACACGGACACCGCCTCTCTCAGCCTGGTGCTGCTGGCACTGCTCCTGTTTTCAGCCGGAATGATCTGGCCCACTGCGCTGATCGGCGTTGCCATGCTGGCCTGGCGTCAAAACAACATCGTCTGGTCTGGTCTGTTTTTGATCACCCAGCTGCACTTGGCGTTCCAGGCACAACGCCGCCTTGGAGCGTTGGGACCGCTGATTCTCAAAAGTTTGATCCTGACCCTTCCGATCTTCGCATTTCTTGGCTTTCTGATGGTCAACGGGGGTGTCGCCATGGGCGACCACGCGATGCACCAGCTCGGAACGGCCCTTCACCCGGCTCAAGTCTGGTTTTTTCTGCTGCTTTTCTGGCTGCTTCTGCTGCCCCTGCATCTTGCCTGCCTGGGACCATCAATCCAATGGCTGCTAGCGCAGCGCTGGCGGCTCTTGATCGTTCTGGTGATACCCCTATTGGTCTTCAGTAGCTTTGACGTCACACACCCCTACAACCTTGCCTTGCCAGAATTTCATTTGAGAAACGGGATGCTGCAGGCGCTTCAGAACGATTGGCGACTGCTGCTGCTTGGGTCCATCGCAATGACCTGGAGCGCCTTGAGCCTTGCCGTCACGAGGGTCAAGCGTCCGATCGGGCTCTGGCTCTATCCGGTAACGATCGTGGCGCTGCTTCCGGTCGAGTTGATCGAACAACGCTATTACATTGTTCCTCTTGTTCTGTTCCTTTTGCTCAGGCAGCCGCTCAGCAAGTCAGTCGAAATCGCTTTGTTGATCTGGTTCCTTCTGTTGAGCGTTGGGTTGACGGCCGCGATCGCGTCCACCCGCTATTTTTGGTAACCTCGAAATTCATTAAAAGCGGCAATCGATCGCGAAATACCGGGCTGCGGGTATGCTCGCGTCCTGCGGTCATTTTTTTTGAATCAGAACTCGCGTGAATCAAGACTCGCGACGATTTTACTGAAATCGAACAGCTCACAGGCCCTGACAAGCAGGAGGATAACGGTGACCGGCATCGAAAACGATTTGGGGCTGTTCTCTGCGCTGCTGGCGGGGATCAGCCTGAGCGCCGCATCGGGCCTGCGCGTTTTTCTGCCCTTGCTCGGAATCGGCCTCGCATCCCACTATGGCATCGTTCAGCTGGGGGACGGTTTCGACTGGATGTCCAGCGAACCTGTGCTGATTGTGGTCGGAGTGGCCGCCCTACTCGAGGCCTCCGCTTACTATATTCCCATCGTTGACAATCTGCTTGATACGCTGGCAACGCCGGCAGCCATGGCGGGCGGTACGGTGATCGTATCCTCCCTGTTGCCTGAATTGAACGCACCGGCTCAATGGGCATCAGCGCTGCTTCTGGGCGGTGGAACGGCAGGCATCGTCCAGGCCAGCACCGTGGTCGCGCGGGGGGCTTCGACGGCCACGACCGGGGGGCTTGCCAACCCGATCCTGGCCACGGTCGAGACCGGCGGCAGCGTGCTGGCCGTGCTGCTCGCGCTGCTCATTCCAATCGCCTTTGGCGTGCTGGTCATCGGATTGATCGTATGGCTGCTCGCGCGCCTGGTCATCGCCTGGACAAAGCGATCGAGAAAAGCCCCGGAGCAGAGCCGAGTGCCCTGAGCCCCGCTGGCCCGATTCATCGAAGCGGCTGGTCGAGATCAGTTTCAACCGGTGCGCTGCCAGCGTTCAGTAGTTTGTTCGGCTCTGGAATCGCACCAGTATCCGCCGCCAGGCGGTTGAGTCGAGCTGGCTCCTGAACAGGCCCAGTGTGGATTTGCGGCCGCGATCGTCAACCAGGGCCAGTCCGAAGTAGACCGGGCTCACAAACGGTTGGCCGCGAAGAGTCAGCCGGGAGGAATGACCCTGACGATGAGCAGTGACCAGACATTCCCCGTCAAAGCCGATTCGGACGATCGATGGTTTCAGCAATCGACTTGCCACGAGCCCCGTATAAATCACCAGGACGACGACCAGGCAGGCTTTTCCGTACAGACCCAGACCACTGATCGCTAGCGCCAGAACGGCCAGTCCTGCCAGCACCGTGAGCAGGAAAGCGACGTGGTATGCAGGACGCACGGTCGAAGCAATGTCAGGCTGAGTTTCGGCGGTCTGCATGGTGCTGCCCAATGGCCTTGACCAGAGGCGCCAGAGCGTCCGGCGGAGCGGCTCGTCCCATCATCCAGTCCCAGATGACGTCGTCTTCGCAAGCGAGCAGTTGATCGAAGGCCGCTTGCTCATCGGATCCTGCTGTCGCATAGGACAGGTCAAACCACGAGGTGAGCAGCACGTCCAGCTCACGCATGCCGCGCCGGCAGCGCCAGCGCAGACGAGAAAGTTCAGGGTTCGGGAGGTCTCCACCCACTGATTCAAACGCCGCGACGCGCGAGCATCATTTTCTTGATTTCGGAAATTGCCTTGGCGGGGTTGAGCCCTTTTGGACAGGTCCGGGCACAATTCATGATCGTGTGACAGCGGTAAAGGCGGAACGGGTCTTCGAGATCATCAAGCCGCTCGCCGGTCGCTTCATCACGGGAGTCGACCAACCAGCGATAAGCCTGCAGTAGGATCGCCGGCCCGAGATAACGATCGCCGTTCCACCAGTAGCTGGGACAGGCGGTCGAGCAGCAGGCACAGAGGATGCATTCGTAGAGACCGTCGATCTTGGCACGGTCTTCGTGCGACTGCAGTCGTTCCTTGTCGGGCGGCGCCGGACTCTGGGTTCGAATCCAGGGCCGAATCGATGCGTATTGGGCATAAAAATGCGTCAGATCCGGCACCAGATCCTTGATGACCGGTAAGTGCGGCAGTGGATAAATTTTGACATCGCCCTTTATGTCGTCGATTGCCGTCGTGCACGCCAGCGTGTTCGTGCCGTCGATATTGAATGCACAGGAACCGCAGATGCCCTCTCGGCAGGAGCGTCGAAAGGTCAGGGTCGGATCGATTTCATTTTTGATCTTGAGGACCGCATCGAGGACCATTGGTCCGCATTGCTCCAGATCGATTTCGTAACTGTCGACGCGAGGATTTTCCCCTGAATCGGGGTCCCAGCGGTAAATCCGAAAGGTCTTGACGCGCTTGGCGCCCTCGGCCTTGTGGACCTTGCCTTTCTGAATGCGTGAGTTCTTTGGAAGTCTGAATTCAGCCATCTTGCCTTGCCAGCCTCGTGGGGTTCGATATCAGTACGTGCGAGCTTTCAACGGGACGACTTCAACATCGTCGCTGAGCGTATACATATGGACGGGCCGATAATCGATTTCTGTCTTCCCGTCCTGATCCATCCAAATCAACGTGTGCTTGTGCCAATTGTCATCATCCCGATCGGGGAAATCTTCGTGCGCGTGAGCGCCGCGACTTTCCTTCCGGTTTTCGGCCGAAACCATGGTCGTCACTGAATTGGCAAGCAAGTTTCTCAATTCCAGGGTTTCGACCAGATCCGAATTCCAGATCATCGACTGGTCGCTGACCTTGATGTCATCGAAGCCTGCGCAAACCGAATTAATCTTGTCGACGCCTTCTGCCAGCGTTTTGCTGGTTCTGAACACGGCAGCGTCCTGCTGCATGACCTGCTGCATTCGGTCTCTCAACTCAGCCGTTGAAGTCGAACCGCTGGCGTGGCGCAGACGGTCGAAGTCGCCGATCAGGTCATCGATCAGCCCGGTTGGCAGGCTTTTGTGTGATTGATTTGGCTTGATGGTTTCGCCGCAGCGTTTGGCCACAGCTCGGCCAAAGACGATCAGGTCAAGCAAGGAGTTCGATCCCAGCCGGTTTGCGCCATGGACCGAGACGCATGCAGCTTCACCGATCGAATACAAGCCCGGAACGACCGAATCGGGATCTCCATCTTTCAAAGTCACCACCTCGCCGTGGTGGTTGGTCGGGATCCCACCCATGTTGTAGTGCACCGTTGGCAACACAGGAATCGGGTCCTTGGTGACATCAACGCCGGCAAAAATCTTGGCGGTCTCTGCAATTCCGGGCAGACGTTCATTGATCACGTCCCCACCCAGATGCTGCAGATTGAGGTGAATATGGTCCGTTTTCTCGCCAACGCCGCGCCCATCGCGAATCTCCATGGTCATCGACCTGGACACCACATCTCGCGAGGCCAGATCCTTGGCATTCGGCGCGTAGCGTTCCATGAAACGTTCACCCTCGGAGTTCGTCAGATAGCCACCCTCACCGCGAACGCCCTCGGTGATGAGACAACCCGCACCGTAGACACCGGTAGGATGAAACTGGACAAACTCCATGTCCTGCATCGGCAAGCCCGCTCGGAGCGCCATGCCGTTGCCATCACCTGTGCAGGTGTGCGCAGAGGTCGCTGAGAAATAGGAACGTCCATAACCGCCGGTGGCGAGGATGACAGCGTGAGCTCTGAACTCATGCAAGGTGCCTGTTGAAAGGTCCCAGGCGAGAACGCCCCTGCAGACTCCCTCATCCATTAAAAGATCGAGCGCGAAGAACTCGATAAAGAATTGCGCGTCGTGCTTGAGTGACTGCTGATAGAGCGTATGCAAAATAGCGTGGCCCGTACGATCAGCTGCAGCGCAGGTTCGCTGGGCGGTGCCCTCGCCATAGTGCGTCGTCATTCCGCCGAAGGGCCGCTGGTAAATTTTCCCGGATTCGGTGCGAGAAAACGGAACGCCAAAGTGCTCCAACTCAATCACGGATGGAATCGCCTCGCGGCACATGTATTCGATCGCATCTTGATCGCCGAGCCAGTCGGACCCTTTGATGGTGTCGTACATGTGCCAGCGCCAATCGTCGTCACCCATGTTGCCAAGCGCGGCGCTCATCCCGCCCTGCGCTGCAACCGTGTGTGATCGCGTTGGGAAAACTTTGGTGATGCAGGCCGTTGACAAACCTGTCGCTGCAAGCCCCATTGTTGCTCGGAGACCGGAGCCTCCCGCGCCAACAACGAGGACGTCGTATTCGTGTTTTGTGATGTCGTAGGACATGCTCGGATCAGGCTCCAAAAGCGATATTCAAGATAGCCACCACCGCAAGGACGCCTCCGACAAGTGCCCCAACTTTTGTCAGGAGCATAAGGGCAAGTTCGACGCCGCGGTGATGGATGTAATCTTCGATGACCACCTGCAAACCCAATCGGCTGTGATAGAGCGATGTGGCAATAAAAAGGATGGCAAGGCCGGCATTGAACGGATGGGCAAGAAACGCTGATGCCTCCGCATGGGTGGCGCCGATCACTGAAATCAGTGCGTAGACGACCCAAGCGGCCAGCACGAGCATCATAATCGCGCTTAAACGCTGGGCCCACCAGTGTTCGACGCCGGTGCCCGCCGCTCCATGGTTGCGCGCATTGGCCAGTGGATTCCGGAACCTCATGTCATCACCTCCCACCAGCTCAGGAGCGTGAGAATGACAGCGCCAATGACCACCATGTAGCCAGACGCGTACGCGCCCTTCAGGTCGAGCAGCCAGCCCGCATCCCACAGGAGGTGCCGAATTCCGTTGAGCATGTGATAAAACAGCGCCAGAGTCCAAATGGCCATTGCAATCAAACCCACTGGATGATTAAGCGCCGCCATGAAGCGATCATACTGAGCTGGTCCGGATGCAACGGCAAGAACCCAGAGCACAACGGCGATTAATCCCGCGCTCAATGCAATGCCAGTCAGTCGATGCGAAATCGACAGCACGGAGGTAAGTTGAGGGCGATAGACCTGCAGATGAGGAGAAAGCGGTCGGTTATCCGTCACCATGTTTGAATTACCCATGTCGGTTAATGTCTAGAAATCAATGCAGCGGCCGTTTTTTTCCCAGTCGCCATAGCGTGTCGGATCGAGACCTGTTTTACGACCGCCGATTTCGCGCGGCGTCGTCACATCGACAACAAGGCCATCAGGCCTACTGGAATCATGCTGCTCGGTAGAATCGAGGTTTGAATCTGTTGCGGAGGAGTCTTCAGACTTCATATCTCTATTGTAACTCGTGCACCTTCAGGATGAAATGATCAATGACGCAATGGTTCAGAATCGACGAGCTCTGTGGCTGCCGGATCGAGGGCCTGGATGCGGTTGGCTTTTGCCAATCCCAATTGACTGCCGACATTGACCTACTAACAGATGAACGCTGGCAGCAAATGGCTTGGTGTAATCGCAAGGGCCGCGTCAGAGCCTTGATTCTCGCAAAAAAGAATCAACAGGATGTCGAACTCATCCTCCCCGCCTCCCAAGCAGGCATGCTGAAAGAGCTGGGCCGCTTCACGATCGGCCGGAAAGTCAACATTGGTTCCACGGAAAGGGTGGCCGGGTCGACGGCCCGCGATCAACATGGGGTGATTGACTCCGATCGATTCGAGCGCGCTGTAAGACTTCAGACCAAGGATCAGGGCGAGGCCGTCGAACCAGATCGGGATTGGCTGAACCGTTGGGCGGTTCAGGATCTTCTTATGCCGCTGCCCTGGCTCAGCGAGAGCACGCAGGACCGGTTTCTGCCGCAGGCCCTGGGCCTGGAAAACAACGGGGGCTTAAGCTACGCGAAAGGGTGCTATCCCGGCCAGGAAGTCGTCGCCCGGGTCCACTATCTCGGACGCCCGCCGGAGCGCCTGACCGGACTCACAATCAAGAGTTCGGAGCCCCTCTCCGGCAGCGCGTTGAGGGGGGCCGAGGCGCAGACTTCAGGCGGCCAGCGAGTCAGCCTCCTATCGGCCGCCAAGCATCGAGACTGCTGGCTCGCTCTGGCCGTTGTGCCGGACAAAACCAGTGATGGCGACACGGTCGAATTGACACTCGACGGAATCCGCCTGCAGGCAAAAATGACGCCCCTGGAATCTCTGTGCTAATATTTGCAACAAATCGCTCGGGAATCAGAGAGTTAAAGGGGAAATTTATATGAAAACATCAGTTTTGATTCTGCTCGGCTTCGGCTCGCTCATCATCCCCGGCATGGGATTCAGTCAGGATGAAAACGCGGAAAGCGATCCACCACCGCCGACGATTGCTCCGATGAATCTGACGTTGCAGGTCCATCCGATCTTTCCTCCGGAACAGGCGGAACTGGTCTACGCGCCGTTGCTCGACTATCTACAGGCAACCACCCCCCATCAATATGAACTGGAAACCGCAAGCGATTTCCATCGATTCTGGCTGTCCATTCGACGCGGCAATCAACCCGACCTGGTGCTCGAAGATGCCCATCTGATCGCGCTTCGCATGCAGAGAGACGGATACTCCCCGTTGGTCAAGGCGTCGGAGCCGGCAACGTTTTCGCTGATCGGCAATTCCATGAACATGGAGCCGACGCTTGACGAATACATCGCTCGGCCAGTCTCCTCCATGCCCTCCCCCAGCCTGGGATACATGGTGCTCCAACGCTGGTACACCAACCCAATGGCGCAGCCGCGGACCGTCTCCAACGCCTCCTCGTGGTTGGAAGCAATTGAAATGGTCTTTGCCATGGAAGCGGAAGCCGCCATCGCGCCGCACAATATGGTGGCGCGGTATGTGAATCTAGCCGTGGTTCGAACCTCGCGCGAATTTCCTCACGTCACGATCGCTGCCTCCCCCGCCGTGCCGAATGCTGTTCAGAATCAGATTCGAGACGTTCTGCTGGATCTGCACAACAACGGGGATTACTTTTCGGCGCTGCATGAACTGGATATCGAACAGTTCGTGCCGGCCGAGGCGAGCGATTACGAAGGCCTCGAGGATTGGCTGCAGGGCTTCGGCACGATGTAGAAGAGAATCGGTGCCGCACCCGAGCCAATGGGTCCCTGGGCAATGCTCGGCACAAATCACTTCTGAGCGATTAGATAACAGATCCATCCGGCATCAGCATCACCGGCTTCGCTGGCGGTGTAGATGCCGTCGCCCTCTCCAGTTTCTTCATCCGTTCCCTCCCAATAAATGCTGGCGCTGGAAAACCCTGCCTCGAGAAGCAACTCTCTGATCTCAGGCAACGTCCACAGGCGCCAGTGATATTCGAAGGCATTGTGCATTTCCGAGCCATCGGGAAACTCGAAATGAATCCTGCAGGTCATCGCATGACTGATCGGATCAAAGCTCGCCTGATCCCATAGGTACGTGAAATCGTCGTATTCGGTGCGTTCTTCCAGCTCTCGGTGCGCGTCATAACCTCCAAAGGCATCGAGAAACAGGATGCCGTCGTCCACCAGCGCTGCTCGGGCACGCTCGAAGTAGCGACGCAATGACTCACGGCTGGTGAACAGGTAATAGCTGAAATTCATCGCCAGAATCGCGTCGACCGGCCCCGTATCCACGCTGTTGACGTCGGCTTGAATCAAGCGAATTCGAGATTGCTGTTCAGCGGTCAGTGCGGCGAGGTGATGCGACTGGCCCCAGGCGAGTGTGTCTGCATCCAGGTCAACTCCGATGGCCTCATTGCGCGTATCAAGGCCGACCCAGTGCGAAGCAGTGTTGGCGGTGCCGCAGAAATCTTCTCGGATTCGACGCAGGGCGCGTCCGCTCAATTCAAAAAAGGTCTCTGCGACAAACTCGAGTTCAGTCTCTGGATCCTGAACGCTGGCCTCGTAGAGCACGTGGCGATCCGCCTGTGATGCTTGCTTGGATTTAGCCATACAATGGGCCTGGTTGATCGGTTTAGGTTGGTGTCCGCATCGCAGGCCAGGCCGCACGCAGGTAGCTGAACATGGATACGATGGTCAGTGCGGCCGCCACAATCAGCAGCCACCGGCCAATATCGAGTACGGGAATTGGACCGAGGTCCTGACCGAAGAGTAGAAATCCGATGGCCACCATCTGCATGATGGTCTTGATCTTACCGGCCCAGGCCACCTTGACCCGTCCGCTCTCGCCGAGCGCTGCCATCCACTCCCGGAGTGCGGATATCGTGATTTCGCGACCGATGATGATGGCCGAAGACAGCGCCAGTCCAATTTCAGGATGGCGCTGCACGACAATGATCAGAGCGACCGCCACCATCAACTTGTCGGCCACGGGATCGAGAAAAGCACCAAAGGAGCTGGTCATCTCGAAACGCCGCGCGATCCAGCCGTCGAGCCAATCCGTCAGGCCGGCAAGGATGAACAGGCCAACGGCGGCCGCGCTCGACCACTCCACCGGAAGGTAGAACACCAGCACGAGGACAGGGATCATCACGATCCTGGCCAGGGTCAAAAGTGTGGGGATGGTGAGTTTCAAGGGTTGTAACCTGCAACGGAGTATGGCCATTATTACGCATCATCGCGCGCTGATGGCTCTTGTCTTAGATCTCTCTTAGGGAGCCTTTGAAGAAACATGTTTCGGCGCGACGGGTCCTTGCGGGAGGCACGCGCAACGGCTTCTCTCCATTGCTTCTTGCGCTAGCCGCAAATCGCCCTTCCGCTCACGCCCGCGCTGGCACGGGCCGGGCGGGCGCTGATGGTGATAGCAATCGGTCATCCCAAATAAGCGAGCCCAAACGATGCCGGGGCCCCGCAAAGGTCCCGTCGGGGTTTCACCGTTAAAGCCGCATCTCGACCATCACTCCCCACGATAGGCGGTTTTTCCAACTGAAACGCGCTCAGAACATGGTTAGTCAGAGGCTCCTTAGTGCTTGAGCAATGCGCTCGGCCAGCGCCGAACTGATGCCGGGAAGTCTGGCAATCTCGTCAGGTCCCGCTTTCTTGAGTCCCTTGAGTCCGCCGAAATGAGTCAGAAGCGTCTGGCGGCGGCGTGGCCCTACCCCACTGATCTGCTCCAGTGGCGAGCCCTGGGCCCGTTTCTGCCGCCGCCTTCGGTGTCCTGTAATCGCAAATCGATGCGCTTCATCGCGAATCTGCTGAATCAGATGCGAAGCTGGGTGGTGCGGACCCGGACGCACCTGACGCTCCCCGAGAATGAATGATTCCTGGCCGGCCTTTCTGCCCGGCCCCTTGGCAACGCCCATGACCGGAATCGCGTCCAATCCCAGGCCAGAAAGAACCTCTCTGGCCCGGTTGGACTGACCCTTGCCGCCATCGATGACAATCAGGTCCGGCACCGGACTGTTGTCATCGATGAGGCGCCGATAGCGGCGGGTCAGCACCTGGTCCATCGCCGCGTAGTCATCGCCGGGGGTAATGTTTTCGATGTTGTAGTGGCGGTACTGTTTTTTCTGCGCTCCCTCGGGCCCGAAGACCACGCAGGAGGCGACGGTTTCAGTGCCAGAAATATGACTGATGTCGAAACACTCCAGGTGGGCCGGGGGCGAGGGAAGATCGATCAGTTCGGCCAGCGCATCCATTCCTTGACCGATATGATCTCGCTCGGCAAGTCGACGCCTGAGCGCGTCTTCTGCGTTCGTGTGGGCCAGTGCCAGCCATTGCGCTCGCTGTGAGCGCACCCGCCAGCGGATCGTGACCGGCCCGTCGCGCCGGCTCGACAGGGCTTCTTCCCAGAGTGCCGATTGAGCCGGTTCGACAGAAATCAGAATTTCAAGGGGCGGAATTCGCTCGGCGTAATATTGCCCCAGGAAAGCGCTCAGCACTTCAGCGTCACTATCCTCGTCAGTCAGGTTGCTCGGGAAGAAGCAGCGGCCGCCGAGGTTGCGTCCATGTCGAAACTCAACGACCTGAACAGCGACCTGCCCCCTGGCGGTCGCCAGAGCGATCACATCGAGGCTCTCCGCCGCATCGGTCACGTACTGGTTCGACCGCACTCGCTGCAGCGAGCGAATATGGTCCCGAAACGCCCCGGCTTTCTCAAACTCGAGCGCCTCGCTGGCTTCATGCATCCGCTGGCTCAAATGCTCGATAACCTCTTCATTCTGGCCCTTCAGCAGCTGTGCGGCGGCCTCGACATCCTTTGCATAGTCCTCTTCACTGATGTAGCCCACGCACGGTGCCGAGCAGCGTTTGATCTGGTACTGGAGGCAGGGACGGGAGCGGTTGGAGAACACGCTGTCGCGACACTGGCGAATGCCCATCAGACGATAGATCTGGTTTAGCGATTCGCGCACCGCGCCGGCGCTCGAATAAGGGCCAAAATAACGTCCCGGCCTTGAGCGATTGCCGCGATAAAAGCCGATTCTCGGAAAAGGATGGCGAACCTCGATCCGTATCCACGGATAACTCTTATCATCGCGCAGATTGATATTAAATCGCGGCTTATGCGATTTGATCCACTCGTTTTCCAGCAGTAAGGCCTCGGCCTCGGTTCGAGTCAGACTGACCTCAATCGAGGCAATCTTGCGGACCATGAGATTGATTCTCGCTCCCTTGTCCCGGCTGGCAAAATAGCTCCCGACGCGACGCCGGAGATTGCGTGCCTTGCCGACGTAGAGCACCTGATTGTCTCCATCGCGCATGACATAGACGCCGGGTCCGGTCGACAGACTGCGGGCGAAACTGCGACCGTCAAACTCCCTCATCTGCCGTCACGTTCCAGATGCTCAATGAGTCGATCAGCCGCGCAGTCCAGCATGTCGAGGACTCGCCGGAAGCCTTCGTCGCCTCCGTAATAGGGATCTGGCACTTCATCAAGGCCGTAGTCGGGATCGAGCGCCATGACCAGGTCGATCTCGACCAGAGCACCCTCGGGACGGCGCCGTTCCAGTTCCCTCAGGTTCGCGCGGTCCATTGCGAAAATTCTGTCGAACTGCCAGAAGTCATCCTCGACGACCGGCCTTGCCCGCTGTCCCGACAGGTCCAGACCGTGCGCTCGGGCATGCTCGATGGCCCTTTGATCGGGCGGGTTCCCCGCATGGTTGGCAATTGTTCCGGCCGAGTCGATCTTCAGACGGTGACCGGCCAGCTGCAGCTTGGAGCTAAACACCGCTTCCGCTGTTGGGCTCCTGCAAATATTACCAAGGCAAACAAAAAGGATTTTTTTCATGGTGTTGCGAGCCATATTTAAATCATATTCACATTCAGGGTGATGCTGTCTCTCGTCGAAATCGCTCCAGATCTTCGAGTGTATCAATACCGATCGGGATCGTTTCAGTCGCTTCCGCTGTGGCGATCCACCAGCCCGCCTGCAAGGCCCGCAACTGCTCCAGAGACTCGAGAGATTCCAGCTGGCTGGCGGCCAGGCGTGGCCATGCCCTGAGTGCAGCCACGCGATAGGCGTAAAGACCGACGTGTCGGCGGGCATCGCTCTGGGCCCACGGTCCAGAGCGCACGAACGGGACGGCCGCGCGCGAGAAATACAGCGCTCGGCCGTGGTGATCACAGAGCAGCTTGACGACGTTCGGATCCCGCCACTGAGACTCGTTCGACAAGCGCGCCCACAGCGTGGCCATTTGAGCCTGAGGCTGGCGCTCGAGCAATCGGGCCACCTGCTCGATGCAAGCGATCGGCATCCCTGGTTCGTCGCCTTGCAAATTGACCACGATGGCGTTGTCTTCCAGGCTTAAGGCATTCACCGCCTCGACGAGGCGATCGGTGCCCGAAACGTGTTCGGCCGACGTCATGACGCTGCAGGCGGCCCTACGATCGACGATCGCTGCAATCTGGTCATCGTCGGTCGCTACGTGGACGCTGCGAGCTGCGCTGGCGCGGGCACGCTCGAGCGTGTGCAGGATCAGTGGGCGGCCTTGCACCTGAGCCAGCATTTTTCCCGGCAACCGAGTCGAGGCCATCCGCGCCGGAACGATCACGTGAAAACCGCGCTCGCTCGACCCCTCGCAATCACTCTGTTTGAACGGGTCAGTCATCATTTAAATCCCGCGATGTGCGAGTTGACCTGCGCGAGCAACGCCGGCGGCAAGCGCGCACTCACCTCGAGCACGTGAATATCGAAGCCATCGGCCCAGGATCCGAGCTTGACCGCATCCTTGGCCGTGGTCAGCATCGGGCCGCTCAGCCCCCTGAGATCGTCAGCATCATAGCGGTGGTGGTCCGGAAAGGAACGCAACCGAGGCTTCATGCCAAGCTCCAGGAGAGAGGCCTTGAACTGCTCGGGGTTTGCGAGCGCACAGAAGGCATTAACCGAACGCCCCCGCCAGGCCGCCAGATCGGCGTTCAGCGTTTTTCCGAGGCGGCGGGTACCGGTCGGTTCGAGAAAAAACCGCTGGGCCCCGGGCCAGTCCATGCCGGCGCCTTTAATCAGCACCTGATCGACCTCGTTGAGCCGACTGAGAGGTTGACGCAACGGCCCGGCCGGCAGCAGGCGACCATTCCCCACCCCGCGGCTTCCGTCAAACAAGCAGATCTCGAAGCTCCGCGCCAGGGCCTGATGCTGAAGGCCATCGTCAGAAATGACCACCTGCGCCCCGAACACGTTGATCGCGTAATCGAGCGCCCGCGCCCGATCAGGATCCACGATGACCGGTACCTGGGTGGCGCGCCGGATCAAGAGCGCCTCATCACCGCAGTCCTCGACCCGCGAGCCCGGCTCGACTGCAAGCGGATAGGCAGGCGCCTTACCGCCGTAGCCACGGCTGATCACTGCCACCCGCAGGCCGGCCGTGAGCGCATCGCTCAGCGCTATGACGGTTGGTGTCTTGCCGCAACCGCCGGCACAGAGGTTGCCGACCACGATCACGGGCACTGGCGGACGGGCTTCCGGACGGCGGAAGCGCGGCCCCGCCAGGCGGCCGTGGAGCTGTTCGAGACCGCGCAGGACGGTCAACGGACGCCGATCCTTTGAATACCAGACCGAATTGAGATAGTGCTCCATGCGCGTTCTGAAGCTCATTGCCCCGCGTCTTCGAACTGCAATCGATGAAGGTACTGATACAGGCCGTCCGATTGCTCAAGCAGCTCCTGATGGGACCCCTGCTCCACGATCCGGCCGCGATCGATCACCACGACCCGATCGGCGCGCTGCACCGTCGCCAGCCGATGGGCAATGACCAGGGAGGTGCGATTGGCCATCAACACCTCGAGGGCCTGTTGAACCTTTTGCTCGGATTCCGCATCCAGCGCCGAGGTCGCTTCATCAAGAATAAGAATCGGCGCGTCCTTGAGCAGGGCGCGAGCAATGGCAATGCGCTGGCGCTGGCCGCCTGAGAGCAACCCTCCGTCCTCACCGATCGGCGTGTCCAGACCCTGAGGCATGCGCTCGATGAATTCCATCGCGTTCGCCTGTCGGGCCGCATCAACAATCCGCTCGCGGCTGATTGGCGCCAGAGCACCGTAGGCGATATTTCCGGCCACCGTGTCATTGAAAAGCACCACGTTCTGACTGACCAGGGCAATCTGTCGACGCAGGGCGTCGAGCTTGAAATCGTCGAGAATCACGCCATCGATACGGATGGTCCCGGCGCAGGGCGAATAGAAGCGGGGCAGAAGGCGCACCAAGGTGCTCTTGCCCGAGCCGGATCGCCCGATCAAGGCGGTTACGCTGCCTGGCGCAAGCTCGAGGCTGATGTCATCAAGGACCGGTGCCTCCGTGCCGGGATACTGAAAGCTGACCCGATCAAACGCGATTGCTCCGCGAACGCGCTCGGGCTCGTAGTGGCCGGGATCCGGCTCGAGCGGGGTATCGAGGACCCTGAAAATGCTGTCGGCCGCGGCGATGCCCTTTTCAATGACCACATGCATCTTGGTCAGTCGCTTCAGGGGTGGAATGCAGGCGACCATCGCCGCCAGCACAGACATGAAAATTCCGGCCGTCACCTCCTCACGCATGAACTCACTGGCGGCGATCACCAGTAGGACGATCACCGCCAGCCCGGCGGCCAGCTGAATCATGGACGATGAGGCAAGCTGCGTCGCCGCGAGCTTCAAATGCAGCACGCGATTGGTGTCGTTGATGGCGCCAAAGGTTTTGCGCTCCCGGGGCTGCCCACCGAAGATCTTGATCACTTCCTGACCGTTGACCGCCTCCTCGGTGACGTGAGTGACATCACCCATGGAGTCCTGGATTCGAGACGAAATCTTTCGAAATCTGCGGCTGATGACGGTCACGACTAGGCCGATGACCGGGACCAGCAGCAACATGGACAAGGTCAGGCGCCAGGATTGAATCAGCATGACACTGATCAACGCCACCACGGTAAAGACGTCGCGAAGCGATCCGATCAGCGCCGTGGTGGCCGCTTGCGCGACCTGCTCGGCGTTGTAGGTCACGCGGGAAATCATCTGGCCTGAGGATTCCCGGTCAAAATGGCTGGCCGGTAATCCGAGATAGCGATCGAACAGTTCCTGACGGAGATCGGCAATCAGGCGTCGACCGACCCACTCCATACCGAAAACGCCGCCGAAATTTCCGATGATACGAACCAGGACGGCGACCATGACCAATCCGGGCAACCACCAGCTGAACGTGGGGTCCGGGTTGACGATGGTGTTGTCGATCAGGGGCCGCAGCAGATAGAAGAACAGGCCCTGTCCGAAGGCATCGAGCGCGACGGCGACAATGGCAAGCGAAAAGACCAGTCGCTGACGCACGAGGTAGGACAGCAGCCGGCGGAAGGTGCCGCGGCCGGTGGTCGAACTCACGGTGCAGTCCCGGACTCTTCGACGGCGGCGATGGTCAGGCGTTCAACGCCTTCGGCGGCGGCGGCATCCATGACCCGGACCACCAGCCGATGGGTGGCTTCGGCATCGGCCCGGATCACCAGAGTGGCGTCAGGTTGTGCCTGCACGGCAGTGCTGATCGCGGCCTGGATCGTGGCCAGCCGGTCGTCGGCCAGCTGCGCGTCGCCGACAAATAAACGGCCATCATCGGTGACCACAAGCTCGATCAGCTCGGGAATGGACTGCGACTCGGCCGTGCTGGCCTCGGGCAGCTCGAGGCTGAGTAGAGATTGGCGCTCGAAGGTGGTCGAAACCATGAAAAAGATCAGCAGCAGAAAGACCACATCGATCAGCGAGGTCAGATTGATCTCAGGCTCTTCTTTCTCCTCTTCGATCAGCTTCATGACGGACGAGCACGACGACGCGGAGCCCGCTCGATCGCCTGGATCAGATTCAGAGCCTGCTGCTCCATCTGCAGGACGTGGCTTCGCACGAGACCCCGGAAGTAACGGTAGAAAAAATACGCTGGAATGGCCACGGTCAATCCTGCAGCCGTTGTGATTAAAGCCTCGGAGATTCCACCGGCGAGCTCGTTCGGATCGCCGACGCCCTCGACCATGATGGCGCTGAAGACCTTGATCATGCCAACGACTGTGCCCAATAGACCGAGCAGCGGAGCCATCCCCGCAATCGTTCCCAAGGTGTTGAGAAAGCGCTCAAGCTCATGGACCACGTGACGGCCGGTGTCTTCAACGGCTTCCTTGATGATGTCCCGCGTTCTGTCGCGGTTGTCCAGAGCCGCGCTCAGAACGCGGCCGAGCGGCGAGGATCGGCGAAGCTGCTCGATGTGCTTGGCGTCGAGCTCGTGCTGTTGCGCCCATTGCCGGACCTGTCCAGGCACGGCAGAAGGCATCACCCTGGAGCCGCGCAAGGCCAGGAAGCGCTCGAGAATGATTGCCACTGCAATCACTGAACAGAGGACGATTGGCACCATTAGCCAGCCGCCGGCAAGCATGATTTCAAGCATGGGTTTTCACAATCCCTCTCAGCAAATGATTCATTTTTGATCGTTCGAGATGATAACGGGTTTCACCGCTCAAGTCGTTTTGCAAGCGTTAAGGAGCTCAGACGCCACTCCAATGCTGATGAAGAGGACACCTATGGGCACCCGGCGCTAAATTGCCAGAATCTGTGGGATCGGCCACGGGCTGACTGAAGATTCAGCTCACCTTTCGCGTTCAGATGCAGACGAATTTCCCCGCAGTCTGCCGTCGACAGCATCGGAATCTGGAGCAAGGCGAGTCGATCGACCACGGCACGATGCGGTCGGTCAAAGCGATCGTAGCGCTCGCTCGAAGCCAGCGCCAGGCGCGGAGCGGTCACACGGAGGAAGGGCTCTGAGTTGCCACGCCGATGCCCCCCATCTGAAAGGATCAGGACGTCAAGGTCCAGATCGGGCCAGTTCCTAATCAATCGCTGTTCAACGGCAGCATCGATCCGGCCGGTCAGCAGTATCGCCCCCGCCGGGCTTTGAATCAGCAGCACACAGGAACTGTTTGGACCGAGGTCAGGAAGGCCCTGGCTGGGATGCAGGAAGCTGAATACCGCCGAACCCGAACGCCAGCCATCGCCAGCCAGACACCGACCGCCGAGACCGTCAAACGGTGACAACAATGAGCCGTCGGACACCATCCCGGCCACCGAGCCAAGCCCGCCCCGAACGCCGGCATGGTCACTGGAAACAATCAGCCGGTCCAGGTTTATGCGCCCATGCGCGGCCAGCAGCTCAGGCAGTATCTGACCGATCAGATCCCTCCCCCGGCCGTCGCCCGGTCCTGTGTCATAAAGCGTCCAATCATCTTCGGATCGAATCAGCACGGCCTGTCCGCGACCCACGTCGAGCATACGAAGCTCCAGCTCATCGGGCCCGAGCGGCTGGTGCGAGGGGGGCCAGATGACCGGCGCCAACAGGAAGAAGCCAAGCCATCGGGCTGGCCAGCCCGGGGGAGCAATCAGCCAAAGCGACCCCACCACACCCAGCAGCATCGCCAGGAGGCTCAGCGGCGGTCGCACGAGCGCATCGGGCCCGACATGAGCGAGCCACTCGAGATAGGCGAGCAGCAGGTTCAGACCCGTTTCGGTCAGCCACAGGAAAAACGATGCCGGCAGATCCAGCGCGATCAGCATCAGCGAGGCAAGCAGGCTCGGAAGAACCCAGAATCCGACCAGCGGAATCGCAATTAGATTGGCCGGGAAACCCGCCCAATAGACCTGACTGAACAACCCCGCGTTGATGGCCAGCAGGCCGACGCCAATGGCCAGCTGAGCACGGAGCAAGCCCAGCAGCCAGGCCGATGCGCCTTTGCGACCCCCCGGCCGCCAGGCAAAGGTCCAGATCAACACGCCGACGGCGGCAAAGGACATCCAGAACCCGGTGGACAGCGCCGCCAGGGGATCGAGCAGCAAGACCGAGGTAAAAGCAAGCAGCAGGGCATGCCCCGGCTGCAATCCCCGACGCAGTAGTAAGGCCAGGCCAACCACGCTGAGCATGATGAGGGCACGCTGCGTCGGAAGCGTCAGGCCGGCAAGTAGCGCGTAGGCCAGCGCTGCACTCAGGGACAGAACGAGCGCGAATCGCCTTCGGTCCAGACGCGTGAACACCAACATCAAAGGGCCGGCCAGCAGCGACCCGACAAGGGCTGCAAGCATGGCGATCATACCCACGTGAAGGCCCGATATTGCCAGCAGGTGAGCGGTTCCTGTGACGGCAAGCAGATCTCGAGTCGAGTCATCGATGGCACTTCGATCGGCGATCGAAAGCGCGCGCATCAGGCTGGCTGCTCTGAGGGATCGGGTTTCCGCCATGATCACTTCGGCCAGATACTGACGAGCGCGATTGATTGCGCCATCGAGGGCGCCGGCCTCTCGCAGAAGCTCGCCCTCGCGGACCGTTGCAATCGCCCCGACCCGCTGACTCAACAGATAGCGGGTGTAGTCAAATCCTGCAAAGTTTAGCCGTCCCCGGGGCGGTCGCATGCGTAGGCGAAGCTGCCAGTGCTGACCGGGCTGGAGGTAAGCATCCGGGCGAAACCAGCGAACCTGGATCCGATCGGGCCAGTGCCGCGTGTGGCCGAGCGGTTCAGCGACAAAGCGAATGCTGTCGCCTTGCCATTCGGGGAGACCGACCACGCGGACCTTGAGGTCGACGATTTCGCCCGCGCGACTTTCAGGCCATTGGTTTCCCGTGTGGCCAATGACGCTGACCAGAAACCACAACGCGCCGATCAGGAAAAGGGCGACAAGCCGAGTTCGCGACCAGCACAGCAACAAGGCGGCCAGCGCGCCCAGACACGCCATCTGCACCCCATCAGGAAGGACCGGGGTCAGCGCAGAAAGCACCAGGCCCAGAGCAAATGCCAGCAAGTAGCGCCAGCTCATGCGTTTCCCGACCGCCGCTTCTCCGACTGGAACGTGCCCCGCATAGCGTGATTCCAAGACTCCCTAGATTTCGTTCAGTCGGCCACCGGTCATTTCCAGACGACGATCCATGCGGGCAGCCAGGGCCGGGTCGTGCGTGACCAGAACGATGGAGGTCCTCAATTCCTGATTGAGCTCCAGCATCAGGTCATAGATCTGGGAAGCGTTCTTTTCGTCGAGATTACCCGTCGGCTCGTCACCCAGAACACAGGCCGGGTGATTGATTAGCGCGCGAGCGACGGCGGCTCGCTGCCGCTCGCCGCCGGACAGTTCGCCCGGTTTGTGTCGGAGTCGTTCACCCAGACCAACGCGTTCCAGCAAATCTGCGGCGGCGCTTGACGCTTCTGCGGCTGGCTCCCCGCGGATCAGAAGCGGCATGGCCACGTTCTCCAGCGCACTGAACTCCGGCAGCAGATGATGAAATTGATAGACGAACCCCAGCGAGCGGTTCCTGATCCTTGCCCGCCTCCGCTCGTCGCTGACCGCAATGTCATGGCCTTCAATCTCGACCGTTCCCGAGGTGGGTTGATCCAGCCCCCCGAGGATATGCAGCAAGGTACTCTTGCCCACGCCAGAGGCACCCACAATGGCCACACGCTCCCCCGCGGCAACCTCGAAATCGACGCCCTTGAGCACGTGCAGCTCACTCTCCCCCTGGACAAACCGGCGGGTCAGGTCACGACAGCGAATAACGGCTTGATCACTCATAGCGCAGGGCCTCGACGGGTTCGGTGCGAGAGGCGCGCCAGGACGGATAGAGCGTGGACAACAGCGACAACACCAGCGAAACGCCGGCAAACTTGATGACGTCATCCGACCGCAGTTCGGACGGCAGGTCGGAAATATAGTAGACCTCAGCAGACAGGAATTCGATGCTGAGGAGCTGCTCGATTCCGGCCACGACCGTCTCCACGTTCAAGGCCAGGATCACCCCGAAGACCACGCCGAGAAGCGTGCCTATCACTCCGATCAATGAGCCCTGAACCATGAATACCCCCATGATGCGGCGCGGCCCCAGGCCCATGGTCTTGAGGATGGCAATATCCGCCTGCTTATCGGTGACGACCATCACCAGGGTGGAAATGATATTGAATGCCGCGACTGCGATGATCAGAGAGAGGATGATGAACATCACAGTTTTCTCGGTCTTGACCGCACGGAAGAAATTGGCGTGCTGCTGAGTCCAGTCGCGCACTCGATAAAATCCAGGAAGCTCCGCGCTGAGTTCCTGGGCAACCCATCGCGCACGAAGCATATCGTCAAGCTTGAGGCGAACTCCGCTGACGTTTTCCTGCAAACGGAAAAGCCGCTGAGCGTCATTCAGATGGATCATCGCCAGCGCCGTGTCATATTCATGCACCCCCGCCTCGAAGATCCCGGACACGGTGAATCGGCGCACCTGGGGCAGAGCCCCGGCTGGTGTTGCCCGAATCTCCGGAGCGAAAACGGTGACCGAATCGCCGATACCGACGCTCAGTCGCGCAGCCAGACCCGCCCCCAGCAAGACGTTCCAGGCTCCGGGCTCCAGATCGTCAAGGCTGCCTCTGACGAGCAACTCGGCAACATCCGACACCGATGGCTCTGTTGCAGGGTCCACTCCCCGAACCAGTGCACCGGCGGTTCGACGCGCCCTCAGCATGGTTTCCTGTTCGATGTAGGGAGCCGCCCCGATCACTTCAGGGTGCTGACCGGCGCGGTTCACCACGTCGTCCCAGGCGGAGAATTCACCGTCGAAACCTTGAATGGTGGCGTGAGAAATCATGCCGAGAATGCGCTCTCTGAGCTCGGTTTCGAATCCGTTCATCACAGAGATCACGGTAATCAGCGTTGCCACACCCAGCGCGATCCCCATCATGGAAATCAGGGAGATGAAGGAGATGAAATGGTTGCGACGCTTCGCACGAAGGTAACGCAATCCGACAAAAAGAGTCAGCGGTTGGTACATGAACGCCGTATATCCTTGATAAACAATCAGGAGAAAGACAATGATCCGGGCACAGTCGTTCCGCGGAAAAGCCCGAGAAGGACTGTTGTCGAGAGTTTAGCCAAGCCGGATGCGGCTCAATAGGTCACTGAGCTCGTCCGGCAGGGGAGAACTGTACACGCAATCCTCCGGCCACGACAGCCTCAGGTAGTGCGCGTGCAAGAACAGTCGATGAGCCTGCGTTTTCGAAAACCCACAGGTGTAGAGGTCATCACCAACCACTGGCATCTCCATGCTGGCAGCGTGCGCCCGGATCTGGTGCGTACGACCCGTTTTGATTTCGACCTCCACATAGCTGCAGTCGCCGACACGTTCCAGCAGGCGAAAGATCGACACCGCATCCTGCCCCTCCTTCGACGCGATGACCCGATGCTGGCCACTGCCATCACGAATCTTCTTCAGTGGAGCATCCACTCGCATCTGGGGCTCGGGCAACACACCATCGAGCAGCGCAAAATAGCGTTTTTCGACGCTTCGATCCATGAAAGTCCGCTGCAAGGCTCGCAAAGCGCGATGATTGCAGGCCAGCACGAGCAGTCCGCTCGTAGGACGGTCGAGGCGATGCACCGGGCGCCAGTCAGGATGCGCCTGTCGGAGCGCGTCCATCAAGCCGAATTCCAGGCCGGTTCCTCCATGGACCGCCAGACCGGCAGGCTTGTCGAGGATCGCAAACTGATCGTTGCGCTCAATCAGACAACGCTCGACCCGATCCACCAGTCCAGGCGGGAGTCGCGGTTCGGACTTTGATTCGAGTCTCACCGGTGGAACGCGGACAACATCCCCGAACGCGAGCTTTTTCATCGGCTTGGCGCGGGAGCCGTTAACTCGCACTTGGCCGGTTCGAACGATTCGATAGACCAGGCTTCTCGGTACGCCTCCGAGCAGACTGATCAGGAAATTGTCGAGACGCTGACCCGCGCGATCCTCGCGCACCGTTTCGTATCGGACGCCTTGATTGCGAACTTCTGTCATTCGGAACGCGTGTCTCGCTGGCGATGAAGGGGATAAAGATGCTACCATCAGCCGGTTAGGATTCGAGCGATCTGGCTTTTCGTCAATCTCTCAAATTCTCGGTTTGACGTGCAACGGTTGCCTTTGATTCGAACGGAGTGTTCCGGACAATTGATGGCGTACATTGCTCGATCGCATTGTGCCATAGATGGTTGATCCATCCGCACGCACCTGGCCACGGCCAGCGGTCGTTGAAGACCGCCGGTCAACGGCAATAACGTCAGGTGCAGGTGATGTCTGGATTTTGATATCGCCTGAACAAAACAACCCGGCCGGCTCGCTCCAACAGGGCGGCCCGGCGATCGTTGGTTCTTCGAGGAACCGACGGTCAAAAAAACAGACTCAAGCCACCGGGCCAGAAATGTCTCGAGCGGCAAAAATTGGAACCCGCTAATCCAACGATGGCCGGCGGGTCGACAGAAACGAATAGTGCGCTCCAGTTCCACCCGAGAGGGTGGGTCGAAGCGAAAAGCAGAACGAGTGCCTTGGGGGAATCGCTCCGACGATCGGGCGGCCAACCCTGAGATGTGCACTGCCCATGCATGACAATCGCATTGGGCGCGTGCCCGATGGATGACGCGCAGCGGCGTTCTTTAGATGTCATTGTAGGTACATTGAGTTGCAGGAATGACATCGGCGTATCGCGTCAGGGCATCTTTTGATGTCCGGGCCTCGAGCTGTTCTTTGCTCCGAACCCTGCGATTTCAGGGACCGGGTGCCGGAGGACCGACAATGAAACGCATGCTGATTAACGCAACCCAGCCGGAAGAGGTTCGGGTCGCGATCGCTGAAGGCCAGACCCTGCTGGATCTGGACATCGAAGTTCCAGCCCAGGAACAGAAAAAATCCAATATCTACAAAGCCCGCATCACGCGGGTGGAACCCAGCCTCGACGCCTGCTTCGTTGAATTCGGCTCGGAACGCCACGGCTTCCTGTCGATGAAAGAAATTTCGAGCGAGTACTTCAATAGTGAGGCCCAGAAGCAGTTCTCGTCAGGGCAACGCGTCGACATCAAGGACGCCGTCAGGGCCGGCCAGGAAATCATCGTCCAGGTCGAGAAGGAAGAGCGCGGCACTAAGGGTGCCGCTCTGACCACCTTTATCAGCCTGGCGGGGCGTTATCTCGTCCTCATGCCGAACAATCCCAGGGCCGGCGGCGTTTCGCGCCAGATCTCGCGCGATGACCGCAAGGAACTGCTGGACACCCTGAAACAGATCAATGTCCCCGATGGCATGGGGTTGATTGTTCGCACGGCAGGCGTTGGGCGTGAGCAGGAAGAGCTCCAATGGGACCTTGACTACCTTCTTCAGCTTTGGGAGGCAATCAAAACGGCCACCGTGTCTCGACCCTCTCCCTTCCTCATCTATCAGGAAAGCAAGCTCATTATTCGAGCGCTGCGCGACTACCTGCGCGAGGACATTGGCGAAATCCTGATTGATGACGACAAGGTCTTCGAGGATGCACGCGAGTTCATGCAGCAGGTCATGCCGCATAACCTGCGCAAGCTCAAGACCTACAGCGATCCGATCCCCCTGTTCTCGCGCTATCAGATCGAAAGCCAGATCGAATCAGCATTTTCACGCGAGGTGCGTCTGCCCTCGGGGGGAGCGGTGGTGATCGACCACACGGAGGCGCTCCTGTCGATCGACATCAACTCGGCGCGCGCGACCAAGGGTGCCGATATCGAAGAGACGGCACTCCAGACCAACCTCGAGGCCGCCGACGAAGTCGCGCGCCAGCTTCGAATTCGGGATCTGGGCGGCCTGGTGGTGATCGATTTCATCGACATGTCGAGCAAGGATGCCCAGCGTCAAGTCGAAAACCGCCTCAGGGACGCGCTGCGCATCGACAAGGCACGGGTTCAGATCGGGCGAATCTCCCGTTTCGGTCTTCTGGAGATGTCTCGGCAGCGCCTTCGACCGTCGCTGGGTGAATCAAGCTACATCACCTGCCCTCGTTGCGACGGCATGGGGTCGATACGATCGATCGAGTCCCTCGCCTTGTCCGTTCTTCGACTGGCCGAAGAGGAGGCCATGAAAGAGCACACGGCTCGCGTCGTGATCCATGTGCCGATCTCATCAGCCAATTTCCTGCTCAACGAGAAACGCCTGATGATGACCCAGATCGAGCAGCGCAACAAAGTCCCGATCACCGTCGTCGCAAGCAAGGATCTCGAGACCCCGAGATTCGAGGTGCAGCGTCTCCGGGCGGCCGAAGACAGTGAGGCTCCCAGCTACGCGCTTCCCCTGTCCGAGGAGCCGGAGAGCGGGAATAATTTCAATCGCCAAGATAGCGTGCAGCCGGCGCCACCGCCTGCCCCTCAGGCTGCGGTGTCCGGTGTCAGGCCAGCCAGCCCGGCCCCGGCGCGCAAACCCACTGGCTTCTGGACCTGGCTGAAAGGCTTTTTTGCCGGCCTGTTCGGCGACTCCGAGGACGATAAATCCACAAGCCGGAGCAAGCCTGCAAAGAAGACCGGCCGAGACGGCCAGAATCGCTCCAGTCAGAATCAAGCTGGAAGGAGGAAAGACTCGAATCCTTCCAATGGTCCACATGACGGCGGCCGCAAGAAAAAGAAGAAGAAAAAGAAGAAAAAGGGAGCCGCCCGGAAAGACGATGGCAACCAGAATCAAGGCCAGAACGCAGGGCCGGACAAGTCATCCGATGATGACAAGGGTGGCCAGAAACCCCGAAAGAAACGTCGTCGTCGCGGCGGCAAGAAACGCAGAAGTCGCGAGCAAAGCCAGCCGCAGACCAACGACGGCAAGGACCAGCAAGGCGGTCAACCGGAACGGGACCGCGAGAATCGAGGACCGAAGCCCTCCACCGAAGCCAAGGGCGGCAACGAGGGTTCGAACCGATCAGGAAAGGGGAGCGACGCCAAGCCAGGCCAGGAAGACCGGTCAAGTGCCGGAGCTGCGGCCGGGGCTGGCCAGACCCCATCGCCATCGCAGTCCACGAACAGCAACGGCGAGAACAGTGGTTCGGGAAAAGGGCGCGAGAAGGCGAGCCAGCAAAAGGAACCGCGCAAAGACCCGAAGCCAAAGGAATCGTCAGGCGATGCGAGTTCGCCACAGGACAGCGCTGTGCAGAACAAGCGCGCGACGCCGGCCAGCCCTCCTCAGGCGGACAACGCGAACCGGCCGCAGCCGCAATCCAATTCCGACGCCCAGAGTCAGGCCACACCAGGCACCGATTCAACCGGGACTGGAAAGGACAAGGCAGGTTCGAACCAAAGCGAGCGTTCCGAGCAGGGTGCCAAGGACGGCCCTAAAAACAAGGACGGCGTTAAAAACAAGCGCGGCGCTGAGAACAAGAGCGCAACTGAGAACAAGCGTGACGCTGAGAACATGCCGACCAAGTCAGAACCAGCCGAAGCGTCGAAATCTGACAATTCAGGGCGAGGCAAGTCGCCCGCGGACTCTCAAGCTCAAAAGACCAAACCGAAGTCCGTGCAGGGTGACGATGGGATCTATCGTCTGACGCCTTCGAACAAGGACGACTGACCGAGCGTGAGCACCGATTGAACTCAGGTGGCTTCAGCCGGATCGTCAACGATCCGGCTGAAGCCAGATGCGTCAGGCCCCAATTCAGCGGGGCAGCACCAGATCGATGAATTCAACCATGCCTGGGGGCTGCTGGATCAACCGCCGTGCTGCGAGCAGGGCGCCGCGAGCAAAAATCGCCTGGTCGCTCGTCCGATGGGAAATCTCGAGGCGTTCGCCCTGCCCCAGGAAGAACACCGTGTGTTCACCGGCCACGTCGCCACCTCGAATGGACTGATATCCGACCTCCCCGACAGACCGGGGCGTGCGGTGGCGAGATCGATCGAACATCGCGCTGCTGTCAACGTCTAACTGACGCGCCCGAGCAACCGAGTCACCGAGCGCGAGTGCCGTCCCGGACGGCGCATCCAGCTTCCGCCGGTGGTGCATTTCGGAAATTTCGATGTCGAAATCGTCCCCCAAAGTGCCAGCGACCTCTCCAGCCAGCCGGATCATCAAATTGACGCCCAAGCTGAAGTTGGCGGCCTGGCAGATCGCGATATCCTCCGCTGCCTGTCGTATCTCCGCCCGCAGTTCATCGGGCAGTCCGGTGGTTCCGATCACGAGTGGCATGCGGCGACGATGCGCGAAGGCAAGCACCTTTGCCAGCAAGGATGGATGTGAGAAGTCGACGATGACATCAGCATCGACATCGGGCTCGAAAAACTGCTCGCGCGAGGCGACGCCAGCCAAGTTAAGACGCTCATCGGCTTCGATGCACCCGGCCAGGGTTTGCCCGATCGTGCCCGTCGCCCCGCTCAACAGCAGCTCCAGCTCAACACTCATCGGCTGCCCCTAGAGGATGATTCTCGCATCCAACGATAATAGCCCAAGAACAGCGCAAGACAAGCGACTAGAAGATCAGCCCAGACCCATTCGGTCGAAGAAATTCTTGACCTTGTCGGTCCAGCCGCTGGCCTGAGGATTGTGATCGCCGTGCTCGCCGAAGGAATCGTGAAACTGTTTGAGAAGATCTTTCTGCTCACGCGTCAACTTGACCGGTGTCTCGACGGCCACACGGCAAATCAGATCTCCGGCAGACCGGCTACGAACCGACTTGACACCCTTGCCGCGGAGGCGAAACAATTTTCCTGACTGGGTTTCCGTCGGAATTTTCAGCATAACTGACCCATCCAGTGTCGGGACCTTCATCTGACCGCCCAGGGCAGCCGTCGTGATAGGTATTGGAACTTCACAGAACAGGTCATCGCCGTCCCGCTGGAACAGAGGGTGCTCACGAATCGCCACGTCCACGTACAGATCACCCGCTTGCCCACCCTGCATTCCGGCACCGCCCTCGCCGCTCAGGCGGATGCGGTCGCCCTCATCGACGCCCGCAGGAATCTTGACCTGGAGTGTACGAGTCTCGCGCACTTGTCCCGAACCTTGGCAATCACTGCAGGGATCCGAAACACGGCGGCCCTGACCGCCACAGGCCGGGCAAGTCTGCTGAACTGAGAAGATGCCCTGCTGCATGCGAACCTGGCCTTGACCGCCACAGGTTGAACAGACGTCCATCTTGCCGTCTTGCGAGCCGGACCCATCACAGGTCTGGCAGCGGCCGACCGTCGGAATCCGGATTTCCTTATCGATGCCTTGAACGGCTTCCTCGAGATCCATCTCCAGGGTGTAGCGAAGATCCTGGCCGCGACTCGACTGGCTCTGGCCGCGACGACGCCCACCCCCGAAGATATCGCCGAAGATATCGCCAAAGATGTCGTTGATATCGCCGAAGCCGGCGCCGCCGCCAGGCTGACCACCGCCCATCCCGTTGACACCATCGTGACCGAAACGGTCATAGGCCGCGCGCTTCTGATCGTCCTTCAGCACTTCATAGGCCTTCTGGACTTCCTTGAAACGTTCCTGAATCTGATCGTCGTCGGGGTTGCGATCAGGGTGGTATTTCATCGCCAGGCGACGGTACGCCTTCTTCAGGTCTGCAGCGCTGGCGTCGCGCGCGACGCCCAGTGTTTCGTAATAATCTGCCGGCATGGCTTTTGGTCCGGTATTTCAGTTTGCGTTTTCGATCCAACCCAAGATGGAAAAGCCGGGACTCAGCCCGGCTTGACCATCATCAGGCACTAAAGCGCCGATTTACTTCTTGTCATCATCGACTTCGGTGTACTCGGCGTCAACGACATCATCGGCAGACTCCGAGCCAGATTCAGCTGAAGACTCCGCAGTGTGAGCGTCTTCGCTGCCGGCTTCGGCCTGGGCTTTCTCGGCAGCTTTCTGGTAAAGCTCCGTGCCGGCCTGCTGAAGCTCATTGACTGCAGCATCAATGGCATCCTTGTCGTCACCCTTGATCACCTCGTCGACCTTGGCCAAAGCATCTTCAATCTTCTGCTTGACCTCCGGGTCCAGATCATCCGAATTCTCGCTCAGACTCGTTCGGGTCGCATGGGCAATTCCGTCGGCCTGATTTCGAGCATTGACCAGTTCCTGAAACTTCTTGTCCTCCTCACGGTGGGTTTCTGCATCGCGCACCATGTTTTCGATCTCTTCTTCGCTCAGTCCGGAACCGGCCTTGATCTCGACACGCTGTTCGCGGCCGGTCGCCTTGTCCTTGGCCGAGACGTGCAGGATGCCGTTGGCGTCCATATCGAAGGTGACCTCGATCTGAGGCATCCCGCGCGGCGCGGCAGGGATACCGGTCAGATCGAACTTCGCCAGCGACTTGTTCGCCGCAGCCTGCTCGCGCTCGCCCTGAAGCACGTGGACCGTGACCGCGCTCTGGTTATCATCAGCCGTGGAGAAAACCTGCGACGCCTTGGTCGGGATCGTGGTGTTCTTTTCAATGACCTTGGTGAATACCCCACCCAGCGTTTCGATACCCAGCGACAGCGGCGTGACATCAAGCAGCAAGACGTCCTTGACGTCGCCGGCAAGAACCCCACCCTGAATTGCGGCACCGACCGCGACGGCTTCATCGGGATTGACGTCCTTACGCGGCTCTTTTCCGAAGAAGTCGGCCACGGCCTTCTGGACCGCCGGCATCCGGGTCTGACCACCAACCAGAATGACTTCGTCAACCTCGCTGACTTTCAGACCAGCATCGTTAAGTGCAGTCCGACTCGGATCGATCGAGCGTTTGACCAGGTCCTCGACAAGAGACTCGAGCTTCGAACGCGTCACCTTGATACTCAAGTGCTTCGGACCGGAGGCATCTGCCGTGATATAGGGCAGATTGACTTCGGTCTGCTGGGCGCTCGAGAGTTCGATCTTGGCCCGCTCAGCGGCTTCGCGAAGCCGCTGCAGGGCCAGCGGATCATTCTTCAGATCCACACCCTGATCCTTCTTGAATTCATTGGCCAGATAATCAATCAGGCGCAAATCGAAATCTTCGCCGCCGAGGAAGGTGTCCCCGTTGGTCGCCAGAACTTCGAACTGCTTTTCGCCGTCGACATCCGCAATTTCGATGATAGAAATATCAAAGGTGCCGCCGCCGAGGTCATACACGGCAACCTTGCGGTCTGCGCCTTTCTTGTCCAGACCATAGGCGAGCGCCGCGGCCGTCGGCTCATTAATGATGCGGCGCACCTTCAGGCCCGCGATCTTGCCTGCATCCTTGGTGGCCTGGCGCTGCGAATCATTGAAGTAGGCCGGAACCGTGATCACGGCCTCGGTCACTTCTTCTCCAAGATAGTCCTCAGCGGTCTTCTTCATCTTCATCAGGACGCGCGCCGAAATTTCGGGCGGCGCCATTTTCTTGTCCCCGACCTGAACCCATGCGTCACCGTTTTCAGCCTCGATAATCTCGAAGGGCACAAGTTCCTTGTCCTTCTGAACGACTTTTTCGGAAAACTTACGGCCAATCAGACGCTTGATGGCATACAGGGTGCTGTTCGGGTTGGTGACCGCCTGGCGCTTGGCCGGCTGGCCAACGAGCACCTCTCCGTCCTTGGTGAAGGCCACCGTCGAGGGTGTGGTGCGATCACCTTCTGCATTTTCAATGACCCGGGTCTTGCCACCTTCCATGATGGCGACACAGGAATTCGTTGTTCCTAAATCGATACCTATGATCTTGCTCATGATTTGCTAGTCCTGTTCTCTGGTTCTACCGAGAATTGAAAGATTGAATACTTAAGCGTTTTAGTGGGGCTATCCCGTTCGATTTTCAAACGCCATTCGCGATTTCAGGCGGCGCAGACGCGAATTCCGGCGGCCACGACGGTCAAATTCCAGACCGATCGGGTCGAAGGTCTCCGACGAGCGCGACTCATTTCGCAACGATCACGCGGGCGGCGCGAACGACTCGGTCGTGCAGGCGATAACCGCGCTGCAGCACCGTGATGATCTGTCCGGACGCATGGTCGTCGCTGGCAACCATGCTCATCGCCTCATGCCACTGCGGATCGAAGGCTTCGTTCGAAGGGTCGATTGGTTCGAGCCCGTAGCGCTTCAGCGTGTCGAGCGCTAGTTTGCGCGTCAACTCAAGCCCTTCGGTGCCGCTGTCCCCAGAGGCTTCGATACCCTGATCCAGCGAGTCGATGATGGGCACGAGATCGCGCAACAGACTCTCGACCGCGAATTTTCGCGATTTTTCGACCTCTCGCTCAGCTCGCTTGTGCAGATTGTCCATCTCCGCGCGCGTCCTGAGCAGGGCCTCACGCAGGCGTTGAAGCTCGCCAGAGGGGTCCTCGGAGGCTTCCCTACCCGTGCTCTCATTGCCCTCGGAGGCTTCGGATGCGTGGCCATCGTCCTGGTCTGCTGCATCAGTCGATGATTGCTCCGACTGCTCTTCAGCCGCCGGGTTGCTTTCAGCGCCTTCCTGATCGAATCCCTCGAAGTCTGCCTGAACGGACTCGTCGGGTGACTTGTTGTTATCGCCCATAATGAGCTGCTGCTCCTGCCTTGTTAGCACTGCGGAGATAGGTGGGGTTGAGCCATTCGGATTACAACCAGGCTTGCTCCGGAGTCAAGGGTCTGGGATGATTCCTGGCTGGCTCGCCGTGGGGAGCCTGTCCGACAATCGAGATGTCCATCGAGATCATGCTGCGCGCACTTTCAATTCGTCACTTCGCCATCATCGAGGCACAGGAACTCGAGTTCGATTCCGGTTTCACCGCCATCACCGGCGAAACCGGGGCAGGCAAATCCATTCTGATCGATGCACTCGGACTGCTTCTGGGCAATCGTGCCGACACGGGAATGATTGCCGAAAGCCAGGATGCGGCTGAGCTCTCGGCCACCTTCGAGTTGGACGAACAGGACTCGGAGGCCCGCGACTGGTTGATCGATCAGTCGATGGACGATGGCGATGTGCTCATCCTGCGCCGGGTGGTGCCCCGCGCCGGCAGCTCCCGCGCCTGGATCAACGGCCGCAGTTCGACCATCGGACAGCTGGCCGACATCGGGCGTCGACTGGTCGAGATCCATGGTCAGCACGAGCACCAGCAGCTGGAGCGATCCGATATTCAGCGAAACCTGCTCGACCAGCAAATCGATGCCGAGCCGCGCGATGCGGTCAGACATTGCTTTCAAGAATGGCGTGAGGCCAGATCAGCGCTCGACCAGTTCGAGCGCGACGCCGGGGATGCGAGCCAGCTGGAACTGCTCCGCTTCCAGGTCGATGAACTCAACGCCCTGCAGCTGCGGGAGGGCGAGTTCAGTGCACTCGAATCCGAGCAGGAACGACTTTCTCGTCAAGACGAGATCAGTCAGGCCATGGCCCATGCCGCCCGTGTACTTGAGGGAGATGAGACCCCTGGAGTCCGAACCATGCTGCGAGACGTCAGAAATCGTTTCGCGGACCTCCGCCAGCTTGACGTCAGACTTGATGAAGTCGCCGCAATGCTGGATGAAGCAACGATCAACGTCGACGAAGTCATCGCCGGACTCGAGCGGATGGAGCCTGGCGACGGGACGGACCTCGAGCGCCTCGACAAGGTCAATCGAAGGCTCGAGCGCGCCCTGGATCTCGCCAGAAAGCATCGGGTGGAGGGCGATCAGCTGCCGGAGCTGACCGAACAGTTCAACGCGCGCCTGGCGCGCCTTGCCAATCAGGGTCAAGAGCGCGATCAACTGCTTGAGCGTCTGAATGAATTTGAGGCTCAGTGGCGGTCCGCCGCTGCCACACTGCACAAGGGTCGCGCCAACGCGGCCAAGGCGCTTGCAGCGCGGGTCAATCGACACCTTGAGGCGCTGGGGATGAGCCAGGCCCAGCTTGAATTCGCCCTTCGGCATGACGACCAGGTGCCACCCGGACCTCATGGCGCCGATCAGATCGAAATTCTTTTTGCAGGCAACCCCGGCCAGACCCCCCAACCCCTCGGCCGGGTGGCCTCCGGTGGAGAACTGTCTCGGGTGAGCCTGGCTTTGATGATTGCTGCGCGGCCGACGAACGGACCGAGGATTCGGGTCTTCGACGAGGTCGATGCCGGAATCGGTGGGCAGACAGCCACCGTGGTGGGACAGTTCCTGAGTGAAGTGGCAAGCGCCGGCCAGGCCTTCAGCGTGACCCATCTGGCTCAGGTGGCCGCGCGAGCCGACCATCAACTTCAGGTCTCAAAAACCAGTGATTCTCGATCGGCACGCATCAGCGTGACGGCGTTGGACCGCGATCAACGCCGTGAAGAAATTGCAAGAATGCTGGGGGGAAGTCTTTCAGAGAAAAGCCGCCAACATGCCGAGGAGCTGCTCTCGGGGCAGACATCCGAGTCCTGATTGACGCGGATTTCTCCGCCCGAAAGCCTGGATTCAGTCCTTCTTCAATGGCCGCACATGCATGACCAGCGTGTGGTCGACGATTTCGTAACCGTGTTCACGGGCGATTTCTTCCTGCCGCTTCTCGATTGCTTCATCGAAAAACTCGATGACCTCATTGGTCTCCAGGCACACCATGTGGTCATGATGCTCGCCTTCATCGAGCTCATAGCAGGCCTGCGATCCGCCGCCCGTCGATTCGGCGAACATGTGTTTGCGAACCAGACCGGCATTTTCGAACTGATTGAGCACGCGATAGACCGTGGCCAGACCAATGTCCTCACCGCTCTCCATCAGCGCGCGATAAATCTCATCGGCTGTCATGTGCTTCTGCGGCGCTTGCTCAAGAAGACGCAGGATTTGCAGGCGCGGGTGGGTGACTTTCAGGCCCACTTTTCTCAGATCAGACCGATCATCAGGCATGCTCAAGCTCTCTTCAGGCGGAACAACTTAGTGGCGTCTAGTCTAATGTATCATTGCCGACTGATTTGATTATTTGAGATCCTTTGTTCCCATGCGACTTATTTTGACCCTTGCCATCGCCCTGAGCCTGACGGCCTGCAATCTGGTCTACAAGCAGGATATCCAGCAGGGCAACGTTTTGGAAGATGACGAAGTCTCACAGCTCGAGCTCGGGATGTCGAAGCGCCAGGTCTCGGTGCTCCTGGGATCACCGTCCATCGCCAGCCCTTTCCACGCCAGTCGTTGGGACTACATGAACACCTATTCCCGACGAGGCCGCACCCCGGAAAAGCGTGTCCTGACCCTGATCTTCGATCGACGAGATCGGCTTGAAGCCATCGAAGGCAGCTATCTTGAACAGGACTCTGAAGTCGCGCGCACCTTGAGAGAGCTGCAGCGACCGTCCGACACCCCGATCGAGGACATGGAGCGGGTCCAGGATATTTAGGGAACCGCTCACTGTTCACGGATGCCAAGGCACGTCGTCAGCGCCTATTCGCAGCGCGAAATTCCACACTAAGAGCCAGAGAATTGAGCGACGGGTACGCTTAACTTGTCTTTTTTCTGCGACTCCGCTCCACCTCTGCCAATTCTCGACGCACCACCTTGGGGTCGGCTTTCAGCGGTTGATAGACCTCGACCCGATCGCCATCGGAAAGCAGCCGGTCGGACTGGCAACGCTTTCCGAAAATACCAGCCGAGTCCACCGCGAACGCCAGTCCCGGCAGGCGGTGGGGCAAGTCCGCCGCCCGAATCGCATCGGCCACTGAGGCACCCGCCATCAGTCTGAGCGGCACCAAGGTCTGACGCTCGGCGGTCCCAGCCACAACTTCGACCTGTATCCAGTCAGCCATGGATTTGCTCCGCACGACGACAGAAATCATCGACCATGCGATCGGCCACTCGGCCGAAACCACGCAGAAACGGCAGCATCAGCATCGAGCCGGGCAAGTGGAAGGACAGATCCAGACTCACCCGGGTACCCGCCGAGCCCACGGCCCCAAACATCCACTGTCCGGAAAGTTCGTCAAACGGCCCCTTCTCGAGCTCCATCGACAGCTTCTCATCCTGCACGAGCGTATTTCGCGTTGTGAAGCGGCGCGACAGACCGGCGACGCGAACATCCAGTGTCGCAATCTGTAGCTGATCACTGTCCTCGTGCACCTCCGCCGCTCGCACCCACGGCAGAAAATCCGGGTAACGAGGGACGTCGCGAACCAGAGCGAACATCTGTGCAGGGCTTTGGGGGACCAGCGCGAATCGGTGTATTTCAGGCATTGCGAACGAGATCAGAGTAAAGGTAAGGAGGTGAACCATCGTACTCTGACTAGGGAGCCCAGTGCGTTGCGACAGCTCCCATCCATAGTAATCAAACACAATCGAAAGCAGCACTACGCTATCATCGATAGCCCCTCGAGATCAGAGCCCGCCGTGAGCAAACCGAACTCCTCCACCATCGCCCTCAACAAACGGGCGCGCTTTGAATACCACCTCGACGAACGCATCGAAGCTGGCGTTGCCCTGGAAGGTTGGGAGGTCAAGGCACTTCGGGCCGGCAAGATCCAGTTCGGTGAAAGCTATGTGCTGCTTAAACGCGGCGAGGCCTTTCTGTTCGGCTGCCTGATCACCCCGCTGACCTCGGCCTCGAGCCACGTGAATGCTGACCCGATGCGCAATCGGCGACTACTGATGCACCGGCGGGAGCTCGATCGCTTGATCGGTCTGGTCGAGCGGAAAGGCCAGACCCTGATCCCGACGGCCATGTACTGGTCCAAGGGCAAGGTCAAGGTCGAAATTGCCGTGGCTCGCGGCAAGCAGACCCACGACAAGCGCCGGGCTCAGAAAGACCGCGACTGGGAGCGTCAGAAAGGTCGCATTATGAAAAACGCCGGATAGACCCGCGTTTGCCGCTATCTTCCTTGGCTTGTCTGACGAAGAAAAAGCATGTTTTCGCGCGTTTCCCGGACACGCGAGGGAAATCGCGAGGCACATGGCTTCAATCGGGGCTTCCCGTTGAAAGTTCTATTCAAATGTATCGTTAATTCATTGTTTAACTTTTTTTCTTCATCTGCGCCTCAGCAGCCCTGTGCGGAGGTTCTCTATTCATCTTGGCAGATCGATCACAATGGTTGCGGAACTTGTACGGGTGCTGCTAGTCTGATGTTGTTCCTACGGGGGCGTACTGGCTTCGACGTGGATCGGACGTACCCTGGGGCATGCCGAGGAGACAGCAATCCTCGTAAAACCTGGCTGTAAAAAAGTTAGTTGCCAACGACGACAACTACGCACTGGCTGCCTAAGAAACAGCCTGCTCCCCATCAGTTGAGCCTGCGCTTCTGAACCGGGGATCATTGAGCAGGATCGCGGCGTGTTGTGCATCAGGACATTGCTGTTAAAACAAACTGAGGCTGGTTGCTGCATATGCCCTGCCACTTGGGCGGTGCAGTAACGAGAAAAAATCGAGTGGCTAAGCATGTAGAACCAGGATCTGATGGTTTGCGGACGCGGGTTCGACTCCCGCCGCC
>JGI12210J13797_10064131_pt1 | contig 59985 bp, 49 predicted proteins | sample ElkSlonscriptome_3_FD_13797 | JGI IMG/M metagenome (IMG submission 13797) | reverse complement strand
CAAACTTTCTCAAGATAAGATATTATTATAAGGTTATTTTTGATACATCCATAAGAATGGTGGTCTCGAAAAAGTAACAATGTTACTGTTCCTATACCTAGGTGTACAGTAAACTCCTTTTCACTGTCAAGAGAAAATATCATCAGCAGGGCTTCTACGCTTAAGCGCTCAACGATTTCAGGCAATACAACAAAGACAAAGTTTACGGTTGGAACCGATTCCCTGCCCCTGCGTAAATACGAAGAAGGGATTGCCTAAAAAGACCTTGCCGGCTTTTCCTCCGGCAAGTGCGTCCTGCGACTGAGGTGAGATGAGCTGAGCTGAGGCCAGCCATGCCCTGAAAGGGGGATACGAGACAAACGGAGTTATCCCCCTGCGGACGCGTTATTGCATCACTTTGAAGGGGCGGTACTAGATAGTGGGATTTGTTCTTTTTTTCTGCTCCATGTACCTGCTGAAGCGCCGTACATGTTCAGCGGCATACTTTTGAGCCCGTTCTGCGTCGCGGTCGGCGATAGCCTCGACGATAAGATGAAGATCTTGAAAATTCTCATCCATTTCGGTTTCACCGATTATCTGGAATTTATCGTAATAGCGATGAATGCTGTCATGGATGGAGTGCAGCACGAAGGTGAAAAGAGGATTTCCTGCTATACTGGCAATTCCCGTGTGGATTTTCTCGTCAATCTGGACAAGGCTGTTCCAGCCGTCAAGTCCTTTTTCCATACAGAGGGCAGCCTCTTCAACCAGCTTTGCCATCTTCTGATTGTCCGATGCCGTTGTCCGTTGTGCGGCCAGTCCGGCGACAGTTCCTTCCACCGTCTCCCGAAATTCGGTGAGATGTTCGAGGGAAATAGTATAGGAGCGTATGAGCATGGCCAGATTTTCTGCCATCAGTTCGGCATTGGCGTCCTTGACAAAAGCACCGCCTCCTGCCTCCAGCCGGATCTCAATAAGCCCCTTCTCTTCAAGGATACGCAGGGCCTCACCCAGGGTATCCTCATTTGTCTGAAACATTTCGCAGAGCTTTTGATCCGATGGCAGCAGTTCACCCGGGCACATCCTGCCCTCAGCAATTGCCGTCTGCATCTGCTCCACCACGTCCTGATACATACGGGTCTGTTTCGCTCTCTGAAAATGGCTGTTCATTGGTCCCCATGCTAAGAAATTAACGATACCACCTTGAAGGCAACCATATTCTAAGGATATGACATCCTCAAAACAAAGACAATTCGTTTTCTGTGATAACCGTTTTTTCTCCTGCTTATACTCCGCCAATCCTCGCCCCACCAGAACCAATCTCCCTGACACACACATCGAGTTACATGCGTTTTCTGACAATGTTTTGCCTCTACCACCACATATGAGCAGTACAAGAGACCGGATAAATAAATTGACAAGCCTCAGTCGATATGCCAGTTTTAAAGATTACCGGGATACTCTCTTGTGCTCCATCCGCAAATGGAGCAGGCATTCAGATACCACTGCCGGAAAGATTGCCCTGTGGAGCAGAGAGATACGCAAGGATAAATCGGCTTCTGCCTGTAAATGGAAGGGGATACCATATGTATAAGATGTATGAGATCCGTCGTGCCCATGCCGGTAATGTGCCTTTTTTGCTGTTTTCAGCGACAAAGTGGCATATTTTGCAAAAAACAATTAAGATAATTCATGTTTTGTATTCATTTCCTTTTGTATGCAGGCGATTTTGCTGTGAAGGAAATCACATGACGGTGTTGCCGCTGGGTATGAAATAGTGTATACAGTTATGAGACAATAAGAGTGTATGTATTAATTGCATACAATAAATATATACATTCCGACGTTGAGGCATGGGAGATGCGCTTCAGCAGTGTCCCATCAAAAGTCCATTAACATATGAAAAGGAGGGGATAAATAGCAAAATCGTACATTGGTTCCAGCTATCCGGTAGTACTCAAAACTTCAACCATATGGAGAGTGTAGAATGTTCAAGACATTGAAATCTATTACTTGTATCACCATGGCAGGCCTGCTCCTGACATTCAGCGGAAACGCGGCCTTTGCAGAGCCGGAAATGACACTCAAATTTGCCGGCCAGAATGCAAGCGATCATCCGGCAACCAAGATAATGAATAAAATCGCCACGGATATCGCCGAACAAACCGAAGGCCGCATCGAGGTCAAGGTGTATCCTGCCAACCAACTTGGCGACTACAGTCTGGTCTATGAAGAGCAGATCCGCGGAACCATCGACATGTCCTGCATTTCCGTTCCCAGCCAGTTCGATCCCCGCATGGAACTCATCTACATCAATGGCTATGTAAGCGATTACGAGGATGCCAAAAAGGTATTCGCCCAGGATGGATGGCTTTTCAAGAAGATGAATGAGTTCAACGAACGGCTTGGCGTCCAGCTTCTCGGCTTCTACGTTGAAGGCATGATCGGTACCGGTACCACCAAGCCCGCCAATGAGCCCCTCAACCCCGACGTAGAAAAGGGTGTTCTTATCCGCGTTCCCAACATGGATGTCTACAACCTCGCCGCGCAAGCCATGGGCTATAATACCCAGACCATTCCCTATGCCGATGTTTACCAGGCCATTCAGACCGGTGTTGTCAACGGCGTTAACGGCTACCCCGTGGCCGCCGCCTACACCGCTCTTGGCGATGTCCTCGATAACTGGTATATGACCAATTATTCCATCGAGGTCCTCAATTTCATGATCAGCGGCAAGACCTGGGATAAAATCAGCGCGCAAGACCAGGCCGTTATCGAAGATATCCTGGCCAAGGCCACTACCGCCAGCATCGAGAACGCCAAGCAGGTTGATGAACACTACATGGATATGATGCGCGAAAAAGGCATCAAGGTCCACACCTATACCAAGGAAGAATTGAAGCCCTTGATGAAGGCGGCCGCTTCCACCTGGCCGAAGCTCGAAAAGAACATGGGCAAAGAGCTCATGGACGAATTCAGGAAAGAGCTTGCCCCTAAGTGATATCATCTCAGCTATTACTGGTATTGTAGACTATTAGACGAGGTCCGGGAGAGAGCGATCTTCCCGGACCTCCAATTATACTATGGAGTATATTCGTGTCTGATATCAAGCTTGGTCCTGATAATGCGTGTGTCTCTTCGCCGGAATGCCCAAGCGACCTGAACGCACCAAGCAATCTCTTCGATCGCATAGTCATCAACACTTTTTCCATCGTCTGCTTCCTCTGCACCGTCTCCCTCACGCTCATCATCTGCGTCGCCACTTTCTTCCGTTATATTCTCGAAGGTAACCTGTACGGGTATGAGGAGTGGGTCAAACTGCTGGCATTCTGGCTCTACTTCATCGGCGCCGCCATTGGAGCCTACAACCGTACCCATGTTTCCGCAGATCTTGTCAACGCGTATTTGCCCGACGGCAAGGTCAAAGACTCTTTGACGGTCCTGAAAAACTTTATCACCGTCTGCGTTGCCGCACTTTTTGCCTGGTATGGCTACGATTTTTTCATGTTTGGCTACCAGGGACCACTGGGGACGGGGATAGCCATCCCCAAGACCAGCGTCTGGAGAATTAGCCTGTGGGTCGGGTATTTGTCCGTCTTTTTAGGCCTGGTTTTCATGGTCTACTACTTTGCCAGAGACCTGGTCATCAGTCTGCGTGACCTATTCGGGAGGAAAAAGGGATGATCTTCATTGCGCTCATAATTCTGATTCTCTGCTTGATGATCGGCGTACCGGTGCCGGTCAGTTTCATGGCCTCTGCAGGCTGGCTGATCTTTTTCGGCGGACCGGCCCACGAAGGGTATCAGGCCACCCAGTTGCTGCCCTACGGCTACGCCCAGATGAACTCCGTTTCGCTGATTGCCATTGCCCTCTTCATTGGCGCCGGCGGTATCATGGAAAGAGGCCGGATCGGTGAGAAGCTGATCGACTTCGTCGACGTCTTCGTCGGCCATCTCAAAGGCGGACTCGGTGTCGTCGCCGTCATCTCCTGCGCCATTGTCGGTTCCATCTGCGGCGCTGCCTGCGCCACCTTGTCCTGCGTCGGATCCATCATATTCCCGAGATTCCACCGCGAGGGCTATCCCCGCGGAGTCGCCGCCGCACTTCTGGCAAACGCCTCCCTCTTGGGTCTGCTCATCCCCCCCAACGCCACCTTGATTATTTTTGCCTGGATCAGCGGCCAATCGGTACTCGCCTGTTTTCTGGCAACAGTGGTCCCCGGCTTTATCACCATAGTGCTGTTATGCGCGGTAAACTGGTTTCTTCTCCGCCACAATACAACCATCAAGATTGGCGAAAAGAAAAACAGAACCACTTCCGATAAACTACAGCTTTTCCGCTCGCGGGGGCGCATCGCCCTGCCGGCCCTGATGTTGCCGGTGATCGTTCTCGGCGGTATATACGGCGGTATAATGACCACCACGGAAGCATCGGCGATGGCGGTGCTCTATGCCATTCCGGTGGGCATGTTCGTCTACAAAGGGCTCAATTTGAAAAACACCTACGAGGTGATTGTCGAAACCTCCGTCACCACCGGTGTCATCATGGTCATGCTCTACTCGGTCGCCATGCTGAGCCGCCTCTATATCCTTGAAGATCTGCCCGGTGTCTTGCTGGGGGTGTTCTATGCCATATCCAGCGACCCGTTGATGATCATGTTCATGATCAACATATTCCTCGTCATCATGGGCATGCTCATGGACGATATCAGTGTGGTGGTTCTGACAACGCCGATACTCATGCCGATTATTATGGAAATCGGTTTCAATCCAATCCATTACGCGGCAATCGTCGGCGTCAATACCGGTCTCGGCTGTATTACCCCGCCGGCCGCACCGGTTCTTTACTTATCCGGACGTTTGGGCTCGGCACCGATTGATGAGATGATGAAACCATGTTTGTGGTTCATCATACTCTGCTGGGTACCGGTACTGGCCGTAACGGTATTTTTCCCCAAACTTTCTCTTTTTCTCCCTCATTACATAATGGGAACACCGTGGTAAGCTAACAATGAAATTTTATCGTAATCTTTTCGCAGTATTGTGTTTCGCATTTTTTTTCACCGGCATGACGACCAACACTCCCTTTGCCTTTCTGGTCGCCATGTTCTGCGGAATGCTGTCGCGAACCGCGGAAAAAAAAGGCTGGCCCGATCCATTCTAGCCTAAAGCAGCGCCGCATTCAGGAGGATCACTCACATGAGTCGTATAGTCAGGGCGGGGATACGCTATTCTCGCCTTGTTTTTTTCTAAGCTTAAGGGATTCCGATTAAACGGTCAGTTATTGAAGCAGACGGGTCTTTTTCTCGGTCATCCCCCTACAGTAAAACGCTGATTTTTAAACTCCTGCACTGTTTTCGAGGTAGCAATGAACGACAATACTTTCCAATTTTTCTCCGGATCCGACATATATACTCTGCTCACCATGGAAAAATGTATCGAGGCCATGCATGAGGCGTTCAGTGCATTGAGCCACGGCAAGGTCGTTATGCCGCCACGCATGCGTCTGATGATGGAGGAGGACAATGCAAACGCCCTTTTTATGCCGGTCTATCTGCCCGGAAGCAAAACAGTTGGCGTAAAGACGGTTACCAATAACATCGACAACATATCGAGAAACCTGCCGATAGTCCATGCGATGATGATGATCTTTGATTCGGTGACGGGAGTGCCGCTCGCCGTATTGAATGGCGAGGCGATCACGGCCATGAGGACCGGAGCGGTATCCGGTCTGGCAACCTCTCTTCTGGCCCGCGAAGACTCCCGCACAGCGGCTATAATCGGAACCGGAACTCAAGGGGAGACCCAACTCGAAGCGGTTTGCGCAGCCAGGCCGATAACAAAGGCATACGTCTTCGATCTCAACGTCGACAAAGCCAGAGATTTCGCCAAAACGATGTCGGAAAAACTCCACATTGAGGTAGTCAGCGCCGCGTCGCCGGCGGATCTGGCCGAGGCGGACGTTGTATGCACCGCCACCCCATCCAAAAGGCCTGTCTTTGACGATACACATCTGAAAAAAGGCGTGCATATAAACGGCGTGGGCTCCTACAAACCGGATATGCTGGAAGTTCCTGCAGAAACGACAGCCAGGGCCAAGGTCGTCGTCGACCGCATGGAAAGCTGTCTGGCGGAAGCTGGTGATCTTGCCCAGCCTTTGGCGCAGGGAGTATTTACAAGAGAGCACATTCACGGCGAGCTCGGCGATGTGGCAACAAAGAAGATCTCCTCGCGGGAAAATGATGAGGAAATCACGTTTTTTAAATCTGTCGGCGTCGCCGTCCAGGACCTTGTCTGCGCCAACCTGGTTATAGCGATGGCCAAAGAGAAGAAGTTGGGAACCACGCTGACTCTCTAATCCCATGACTTCAAGGTACCTTGAATAAGAAGGATTGTCGCTCAAGGTCGAGGCGTGGCAGGAAATTTTACCGAAGGCATATACTTACTATTCCGAGGATAAAATTTCTTGACACAACGAAGAGATTGAGTGAAAAGGCCATTTTTCAAGGTGCCCTTCATATGTAACCAGAGTGCAGCTATAAGTATATTTAACATTTCAAGGGCTTGATACCATCCACCGTGAAATGGCCGAAGACAGTTTGTCTCCCGATGGAAAACCGTGATGTAAACAGTTTTCCCACCCTTTAAAGAGGTGAAGGAGTGGGTAGTATTCTTCTTAGAAAACGGCAAAAGCCGGCAGTTGTCTAAAAGGTGATCCATGCAGCAGCAAGCAACGGCCTATGCGCTTACGGCTCTGGCAGTTATATTCTGGTCCACTGCCGCCACCGCTTTCAAGATTGCCCTTCGGCATGTTTCGCCCTTTACCCTGCTGCTCTACTCATCACTGGTTTCGGTGCTCGCTCTTTTTGCCATTCTTCTCGTCCAGGGAAAACTGTCCAGGCTGAAAACCCTCTCGCTGCAAACCTGGGGCATGGCGGCCCTGCTCGGACTCATCAATCCTTTTCTCTATTATATTGTCCTTTTCAAGGCCTACTCACTGCTGCCGGGACAGATCGCCATGTCGCTCAACTACGGCTGGCCGCTGGCCCTCACCCTGCTATCCGTCCCCATTCTCGGTCAAACACTCAGCCGCACGCAGTTGATCGCCATTGCTGTAAGCTTTGCCGGGGCAATTATCATTGCCTCCAAAGGCAAGATCACCGCTTTCGGCGGCGTCAGCATGGTTGGGGTGGGTCTGGCCTTCGGTTCAACCATCGTCTGGGCGGTATTCTGGTTGCTGAACGCCAGAAACCGAGTCGACCCGGTTGTCGGTCTGTTTCTCGGTTTCTGCTTCGGACTCTGCTACACAGTGCTGGCAAGTCCACTTTTCGGCGGCGTTTTCCTCCCGCCGCCGAAGGCAGTGCTGCCCCTGATCTACATCGGCCTCTTCGAGATGGGCATCACCTTCGTCATCTGGCTTACAGCCCTGCAGTTGAGCAGCAGCGCAGCTCGGGTGGGCAACATGATCTACATCACCCCCTTTCTCTCCCTGCTCTTTTTGTATCTGATCATTGGTGAAGCCATCCATCCAGCCACCTTTATCGGCCTTTTCATGATCGTCGGCTCCATCATCTACCAGGAACTCGATGCCAAAAGACGGCCGTCGTAGCCGAAAACCGCTGGTTACGACACTATAGATGCCTTGAGTATAAACTCGTCGGTCAGGCAAGATTTATGGAGCAGGGATCCTGTGACCGGCTATACCGGAGCATGCCAGTCACAGAAGCGATGAAGGATACGTTGATTTTTGGAGATATCAGTGTGAAGTATGAGGAAGATCCTTACCCCATCTCCTGCTCGGTGCGGCTTATAATCTCCTCCTGGTGGTCCCGGTCGAGATCAACGAAATAATCGCTGTAACCGGCAACTCTCACCAAAAGATTGCGGTACTCCTCCGGGTTTTCCTGCGCCCGTCTCAGGGTGGAAGTATCGACCACGTTAAACTGGATGTGGTGGCCGCCGAGTCGAAAATAGGTACGGATGAGACCGGCGAGTTTATCGAGGTCGGCGTCGGTTTTGAGTACGCTGGGCAGAAACCGCTGGTTGAGCAGGGTGCCCCCTGACTTGACCTGATCCATCTTCGCCAGAGATTTAATCACCGCCGTGGGACCGCATCTGTCGGCACCATGGGAGGGAGAAGTGCCGTCGGAAGACGGCAGGTGCGCCCGGCGGCCGTTGGCGCTAGCCCCCAGCATTTTGCCGAAATAGACATGGCAGGTAGTGGAAAGCATGTTGAGATGATAGCCGGTACCCTTGGTGTTGGGTTTACCGTCGATGGCAGTAAAAAGACTCTCGTAGATCCGCTGCATGAGCGCATCGGCCCGATCGTCGTCGTTGCCGAAAAAGGGTGTCTTGTTCCAGAGTCTGAGGCGCAGACCTTCGCTGTCTTTGAAATCCGCGGCAAGCGCATCCAGCAGTTCATCCCAGGAGACCCTTGTCTCTTCGTAGACATGGGTCTTGATAGCCGAAAGGCTGTCGGTGACGGTGCCGATGCCGCAACACTGGATATAATTGGTGTTGTAGCGCGGACCGGCGTCATAATAATCCCTGCCCTTTTCAATGCAGTCGTCGATGACCACGGACAGAAAAGGCGCCGGCGAGTATTTGGCATACATCCGCTCAATATAGTTGTTGACCTCGATTTTCAAATCAACCACATATTCGAGCTGACGGCCGAAGGCCTGGTAGAGTTCCTCGAAACTCTGAAAACCTCGCGGATCACCCGTTTCGATGCCCACCTGTTCTCCCGTCAGCGGATCGATACCGTTATTGAGAGTTATCTCTAATATTTTCGGAACATTGAGATAGCCTGTGAGGATATAGGCCTCCTTGCCGAAAGCTCCGGTCTCAATGCAACCGCTGGTACCGCCCTCGCGGGCATCCTCGAAGGTCTTGCCGGCGCGGACCTGTTCCTGGATGACCATGTCGGTATTGAACACCGAGGGATAACCATAGCCTTTGCGGATGACCCGGGCGGCAGCCTGAAGAAAACGTTCCGGCGTCCTGGCACTGACATGGACGCTGGGCTGGGGCTGCAGCAGATGCAGTTCATCGGCCACTTCGAGGGCGATATAGCTGACCTCGCTGACGCCATCGCCACCGTCACGGAGCAGTCCGCCGAGATTGACCTGAGTAAAATCGTTATAGGTGCCGCTTTCCTTGGCGGTCACTCCCACCTTTGGCGGAGCGGTGTGGTTATTGACCTTGATCCACAGGCAGGCCAGCAACTCCTTGGCCGCTTGCCTGTCAAGGCTGCCTTCGGCGAGTTCCTTCTCATAAAAAGGCCGGAGATGCTGATCGAGATGACCGGGCGACATGGCGTCCCAGCCATTGAGTTCGGTAATGGTACCGAGATGGACGAACCAGTACATCTGCACGGCTTCATAAAAGGTACGCGGAGCGTTTTCCGGTACCCAGCGGCAGACCTCGGCGATACGCTCAAGTTCCGCCCTGCGTTCTGCATCGCTCTCCCGCGCCGCCATCTCCACAGCCAGTTCTGCATGGCGCCTGGCAAAAATAACAACGGCATCGCAGGCTATCTCCATTGCCGTAAGCTGCTCGTATTTATCCGAGGCCTGAGGATCGGCAAGGTAGTCCAAGCTATCAATTTCACGTTTAATCCGCTCCTTATAGTCCTTCATGCCGCAGTGGTAAATGGTGCCATCAAGGGCGGTATGGCCCGGCGCGCGCTGTTCCATGAATTCGGTGAACAGACCGGCCCGGTAGGCCCGCTGCCAGTTTTCAGGAACCTTGGAGAAAATGCGGTCGCGCATTGAACGTCCGTTCCAGTAGGGTATGACCTCTTGCTCATAGGTGGCGATATCCTCATCCTCTACCCGGTAGCTGGTCATGCTGCGATTGTTGAGGATGCGCAAATCGTCGGCACTGTGGCAGGTCAACTCGGGAAAGGTGGGCACCGCCTTGGGTGCCGGACCACGTTCGCCGACAATCAGTTCGTCTTCGCCGATGTAGAGCGTTTTCTTCTCGCAGAGATATCTGAAAAATCCCGCACGCAGTACCGGCAGGCTATACTTGCCGCTGTTCTCTGTATAATATTCGGTCTCCAAGAGCGCACGCTCTATGGAAATAGACGGAAGCGCTTCAAAACTTTTCTGCCGCAGTCTCTCAATTCTGGTATTCATTTCATCCTCCCACCTGTACCTCAAGCCCCATTTGCTGCAACATCGCCCTGCACGCCTCGACTTCGACGTCTTCTATCGGCTCAAACTGCAGTGCCTTGTATTCCATGCCTAGTTTTCTGTATTTACCCGATGCCGCACTGTGATAGGGCAACAGATCGACCTCTTCGATTCCCTCGAGCCCCGCCAGAAACTCGCCGCTGCGGCGAATATTATCCTCATCGCTGTTGAACCCCTTGATCAGGGGGATGCGAATGCGAATGCGGCTGCCCGAGGCAGCCAGTGCGGCAATGTTCTCGTGTATTCTCCGGTTGCCGACTCCGGTATAAAGCCTGTGCTTGTCACTGTCCATATGCTTGAGATCGATGAGAAAGAGCTCACAATGTTTGGCCACTTCCAGCAATGTCGCGGTTTCGGCAAAACAGCAGCTATCCACTGCCCGGTGCAGCCCAAGTCGGCCGCATTCTTTGAGCAGGGCCAGCAAAAAATGGGGCTGCTGCAGCGGCTCACCACCGGAAAAGGTCACTCCTCCTCCGGATTCATCGTAGAACGGGATGTCCTTTTCGATCTCCGCCATCACCTCATCCACCCCGGTCCGCCATCCGGTGGCCTCGTGGGCCAGAGCCGGACAGGTCGACACACAACTCTCACAGCTGCTGCACAGCTCCCTATCGCGCTCAAGAATATTTTCCTGCAGCTGCAGGGCCCCCTCGGGACAGGCCTGCAGGCATTCTCCGCAGCCCACACACTTCTCACCGCTCCAGACGAGCGAAATCGGACTATCGATGCCTTCCGGGTTATGACACCACCAGCACCGCAACGGGCACCCTTTGAGAAAAACGGTAGTGCGAATGGCCGGACCATCATGAATGGCATATTTTTTTATGGCAAAGACGGTTCCGGTGATCCTGTCAGCTTCCATCGACCATCACTCTCTTCTGATCATATTTGATAATGTATATCATTTCCAGCTACGACGCCAGCGCCTCCTTCTAAACGGCTCCCCGGGTCTCCATGTATTTGCTGAATTTAGCTATATGCTGCCGTGCCGCCTCTCCTGCCGCCTCTGCGTCTCCCTTCTCCACGGCCTCGGCTATTCGTCGGAGATCCTCAAAATCTTCACGCAGCAACTCTCTGGAGAAGGGCAGATAGCTTTGAAAATAGACATGTACGTTTTCATGAACAGTTACCAGATTCGCCATAATCAACGGGTTTTCGGACATTTCCGCAAGTTTCCGGTGAAACTGGGAATCCAATCTATGAAACTCCTGCCAGTCCCGGGGATCATTTTCGACATGCTGCCGGATGGCGGTAATGATGCTGTTAAGCTTGGCTATTTCTTCTCTATTACCCAGGGCCGCGGCCCTTTCGGCGGCATGGCCCTCGAGAAAGGTACGAAATTCGGCCAGGTGGACCAAGGAGACTTTCTGGTGGCGTATGAGCAGGGCCATGCTGTCGCTGATGGCATCGGTGTTGGCCTCCTTGACGACGGCGCCACCCTTGACGCCGGTGCGTACGGACACCAGCCCCTTCTGTTCCAGCACCCGCAAGGCCTCGCGCACGGTCCCCCTGCTGGTGTTGAACATATCCTTGAGCTTCAGCTCCGACGGCAGCCTCTCGCCCTCCTGCAGGCTGCCATCGCAAATAGCCGTCTGGATCTGTTCGACGACATGCTGATACGACTTGACCGGCACCATCTTGGTAAAATTGAGATTCATGAAATGCTTGCTCCTCTCGGCCCTCCATCAAACTGTTTAATTGTAGGACAATTCTAACACCTACAAATTTCTCTGTCAAGAGCGGCAATGCACCGGCCGGTTCAGCAGCTCAGTCTTTGTTTTTCTCCAGATATTCCTGCCACTCCAGGGGCATCATCGTTTTTTTTCTGCTGTTGCAGCTCTTGCAGCAGGGCACCAGATTGTCCTTGGTACTCCTGCCGCCCCGGGCCAGCGGCAGGAGATGATCCATGGTGAGGTCGCCATGTGCTGTTTTTCTGCCACAGTAGTGGCACATGCCGGCGGCCGTTTTCTGCTGCCACCAGCGGGTCTTGCGAAGCTCCCTGGCCTTGGCCTTCTGGCGTCTGATTTCGGCTTCGTCGATGCCGTCGAAATCGTACTCCATCAGTGGTCTGCCCTATCCGCCTGGTCCACCATATGGCCGACGAGTCTGCTGCGCACCTCGCCGATAAGATAGAGCGACCCGGCAACGACAATGAGATCATCGTCCCCTGCCAGTTCTTCTGCAGATATCAACGCCCCCTCTACATCGGCAATCAACCGGCACCGTTCCCATAGATCGATTGACAGCGCCTGTCGCAGCATCTCCGGCTCCGCCGCCCTCTCGCCCTGCGGTTTGGCCAGGATAATTGCAGCAGCAAGCGGTGCCACCACCGGCAGGGTCTGCCGCAGATCCTTATCGGCCATCGCCCCCCACACCAGAATCAGGTTTTTATAGGCGTATTCCCGCTTCAGTGTTGCCGCCAGACTGGCAACCCCGGCCGGATTGTGAGCGCCGTCGATGAGATACCTGACGCTCCGCCGGCAGGACGAAGCCTCAGCCACGGCAAGGCTCCTGTCATCTCTGTCGAGTCTGATATACTCCAGCCTGCCGGGCCAGAGCACCTTGGCAAGCCCCCGCCGAACATGTTCCTCATCGACGTTAAATCCACAGGGCTGCAGCAGCACCACGGCGGCCACTGCCAATGAGGCATTCTGCCGCTGGTAATCGCCTCTCATACCACACCGCAGCCGGGTAAAAACCTGCTCCCCCAGCCTGGGGTCAACCGCTTTCCATCTCCACAAACCATCTCCGTCGTCTTCTTCCAGAAAATCATGGCCAAAGAGATACATGGCGGTTTTCTTCTCGCGGCAGTGCTGGTCGATAACTCTTCGACCGACGTCGGCCTCCGCGCCGGTGACAAGGGGAATGTTTTCTTTGATGATGCCGGCCTTCTCAGAGGCGATCTCCTCGAGAGTGTTGCCGAGATAGGCCTCATGGTCCATGCTGACATTGGTGATGATTGAGACAAGGGGGGCGACAACGTTGGTGGCATCGAGCCGGCCGCCAAGACCGGTCTCCAGCACCACCAGGTCCACAGCCGACTCTTCGAACCAGAGAAGGGCCAGGGCAGTGGTGAACTCGAAGTAGGTAATCTTCTCATCCCCCAGAACCGTTCGGACATGCTCTGCCAGCTCGGCAAATTTGGCTTCGGAGATATACCGGTCGTTGATGCGGAACCGCTCACGCACCGAACTGAGATGCGGCGAGGTGAAAAGGCCGACCCTGTACCCTGCCTGGGCGAGAATGGCAGCAATATTGACGGAGACCGAACCCTTGCCGTTCGTGCCGGCTACATGGACAAAGCGAAGTTTTCTCTCCGGCCTGTCAACCCGCTCGAGAAAAGCCTCCATGGCCTCGAGGCCGAGTTTTATCTTGTGCATCTGCAGGCTGTCGAGATAGGCCTGCGCTTCCTGGAATGTCACCTGGCTCTTCTACCCTCTTTGCGGTGTTTATCTTTCATCTTCGCTCACCCCTCCGCTTTTTCAGAGAATCGTCAGTTTGGCGTAATCGAGATGAAGTGATTTGAGACCGTGTCTATCAAAATGTATATCAAGGGTACGGGGCTTTGTCAGTTTTTTTACGATACCGACGCCGAAAAAGGGATGGCTGACCTTACTGCCCAGAGAAAAATCATCGAGAGAGCGCTTGGGCGTCCGGCTTTTGGGAATCGAGAAAGCCACATCTTTTTTTCCTGCCCGGAGACTGGGCTCATCGGTCGAGCGATAGCCGTCGGCAGCATGACCGTCGGCAGCATGACCGTCGGCAGCATGACGATAGAGCCCTGGCTGCAGCTCCCTGAGAAAGGGGGACATGCCGACCCGTTTGAAGCGGCGGTCTGTGCTCATCATTTCTCTGGGATAACAGAGATAGAGCCTCTCTCTGGCCCGGGTGGCGGCAACATAGAACAATCTGCGTTCCTCTTCCCACTGATCGCCCGCCAGAGCCGCTGCATGGGGGAACCTGCCGTCGGCCAGACCGATGACGAAGACGACCTGCCATTCCAGTCCCTTGGCCGAATGGATGGTGGAAAGTATCAACCGGTCGCTGTAATGCGCGTCCTCACTCTCCGTTTCCGGCGGATCGAGAGTGGTATCGTCGATAAAGGACTGCAGGTCATCGTAGGAGGCCATGATGCCCTTGAGCTGGTCGAGATCTTTTTCCCGCTTGGGGTAGTCATCGCGATAGATCTGCTGGAAAAGCGGTGTGTAGTACTGCATCACCAGCTCAAATATCGCCGTCGGCCTGTTTTCCTCGAGCAGCCGCCTGCACAGAATGGTCAGCTTCTCAAATCCCTTTTTCCAGGCCGGTGCGGCTTTATAGGAACCCAGAGCGGCAACGGGGTCATCCGTGGCGGCAATGGTGGCTGTGATTTTCTGGGCCGTCTTCGGTCCCACCTTGTCCAGCTGCAGAAGTATACGGTTCCAGGACAGAGTATCCTTGGGGTTGACAAGAATGCGCATAAAGGACAGCACATCCTTCATATGCGCAGCTTCGGTCAACTTCAGCCCGCCCCGTTTTTCGAAATCGAAACCATGGGTGCCGAGCTCGACCTCTAGTTTGTAGGAATGGAAGCCGGAACGAAAAAGGACGGCGATATTCTCCAGCTGCACGCCCTCCCCACGGAGTTTTCTGATGGTAGCGGCGACAAAGCGTGCCTCTTCCCGTTCGTCTCGAGCGCTGTAGAGCTCGGGGACAAACTCCCCTTCTATGCGGCTAAAGAGGGTCTTGGTGTATTTTTCCGCTGAGTTGCGGATAATATCGTTGGTCAGCGACAGAATCGGCTGGGTGGACCGGTAGTTCTCCTCAAGCTTGACAATCTGCGTATTTTCAAAAAGCTTGGGAAAGCGCATGATGTTGTAGAAGTCGGCGCCGCGAAAAGAGTAAATCGACTGGGAATCATCGCCTACGACCATCACGTTGTTATGGCCAAGAGCCAGCAGTCTGACGATATCGGCTTGAATCAGATTGGTATCCTGATACTCGTCGACCATTATATAGCTGAATCGCGATGAAATATCCCTGCGCGCCTGCGGGTCTTCCTCCAGCAGTCGTTTCCAGTTGACCAGCAGATCGTCGTAATCCATGAGGCCGTGATCGAACTTGAACTCACCATAGTGCTTGCGCAGGACCAGGATATCGTCAAGGTGCTCGCTGAGATGTCCATACTGCTCGAGTATGAGATCTTCAAGGTCCCGGGACTTGTTGACGGCGCCGCTGATCATATTGATGAGTACGCGCTTTGAAGGAAACTGTTTTTCCTTGCCTGAAAAACCGAGCGACGACTTGAGCAGATTGATAATCCCCTCGGCATCGGCCCGGTCGATGATGGTGAAGGAGGAACCGAATCCCAATGAGGAGCTATAGCGCCGCAGCAGCATATTGGCAATACCGTGAAAGGTGCCGCCGACCACCCGGCTGCAGGAGTCGTTGAGCAGCTGGCCGGCCCTCCAGAGCATTTCCTGAGAGGCTTTGCGGGTGAAGGTGAGAAGCAGTATCCGTTCCGGCGGCACACCGCTGTGCAAGAGATGGGCAACACGGTAGACAAGGGTTCTGGTTTTGCCGCTGCCAGCCCCGGCAACCACCAAAACCGCGCCATCAACGGTGGTTACGGCTTCATATTGTTGCGCATTGAGACGATCCCTGTTAATTTGGGGATGGTCTCGATCTGCATGAATTTGAGGTATCTGTGTTTGCATGGCGGCTACTCTACCATAGCCCTTTATCTGCCGCAACGTTGGTTGACAACAGCGGCAGCCGGGCTATATTTAGCAGCCAAAAGTTCCGGCCCGAGAACACCATCATCTGTCAAGAAAAGGTAACACCAATGAAACAAGAAGCCATTGACGCACTGTTCACTCCCCAATATCTGCAAAAGATCTTCCCCAGGAATCGCGCTGATGAATTTTTCGAAGCCCTGCTGGGAGATGCAGACGAGGGAGCCTACGACATCAGCCTGGCCTATCAGGGATGCAGCGACACAATTATCGAACTTGAGCTGCAACTCAAGGAACGTCCGGGCCACTGCCTGGCCTGCAACCTGACCCAGGGACTGCCCACCGTTTTTTCCCGTCACCCGGTCATTAACCTCAAAAAAGTGGTGGAAACGGTCAATACCGATCTCAACGGCACCGCCCGCTGCACAGACTGGTCTCTGGGGTACACTCGTCAGAAAACCAGTGGCCTGCACGCCATCCCCCTCTCCATTACCATCGAAGAGTAATCAGCCTGCAGCACTCTCGCCAGACCGAAGCCGTTCTTCTCACAGGGCAATGAAAAAAGGCGACCTTTGTGAAGGTCGCCTTTTCTATTCATGACACTGGAGTCTGAAGTCTTTCAGCGCACAGCAACCCTTGAACGCCCCTCCGACTTGGCGTGATAGAGAATGTCATCGGCCCTCTCCAGCCAGGCCTGCAGGTTCTCACCTTCTTCAAGCTGGGCAAGACCTATGCTGATGCCTAGTTTGGTCTCGTCATCGGCGCGGATATCCAGCTCATCGATGGACCGCACCAGCCTTTCAGCGAGAATTCGGGCATTGCACTTATCGGTGTTGTCCAGCACCAGGATGAACTCATCCCCACCCATGCGCACCAGCAGATCGGAAGAGCGTACTGCGTTCTGCAAAACGGCGGCAATGGATTTCAAGACTTTATCCCCGGCCAGATGTCCTAAATTATCGTTTATATCCTTGAATTTATCCAGATCCATGGACAGCATGGTCAAGGCATTCTTATAGCGCCTGGCACTGTCCATCATACCGTGTATACGCTCATCGAAGGCCCGCCGGTTGGCAAGACCGGTGAGGGGATCGTTGGAGGCGCGTTCGAAAAGATCCTCATAATCAAGGGCTCGCGTGAGAGAGTCATTGAGAATTATCAGCGAATCATTAATGAGTTCCGCCTCCTCATCCGTCAGTTTTCTTCCCTTTTGAAGAAGAAGAAAGATGCCGGCGTCGCCGGCTTTCTCCATGAGCCATTTGTGAGCGTAATGTCCATGATCGTCGCGGTAAATACCTTCACAGCTGCTCTCGGATTCGATGAGCTGCTCGGCAAAGGCGATGGCTCTTCTTCTATTAGGCCCATGGCCTGAACAGAACAGGTGCTGTTTATTGCGAGTGGTATTGTGATAGCCGATCAGCTCATGTTCGACCAGAGGCGTAAGCCAGACGGAATATGCCTCTATCATTCCTGAAAGACTGAGGACACCGGCTACCCGGGCATGGAGCCTGTTCATTAGATCGAGACGCTGCGTCTGCTTCTTGAAATGATCGAGCTCAACCATAACTCTATCAATATCTGCGAGTTGCTGTTGAGCAGATTCAATGAGTGATGCTTTTGCCGTCGTATTCATACCAATTCCTTACACTGTGTTTTTTTTGTCAGGTAGCTGTACATCTTACTCGGCATATGCGGCGGAAAACTTTAGTTGAATTTTCTCGGTTATCGCTACAACTTGTCTTTGAATTAGAGTGTTTGCAAATCATGTGCCATGTAACTCTCCGCACCTACGACCACCTCGGGTAATAATTTTTTTTCTGATACAATATCTGCCACATAGAGAATATTACCACGGCCCGTGCCGACCTCTGCCGTTACTGTTCATTCCTCTTGGCAGCCCCTGTGTCATATTTTTGACAAAGAACCCGTCGCCTCCGGCGCCGGCACTTGTCATAATTTTGACTCGAGGCCTTGAAGTGTTTCCAGGTCGGCGCTGTCTCCCTCTCGAACTCCGCCAAAATGGGACCCGGCGGAAAAGATCTTGCCATTCAGCCGTTGAAAAGGTAGAAAAAGCGGCAACAATCACATCTTCACCTTCTTCCCTTTCTGCAATGGACATAGACACCAGCATAGGCCAACTCTTTTTTCTCGGCTTTCGCGGCGCCTTTCCCGTCGACGACAGCGCCATCGTCACCGACATCGCTACGCGCAATCTCGGCGGAGTCGTTCTCTTCGACACCTTTGTCAGCGGTCGTCCGCAAGACAGTAATATCGTCGACCCTGACCAGCTGCAAAAGCTCAGCACTTTTCTGCAGTCCATGGCGGACACACCGCTCTTCATTGCCGTGGACCAGGAAGGAGGCAAGGTACGCAGACTGAAGGAACACCATGGCTTCCGGTCGTTGCCATCGGCCAGGGAATTGGGCGAAAAAGACCCGCAGGAGTCCTTTTACCAGGCAAGCCTCACCGCAGGTCAGCTTGCCGCCTGCGGCATAAACTGCAACTTCGCCCCGGTGGCCGATATCGATCTCACCCCCTCGAATCCTATAATCGGCGCTCTGGGCAGGAGTTTTTCCTCCAACGTAGATGTCGTCACCGCTCACTGCGAAGCATGGCTCGATGGCCTGCACAGTGGTGGCGTTCTTGGCTGCCTCAAGCATTTCCCGGGCCACGGCAGCTCGACGGCCGACTCCCATACCGGCTTTGTCGATATCAGCTCCAGCTGGCAGCAGCGGGAACTGGAACCCTACAGCCGGCTCTTCGCCACAGGAAAAGTATCCGCTCTGATGCTGGGCCACCTCTTCAACACCCGACTGGATCGACACCATCCCGCCTCGCTCTCCGAAAAGGTTATCGATGGTCTTCTGCGGCAGCAAATGCATTTCGACGGACTGGTCATCACCGACGATCTGCAGATGCGAGCGATCACCGACCATTACGGCCTTGACGAGGCCGTGGTTCTCGCCCTTGGCGCCGGAGCCGATCAGATAATACTCGGTAACAACCTTGCCTATGAAGCCGACATACTCACCAGGATGATTACCGCTGTGCGAAATGGCCTCGACAGCGGCCGCCTTACAGAAACGCGCCTGCGAGAAACCCTCGAGCGCATTGCACGCATTAAAGGAGAAGTGTTATGACTACCATGGAGAAAGAGACACACTCGCTTCTTATCGGTTACCTGCTCTGGATATTCGGTTTCCTCGGCGCCCATCGTTTCTATTATGGCAGGCAACTAACCGGCACCCTCTACTTCTTTACCCTCGGCCTGCTGTTCATCGGCTGGATAATCGATCTTTTTCTGATACCTTCTCTCAACGAAAAGGCTGACCGGCGTTATAAAACCGGACCGGTGGACTACAGCGCCGGCTGGCTGCTTCTCACCTTCACCGGCCTGCTCGGCCTGCACAGGTTCTACATGGGTAAATGGCTCAGCGGCCTGCTCTATCTGGTGACGGCCGGCATCTTCGGTATCGGCTACATTTATGATTTGTGGACGCTCAATGAACAGATCAGCGAAATCAACGGCGGCACAGCCGGATACGCCTGAAACCAGTCCAGACGACGATCATGCAGATGATGCCCCTTTCTTGACTCCGGCCTTTTTGGGTGTTACATGTGATACCAGTCGGGCGGCACAGGATATGCACCTGCTCCTCCCCCAACAACACTATGGAAGCTTATGACACCCAAAGAGACTACAAGCAGCGCCTCGCCCCTTTCGGGAAAGCCGGAAATTGAGTATCCCTGCGTATGGCAATACAAGGTCATAGGAGAAGACTGCACCCACCTCGAAGAGGCGGTTGAGGAAATCTGCGCCCCCGTACCCGTCGACCTCAGCTATTCGCACTCCAGCTCCGGAGGCAAATATCACAGCTTCAACGCCGAAATAGAAGTTCAGGACGAAGAAGCGAGACTGTCCATCTATCGGGCTCTGCACAACCATCCCGCCATAAAATTCGTGCTCTAAGATTATGACTGCAGAAACTCCATCGCACTCCCGGCTTGTCCCCGTTCTCCAGGAAGGTATACGCGTAATCCAAATGATCCTCTTCAAGGAGCTGCGCAGGCTCTACCAAGAGAAGTACGCCGACAAAGAGACAACGGAAAGGTCCATGCTGGCCGGGGCCGTTATCAATGCTCTTTTCGGTGTGGAGAATCCCGAAGACAAATTCCAACGGTTCAACCGGGATAACACAGCGATAATCGAACAGGAACTTTTCGGCTTTGGCGCGCAATTTCCCAATTTGCTGCCTTACATGACGGATGCTCTCAGGGTACAGGCTCTCTGTGACCATCAGCTAGGGGACGATTCAACGCCGGCGCTGAAACAGGCCGATGAGCTGGGCATACTCATCCTCGACCGCGATGTGCCGCTGCCCTCGGTCTTCATGACCAGGGTTCGGGTTCTTGGCGAGCAGTACGGACTCACCGTCGCCCCCGTTCAGGTGGCTCCGGAGGACGATAACCTGCCACAGTAGCAACCGGGAAGAGTGAGATGACAGGGGCTGGCTGCAGAACCTTCCAGTCTTCAGTCATCTTCTGTCGGCTGCAGCCGCACACGCACCACCCCCCGCACCGAATTGCAGACATAAAGGGCTTTGGCCCCTTGTATGTCGGCAACGGTGAGAGAGCGTTCTTCAAGCGGCACCGTACCGCTGTCGATGAGGTAGCCGCGCAGCACGCCAGCCAGCACACCGTCTGCCAACGGCGGTGTCATATACCGACTGCCGTCATAGACAACGACATTGGTGATACACCCCTCGGTGACATGACCGTGTTCGTTGGTAAAGATCACATCGAACAGCTGCGTATTCTGCGCCTGCTCGAACTCCTCATCATAGAGCATGCGCTGCGTGGTTTTATGGTGCAGCCAGAGTGAACTGCTGTCAATTTTTCGCTCACTCAGAGCCACCGACGGCAGAGGACCTCGAGGTTCTTCCGGCTTCTCGGGCAGAAGCAATCGCTCTGGTGCGGCACAGGCCTCTGATGCGATCCGAAAGCTTCCATCTTTTTCCAAAAGCAGTCGAACGCGAACGTTGACGGCCCTGAAGTCAGCCGCGGCTTTTTTCAAGGCGCTCTTCATCTCGGCCGGGACATAGCTGAAGAGAAAAAAGCGGGCGGAGTCCTGCAAACGTCGGAGATGTTCGTCGAGAAGGAAGTACCCGCTGCTTTTTCGCCACAACAGAGTTTCAATAAGCGCAAAGGCCGGCCGGGGCGAGGTCAAAAATCGGCCTTTGAGCAGACACTCCTGCCACTCCTGCCGCGGATCCGAATCATGCACTATTCCCGAGCCTATTCCCATTTCCCCTTTGGCTCCGTCAAGGACGACGGTGCGAATAGGCACATTGAAGGCAGCGTCGCCCTGCGGTAGCACGTATCCTATAGCTCCGGTATACACACCTCTTCGGTACTTTTCGAGCTCATCGATTATCTCCATGGTGCGAATCTTCGGGGCTCCGGTTACCGAACCGCAGGGAAAGAGTGCCTTGAACAGTTCAAAAAGGGTGACACCGGCCAGAGCACCGTCGCCGCTGCTGCCGGTGATGGTAGAGGTCATCTGTAACAGGGTTTCGTAGGTTTCGATGTCAAAGAGGGAATCGACCCGGACATCGCCGCCGCTGACGTGATGCATCAGACGACCGAGATCGTTGCGCAGGAGGTCGACGATCATCACGTTCTCGCTCTTATTTTTTACATCCGTCTGCAGAAAGCATCGGTTGTTCTCATCCTCGGCCAGCGTTCGCCCTCTTTTCACGGTTCCTTTCATGGGCCTCACCGTCACCCTGGCGGCCTCTTTGCGGAAAAACAACTCGGGAGAAAAGGAGAGAATGCGCTGATCCTGCCAGCGGATATAGGCACCGTAGCCCACGGACTGATTGCGCCGCAAGTCCTGGTAAAACCGCTCGACCGAACCGCTGAAGTCGAAGAGAAGCTTGAGAGTGTAATTGACCTGGTAGGTATCTCCCGCCTCGATGTAGGCGAGAATTTTCTCAAGAGCCTCGACATATTCCGCTTCCGCCTGGGTCAGGCGGACATTTTTCAGACGATAGTCATCGTTGAGGCTCTCCGGGCGGCTGGCCAGGGGGAAATCGGTAACACCGCTGCGGTGGTCAAAAAAGCTGCAGTCGGCGAAGACGCCGACGTCGGCCAGCAGGGTACTACGGTCCTCATTCCGTCTCAGCAAAGGTTTCAGGCGCTGCTCGAGCAGGTAACCGAATTCATAGGCGAACCAACCGGCAAGATAATAGCCTTTGCCCCGGTAGTCCTCCAACGTCTGAAAAAACCCGGCTACATCTTCGCCTTCGCGGAACTGCAGCCGTGCTGCCGGCCGGGTGAAGAGCAGAGAGTGCCTGTTGGTCTCATCGGGTTTGGAGGTGTCGAGAAGAACAAATTCCTGGCATTCACCTAAAAAGGCGTACAATCGTGATAATATATTATTGGTAATGACTTTCATCAAAATTATTGAGGAAGCCGGCTGTTGCCCGACATGACAGCATAGAAATATGTTTTAATTAAGGAAATAACGGCAAAAACCGCATCCCGCCCCCTTCGGTGCCATTGAGCTCTGCCAGGGATATTGCATGGCACCTCAAAATAATCTATAGTACCCCACCCTTCTCTTGAATTCTAGAATGTATGTAACCTGTGGTCTTTAGCACAGCCACGCAAAAGGTTAAAGATTTTTCCAATTTACTCTACCCGGTGCTGCGGTGTAAATTAGTGTTTGTGTATCATCACAGTACTGTGAGAAAGGACATATGACAGGTGTACAAACAGTATCAGGCAGCCTCTCCCCTCGCCTCATGCTCTCTTTTCATGTCCCCCCAACGGAATGCAAATCCGAAAAACCAGATACCGCCGCCTGCGCCCCCCTCTGCAGCCAGGTGTGCTGCAATTGGTTCTACGGGAAAATCATTCGCAAAACAGACTATATAGAAAGTTGCAAAACAACCAAAAAAGATGATACAGTAACATCATTCTTCCCCATGCAAAACTCATATTTGCTTCATATTGAACATCGCATTACGTGTATGTTGAATCGACAGCAGTGTATTTTTCACTACTAACCAAGGAGAAAACTCATGTCTCGGAAAATGGTCACTATTGACGGCAATCAGGCCTGTACGCATGTCGCCTATGCCACAAGTGAAATTATTACCATCTATCCAATCACCCCTTCCTCTCCGATGGCTGCAGAGGCGGACGCCAAAGCCGCGGTCATGCAAAAAAATATCTACGGCACGGTGCCGGTCGTCAACCAGATGCAGTCCGAAGCCGGTGTCGCCGGGGCTCTCCACGGTTCGCTGACGACCGGAGCCCTGTGCACCACCTTTACAGCCTCGCAGGGCCTGCTGCTGATGCTCCCCAATATGTATAAGATCGCCGGTGAACTCACCCCCACCGTCTTTCATGTAACCGCCAGGGCCATTGCCTGCCAGGGCCTCTCCATTTTCGGCGATCACGGCGACGTCTATGCGGCACGGCAAACCGGCTGGTCCATGCTCTGTTCCCAGAACGTTCAGGAATGCATGGATATGTCCCTTATCACCACCCAGGCTTCGCTCAAGTCGCGAATTCCCTTCCTGCATTTCTTCGACGGTTTCCGCACCTCCCACGAAATCCAGAAAATCGAGGAACTGACCTATGAAGACATGACGAACGTCATCGACGAAGAACTTATCGCAGCCCACCGTGGCAGAGCTCTGACTCCGGACCGGCCGACCATTCGGGGAACTGCCCAGAATCCGGATGTCTACTTCACCGGCAGGGAAACAGTCAATAAATACTACAACGCCTGTCCCTCCATTGTTCAGGAAACCATGGACCGATTTGCCAAAATCACCGGTCGACAGTACCATCTGTTCGACTACCACGGTGCTCCCGATGCCGAGGACGTCATCGTCATGATGGGTTCCGGCTGCGAAGCCGCCGCCGCCACCATCGATTATCTCATTGCCCAGGGTGAAAAAGTCGGCATGGTTATTGTCCGCCTCTACCGTCCTTTCGACTGCAAGGCCATGGTCAACTCTCTGCCCAAATCGGTGGAACGCATCACCGTGCTCGACCGCACCAAGGAACCCGGTGCCCCCGGTGAACCGCTCTATCTCGATGTCCGCGCCGCCATCGGTGAGGCCATGGACAGCAACAGCTCCCTCTACCCGCCGCTGGTCCTTTCAGGCCGCTACGGTCTCGGCTCGGCCGAATTCACCCCGGCCATGGTCAAGGCCGTATTCGACAATATGTCCGCCATGGCTCCCAAGAACAAATTCTGCGTCGGTCCCCATGACGATGTCACCTTCTCGAGCCTCGATTTCGATGCCGATTTCAACATCGAAGGCGAAGATGTCTACCGCGCCATGTTTTACGGTCTCGGCTCCGACGGCACAGTGGGCGCCAACAAGAACACCATCAAGATCATCGGCACCGAAACCGAGAATTCTGCCCAGGGGTATTTCGTCTACGACTCGAAGAAGTCTGGCTCGATTACCACCAGCCACCTCCGTTTCGGCAAAAACCCGGTGATAGCCCCCTACCTGATCGACAAGGCCAACTTCATCGCCTGTCATAACTTCACCTTCCTCGACCTTGTCGACATGCTCGGCAACCTTGAGGAAGGAGGCACCTTTCTGCTGACCTCCAGCTACAACAAAGACGAGGTTTGGGAACACCTGCCGAAAAAGGTGCAAACGGATCTCATTGCCAAAAAGGCCAAATTCTATATCATTGATGCCATCTCCCTCGGCCAGGCCCTCGGCCTCGGAGCCCGCATCAATATGATCATGCAGACCGCCTTTTTCATGATCTCAGGCATACTCACCGAGGAAGAGGCAATCGACGCCATCAAGACCGCCATCAAGAAAACCTATGGCAAAAAGGGCGATAAGATCGTCCAGATGAACTACGATGCCGTCGATGCCGCCGTTAAGAACATCACGGAGGTTCCCCTCCAAGACAAGATAGACGGACACGACATTCCCCCGACGGTTCCTGGACACGCACCGAAATTCGTCAAGGAGATCACCGCCACCATGATGGAGGGCAAAGGCGACACCCTCAAGGTTTCGCAGATTCCCGATGACGGTACCTGGCCGACGGCTACCACTCAGTATGAAAAGCGCAACATCGCTGTTGGTGTGCCCAAATGGCTGCCGGAAAACTGCATTCAATGCGGTCAATGCGCCCTCATCTGTCCCCATGCCGCGATCCGTACCAAAATCGTCCCCGAGCTCAAGGACGCACCTGCCGATTTCCAGTCACTGGATGCCATCGGCAAGTCCTTCAAGGGCCAGAAATTCATCGTCCAGGTCTTCAGCGAAGACTGCTGCGGCTGTACCCTCTGCGTCGGGATCTGTCCGGCCAAGACCAAGGCTCTGGAGATGATTCCCAATACCGACGAGGTGCGCGAGGTTCAGAGCACGAACGTGGAGTACTTCCTGGCACTGCCGGAAATCAATCCAGCGGACATCAACCCGGCCAGCATCAAGGGCAGCCAGCTGCTCAAACCGCTGTTTGAGTATTCCGGCGCCTGTTCGGGCTGCGGCGAGACTCCCTATGTCAAGCTGGTAACCCAACTTTTCGGCGACAGACTCTACGTGGGCAATGCAACCGGCTGTTCCTCCATATACGGCGGCAACCTGCCGACCACTCCTTACTGCAAGCGTACTGACGGTCGCGGCCCAACCTGGGCAAACTCCCTCTTTGAGGACAATGCCGAATTCGCCTACGGCATGCGGGCCACCGTCGACAAGCTCGACCTGCAGGCCAGGGAGTTGCTCGAAGAGGCAACTGCCAGGAAATTGATCGCCAAAAAGACCGCCACGGCCCTGCTCGATGCCGAGCAGAAAACCCAGGTGGATATAGAAAAGCAGCGCGAGAGGGTGGCCAAACTCAAGGAAAGTCTCAAGGACAGTACGGATGTCATCGCCCTACGTCTGCTGCCACTGGCCGATTATCTGGTCAAAAAGTCGGTCTGGGCCTTCGGCGGCGACGGCTGGGCCTACGATATCGGCTACGGCGGACTCGACCATGTCCTCGCCTCTGGCGAAAACGTCAACATCCTGGTCATGGACACCGAAGTCTATTCCAACACCGGCGGCCAGATGTCCAAGTCTACTCCGCGTGCCGCCACGGCCCAGTTTGCGGCCGGCGGCAAGAAAATGCCGAAAAAGGATATGGGAATGATCTTTGCCACCTACGGCAATGTCTACGTCGCCAAGATCGCTCTTGGCGCCAACCCGACCCAGGCCATAAAAGCCATTGCCGAAGCCGAGGCCTACGACGGCCCCTCGCTGATTTTGGCCTACGCCCACTGCATCAACCAGGGATTCGATATGGCCAAGGGTCTGGAACAGCAGAAAAAAGCGGTTACCAGCGGCCACTGGCCGCTGTACCGATACAACCCGGACCTGGAGGATCAGGGCAAAAATCCGCTGCTGATCGACTCCAAGCAGCCCTCCATCAGCTTTGAGGAATATGCCATGAGCGAAAACCGCTACCGTACGCTCAAGCGCGTTAATCCGAACCAGGCTGATGAACTGATGTTGCAGGCCCAGAAGGACGTGGACAAGGCCTGGAAGTTCCTCAAGGGACGGTGGCAGTCTCTGGAGCCTGAAGGCGAGGACTCGAAGTAATATATCAGCAGCATCGTTCTGCTCCCGAAGAGCAGAACGATGCCGGAGCTGAGAATGAGAAAAGGCCGTGAACGGAATCCGTTCACGGCCTTTTTATATTTGCAACGAAGTCGAGTCCAAACATTTCATGGACAATCGCCGCCTCTCGGAAATTTTGTTCGTCTCAAACAGTTCGTTAACACCCTCCATCCTTCGCCGCTTCAGCGAGGGGCTTATTTCTTCTCCGTCTTCTGCTTCTCCCGCTCCGTTTTCAGCTCTTCATATTCCTTTATCGAGCTTAGAACCGATTCATCCTGGCGGGCTTCCATCTCTTTCATTTTTGCCTGAACCTTTTCTTCCCTAATCTTCAGGACCTGGGCGCCGAAAAGGGTCGCAGCCAGATAGACGAAGGAAAAATGCATCAGTTCGACGTCGTCGGTTCGTATTTTTTCAGTGGTTTCTTCGTCGATTTCATAGGTGTCCAGAAAAGAGCTTTCAAAAATGAACCGTCGAAAGGAGGCGAGGTCTGTAGATGCCATGAAGAACATGCGCTTGGCCTGGTCCGAGAGTGAGGCCTGATGACCGAATGATTTCCGCCGCATAACCAGCCTCAGCCACTCCATGTTCATTTCATCACGCACGTCGACACCCTGGTCGGCGCGCCATTCCTCTATCGTCCAAACCTTGTCTTCCTCGAAGCCTTTGCAGTGTTCCTCCTTGACGATAAAGAAAAATTTCTCCTCCTCGCTAGCACTCTCATTGCCATCGGCATCCCGGGTACCTCCTTCATGAAAGTCAGCCATACCTACGGGATAATAGCGGCAGGCCGTCGGTCGGTCGCTGTAAACCGTGCAGCCTTCAGGGGTGACAAAGGGACATTTGTTGTCCTCCTGCCGCAACTTGAGTTGCACCCCCGGCATATCTGTCTTCTCCAGATAGGTCGGCTCGGTGAACTTGTGCAGAAACTCATGGGCCGGCATGTCAAGCCGCTTGGTCANCTCCAGTATGTCATAGGGAGTCAAAACAATCTTGATGCCGCCGCAGCAGGCGGTGAAACAACGGACTCCGGGATGACACCTGAATTTGATCTTCGACCCCATAGTCAGTTTCTGCGGCAGGATATTGGATGGATTCAACTCTTTGCCAAAAAGGCTTTTTTCTTTATCCGACAACTTCTTTTCATTCATTACAGCACCTTATATAGAAAAAATAAAATATTCCGTTGCAGTGTGTGTTTACAGCATGGCCGCATAGTGTAAACTTCATCGCCAGAACTGTCAAATCAATTCACACCGCGTTCAGTACAACCGTTCTTTTCATTTTTTTTCAGTACTTTAGTCACTCCAGTGGCTACTTATCAACTGCATACCCATAAAACTCAGCTTGCTAGACGAAACGGCTGTACGTTATTCACTCCCGTCATTGCGAAATGATGACAGAGAAAGTCTGGAGTTACGTATCTACATGATTGTTGGGGAGTTGATTTTCCCAGGTAATCAACAATTACTATTTGCCATTGAATGTCATGACGTTATTTGTTGCAGATTCTTTCCAAAATTCGTATATCCAGTGGTAGCCAGTAACTTTCAGGGCGCTCATCCCGTTTCCAGAGGATTCACCGTATGAAACTGTTCAACCCAACTTTCGATTTTTCATCCGTCCAAACCGTAATCTATCATCTGCCTGATGGTCAGACCCTCTCTTTGAAAACCGAGGGGATCCAGGACTATCTTGATTTCGAACTCGATTTCGGCCATATATGCGATACATCCGATATCGACGGCGTTCTCCATTTTTTTCCTAAAGGAAACGCCTGAAAATCCTGCCCCTACAATCTGCTCTTCACAGTCTCTTCCCATGAACATAGATCCACTCAGCGACGGCCATATCCATACCCACTTCTGCCATCACGCCGTCGGTACCATGGAGGAATATGTCACTGCAGCCATTGTAAAGGGCATGAGACGTATCTGTTTTCTCGAGCACATGGAAGAGGGCATCCAGAGCTCACGTATCACCTGGCTCAGCGAAGCCGATTTCGATGAATATTTCCGCCTCGGCAAAGCTCTACAGAAAAAATACGAAGGGAGTATTACCATCGCTCTCGGAGTGGAGGTGGGGTATAACCCCGAGTGTTCCGACCGGTTGCTGGAACGTCTGGCGGCACGAGACTGGGACCAAATCGGCATCTCCTATCATTTCCATCGTCTGCAGGCAGATGAAGACCATTTCAACGTCGTCAGCAAAAGCGATCGACGGGTCTTCAATATTAGCCTCCAGGAGGCTGAAGAGATTCAGAGACAGTACTATCGTCTGCTTATTGAAGCGGTGCATATACTGCCTGGCACTCTGCTCTGCCATATGGACGGCGTTCTCCGTTACTATCCCGAAAGAGGCCGTCTCGCCCCGCCCTGGGAGCTGATCGACCAGCTCCTGGAAACTGTCGCCCAAAGGGGTATGACTCTCGAGTTGAACACCTCTGGAATCAACATCCGTGGAGAAGCTTTTCCCGGAAAGGAGATACGCATGCGGGCGGAAGAAAAAGGCATCGACTTCCAGGCCGGATCCGATGCCCACAGGCCGGAAGATATCGGCTACTGCTTTGAGAGGTATGTCAATACCTGAGAGAAAAGGACTTTTTACTGAAGACAGCGGTCCATGGCCTCTTTCAGCGAAACGGCATTGAAGGGCTTATGAACGATTTCATCGACTCCGGCCCTTTTGGCCGCCTCCAGATCGTTGACCTCATTCTGGGTCGTCACCATGATGATGGGCAGCTCTGCTGCGCTGTATTTCCCTCTGATAACTTCGGTCAACTGCACTCCGGTAATGTCGGGCATATTAAGATCCGTCAGCACCATCAGCGGTTTTTCACGCTGCAGCCACTCCAGGGCGGTGGCCGGAAACTCGAAAACCACCGGCTCATATCCCAGTTCATGCAGGGTGGCCTTGTAAATGTTGAGTATCATCCGTGAATCGTCGACGGCAACCACCTTGGGCCGTGTCTCATCATCGGCGTTGTCGTCAAATTTCCTGGCAAATTCCTGGTAGCCGCTTTCGATCAGCAGGTCATGATAATGGCGCCTGGTATCCTTATGGGTATGGGGCAGGTAGACAAGGGCCATCTCCTGAAAATACTCCTCACCGCTAAGGCTCTGAAAAATTGTGTCTACCTGCGCATTGACAATTATCTTGGCAATGTGCCGGGCCTCGTCATCCTTGCGACGCAGCAGGTTTTTGATACCTGCTGCGAGAATGTCTGAATAGTTCCTGTCTATAGCTCTGGCAGCGGCAATACAGACATGGTCTTCCCGGTCTACGAGACCGGCTGTCAAAGTATACGCCCCCTTTCGCAGAGGCAGCAGGGCCAGCGCCTCATAGGCGGCAAATCTTACATTGGCGCTTTTCGGCTCATTCTGCAGCAGTTTGCGAATAGGAACAATGGCCGATTCATCGCCTATGTCTCCCAGCACATTAAGGGTGTGGATAAGAAAATCCGGGTCTTTCCTGTTGAGGTTTTCAATAAGAAAGGGTACGGCCTTGGGACCGATGGTAACCAGTTCCTTCTTGGCATAGGTACGCATGTGCGCATAATGGGAAGCCAGGGTTTCGTTAAGTTTTTCAAGAGAGACGTGATCCTGGACTTCGCCAAAAATAGAGAGAATGAGAAAATCTATTTCGTTGTCCGTTCCCATTCTTTCGGCAAGCCTGTGCATCGCCGTCGGCGTCCCCACCATTCCCAGAGACTGGACGGCGGCGATGATCAACTCACGGTTGGCAGCATAGAGAAAATCGGTGAGGGTGTTGGTGGCCTCCGGATCACCTATCTGTCCCAGCGTCTCAATGATCAGATGCAGTTCAGCTTCGTCAGTTGAAGCAGAAACCATACCGATGAGCACTGGCGTTGCCTCTTCAAATCTTAAATCGGCTGCTATTCGTATCAGCTCGGTTTTGTCTTCAATGCGCCGGTCCTGCAATAACTCCAAGAGCTTCTCAGGATAGGCCAGCATGCTGGAAAGCAGAGTTTCCCTGACGATGGGCATGGAGTCGGTGACATCTGAGTGCTCCCGGAGAAGAAAGAGCAGCAAGGGAACAGAGAATTCCAGCGGCGCTCTGGAAAGATCGAATAACAGCCGATTCCTGGTTTTCTGATCGACCTCGCCGATATGGGCAAAAACCAGCTTGGCCTTCATCAGGTCGCCGGTTTTGATGTTCGCCTGGATTTCTTCCACCATATGAGCATAATTAAGTTCTGACATCAACGTTCTTCCTTTGCCGTTTATCGTAATGAAGCCTCAGCTAGCTTTTCGCTGGGGAGTCGTTCGGCACAGCACTACTGGCCTGACTTCCGGGCTTGTATTCCCGCAACATCAGGTTCCGGTTACCGCATATGATAGCATAAAAAGGAAGAAGCTGCCATTCCAGGCAAGGGGCAAGCCTTTATAGTCACATATAATACCTGCGAATAGAGACACATCGGCGGCCCTCTTCACCTTTCGAGCTCAGGGCAGCCACTCGGCCCCGATCCGTTTTATGACGTTATATCCGCCACATAAAACAAGGCTATTGGTAATGCCCACAGAATCGAGAAATATTTGAATTTCGTAGGACCTGCTGCCGGCGTTGCAAAAGATAATGAGCATTTTATCCGTGGGAAGTTCGCGGTAACGCTCTCTGATCTGATCGTCGGGAAGAGACAGCCAGACATCGGCACCATATTTCTGCACGAAGGGTTCCGCCTGCTTTTCATGGCGGACATCAAGGCTCACCCATTCCGGTCTCGAACTGGTATCCTCCATCCAGCAATAGAAATCTTCCATGGTGATCTGCCTCAGTCTGCCGTCGCAGAGATTTTCGGCAACGTAGGCAGCTGCATTGATTGTATCAATGGCAGAGGAAAAGGGCGGAGCATATGCCATCTCTAAATTGGCAAACTCATCAATGGTGGCACCTTTGCTGAGATAGGCGGCTGCGGCATTGATACGGGCAGAGATATTGTCGCCCATGGGGCCGAAGGCCTGCACGCCCAGAACTTTCCGGGTTCTCCTGTCAAAGACCATGACGCAGCATATGATATTCTGGGAAGGATAGAAATGAGCCCGGTCTGCAGGCGCCGTCAGGGAGAAATCGGCATCATAGCCCTCGGCCCTGGCCATTTCCATACTCAACCCGGTTGAACCGACACAAACTTCGAAGGTTTTCATGATGAAACTACCGACGGCTCCGTCAAAGGTCGTTGGTATTCCTGCAATATTGTCACCGACCACCCGACCTTCCTTGTTGGCCAGGGAGCCGAAGGGGGCATAAAAATTCTTGCCTGAGATGAGATTGGCAATCTTCACACAGTCACCGGCGGCATATATCGAGGGATCCGATGTCTGCATTCTACGGTTAACCACAATCCCCCCCATCTCGGAAACCCGCAGACCTGCATCCTCTGCCAGCTGCGACTGTGCCCGTACACCGACCGCCATAATAACAAGGTCGGCCTCCAGTGTTCTTTCCGGGGTGCGGACCGAACGTACCCTGCCGTCTTCGCCGACAATTTCTAAAGCACTTTCACCAAGAAAAACATCAACGTTATTCTCCCGCAGATGCTTGCAGAGCATGGCAGACAACGACCACTCAATCACACCCGGCAACAGCTGCTTCTTGAATTCGACGATACTGGTCTCAACGCCCCAGAGATCCGTCAGGGATTCGGCCATTTCTATGCCGATGGCACCGCCGCCGATAACCACCGCCTTGCCAACCTTACCCTTGGCGATACGGTCCTTTATCTCGATGGCCTTGTGCAGATTGGCAATGGTAAAGACGCCGTCAAGTTCGGCACCGGGTATGGGCAGGACGTAAGGCTGCGAACCTGTCGTCAATACCAGCTTGTCGTAGTCGATCTCTTCTTCGGTATTGCTGGTGAGATCGAGTACACGCAGTTTCTTGTTGACCCGGTCGATGGCAAGAGCCCGGGTCGAAGTGCGCGTACGCACTCCCTTGTACTTCTCAAAATAACTCTCATCACGAAGCACGTGAAAGCTTGTAGAGCGCAAAGCCGACTCGTCGGCCACATCACCGGAGATATAATAGGGGATACCACAGCCGCCATACGAAATCAGTGTGTCCTGATCAACAAGGGTCACCTCGGCCTCCGGCATCAACCTCTTGACTCTGCAGGCGGCTTTGGGACCAGCTGCCACACCACCAACAATCACTATTTTTTCAGACATATGCTGCTCCTTGTAAGTAGAAAAATACGGTGCTATGTTTCAGGCATATGAACACCATAACCGCCCTTTTTCAAGTCCTTTTTCCTGATCGCGTTTGCCGTTTTCATTTCTTCAGCTTCTCAAGGCAGAGCCTGTGACGTGTGTCGAAGAGTTGTCTGTTTGTCAGCCACAGAGCCGAGACGACACCGAAACCGGTGCCAGTGGCGATTAAAAAAAGTATTAAGATTTGGTACTTTACCGCTTCAAGCGGTGGTGATCCGCCAAGTATCTGTCCCGTCATCGTACCCGGCAGACTGATGATGCCGGCCGCAGCCATGGAGTTGATTATTGGTATCATCCCGGTCCTCATGGCATTTCTTCTGATATCGCCACTGGCCACCTGCCATGTCTCTCCAAGATACAGGCGTTGCTCTATCATATTCCGCTGCGCATAAAAATCGGCGGTCATCCGGTCAACGGCAAGAGCGATGCCGGTCATGGTATTGCCGAGCAGCATACCCAGCAAGGGAATTGCGTATTGCGGGGCATACCAGGGATCGACGCCGATTATCACCACCAGGGAAAAAAAGGTCAGCGTAAAGGATGAAACACACATGGAGACGACACCGATACCGTAGCCGTAAAACCCAGCCAGACGGATCTTCTGGCGCACCAGCACCTCCCTGCCGGCCAACAGCGTCATCACCATTCCGAGACCGATAATCAGCCACAGGTTGGGAGAGGCGAAAAGCTGTTTGAGAACCAGACCGATGAGCAGAAGCTGGACAGTAGTCCGCAGGCTGGAAATGAGCAGCCGTCTCCCCAGGCCGAGACCAATTATGGAGGTGAGAATGGCCAGAAGAATAACCAGTCCGGCGGCAACGCCAAGATCAATAAAACTCAGAGGAATAACGCTCATACTTTTTCGGCCTCCCTACACACCCGGTAACACTGGAAATGAAAATGTGAGCATACCAAAGAATATTCTGGCACAACAGTCGTGACGGCACCAGCAACCGTCTGGGGCCACTATTCTCCAACATAGATTGCGGTCACAATTTCTCAAGCCCCGACCGAGACACACGCAGGCAACGATGGGTGATGCGCTGCAGCTGATCGAGGTCATGGCTTACCCAGAGTAACCCGATGTCGCCCTGCCGTAGATACGTGAGTAAAAGCTTTTCCACCAGCAGCATCGACTGCGGGTCCAGCGACGAGGTGGGCTCATCAAGCAGCAGTATTGAAGGAGCGAGCACCAGGGCTCTGGCCAGGGCCAGCCGCTGGCGCTCACCGCTGGAAAGTCTGGCAACCTCCCAGTCGATAACCTCGGACTCGAATCCGAGGCTGCGTAACAGTACATCGACATTATCGCTGTCGGCGCCGATGAAGTGCTCTCCGACGCTGTCTCGCCACCATAGGGACTCCGACGGCACCAGGGCCACCATCTTCCGCCATTGCGGTGCAGGGTAGCTCTCGACCGGCTGCCCCCTGTAATAAAGAGCTCCCCCTCCAGGAATACACTGGACCAGTGCCCGCAGCAGCTGGGTTTTGCCGACTCCCGAAGGTCCGGTTAGCCCCAGGGCCTCGTTTTTTTGAAGGATGAAGCTGTAGGGACCATTATCCAGGTACCGAAGTTCCTCTACCCTGAGAAGCTCATCATTCATGGGAGCCTCACCACAAACGTGGTGCCGTAATTCTTTCGACTGGTGACGATGATCTCGCCGTTGTGGCTGTCGATGATGTTTTTGGTGATGGAAAGACCGAGACCGGTGCCTTTGCTTTTGTCGGTGAAAAAAGGATTGAAGATATGCTTGACCTTATTCTCCGACATGCCCTTGCCGCTGTCTGCAATTTCTATTTCCGCACCGCCGCCTCTCCGGCTGCGTGCAGCCACTCGCAGCCTGCCGCCGTCATTCATCGCCTGCAGGGCATTCACCAGAATATTAAGTACGGCCCGGTAGAGGAGTTCGGCATCATAAGCCGCCCGCACCGGGGGAGCATCCGGCTGATTATCAAGCTCGACATCCTGCTCGGCTGCTTTAGGCTTTATGAAGATCAGCGCCCTGTTGAGAACCTCGTTGACATCGCCGAATTTGAGTTTGACCTCCTGGGGTCTGGCAAAATCGAGAAACTCCATGGTGATGGTATTAAGTCTACTGGTCTCTTCAATGACGATGCGCGCCAGATGCTCATTGTCCGGTGCCACTTTTTTGATGCGTTTGGCAAGAATCTCTGCGGTACTGCGGATTATGCCAAGCGGACTCTTGATCTCATGGGATACCGTTGCCACCATCGACCCGAGATGGGCCAGGCGTTCGGACTGGTTCAATTTCTCCTCAAGTTGCAGCCGTTCAACCACCCGCTGCTCCAGTTTGCGCGAAGCCCGCATGACGATGATACTCAGTACCACGAAAAGCACCATCATCACCATGCTTGACACGAATATAATGCTTCCCTGAAGTCTGATGATGGCCTTATAGTCGCTGGAGAGATCCTTGACGATTTCGATCACGCCCATGATGATCTTGCCGCTTTCGCCGCCAGGCCCTACCTGGCGAAAGGGAATATAGGTGACCAAAGTGGCCTTCACCGGCTGGGTCCCTGGCAGCAGGTTGAGAACCGAACCGGAGGAGAGAAACCTGGAGTTGGTGATGCCCTCGAGAGCCTTTCGGTACTCGGTGCCGCCCACATCCTTTTTGCCGACCCGCTCTTTGATGGTAGAATAGGAAATGACGTTAATCTTTGAATCGTAAATGGTCACCGACTCAACATTCATCCCCTGGATCACCTCACGGATGATCTTGTCGAGACTGGAAAACTGATCGGGATTACTAAGTTTAATGGCCCCGTAGCGCAGCGCTGTCAATACCACGAATCGCCTGAAAACCTGCTGATTCAGATTCTCGGCAAAGGCTACCGAATACTCTTCACTCTGTTCGAGCATGATCTTTCTGGCATGATTCGATATGACCCAGGAGAGAAAGAGGGTGAAGACCAGAATGACGCCAAGACTTGTGAAGGAGAAATATTGGACAAGCTTGAAGGGTTGCAACCCGGCATCGATTTTCTGCTGCCGGATGGAATCAAGCACCTCGTATGATTTCCCCTTACCTCTCACGGCATACCCCACATCGTCGACATACAGCTGTATCGCATGCCATGGTGGATGCCCCTGAAAAGGCCTTTTCATATTCGTCCCAGAGATAATCATGGCTGATGCCGTGATCAATTACATACCAGGGAAAATAGCTCTGGGAATCACATCCTGAAAGAATCAATTTTTCGACGGCGATATCCCTTTTTTTGACGCTGCTCTTCCAGGGAACTCCCCTAGAGACGACATCGAGCAGCACTCCGGCCAATCGCCTGTCTCCCCGGGAAAGCAGGGCCTGAAAGAGGGCGCTTTCCGGTCTGTCCGCCTGAAAATGAACATTGGCAAATGGTCGTATCCCTTTCTTGAGAAACGCTATCTTTTCTTTGAGGCTTCGGACCGCCTGCTGCATGGAGGCGGTTTCATCGACTCCGAGTCGTCTGTCAAGGGCGAAGGAATGATACTGAAAAGGCGTCCATGGTTTGGGGACAAAGCAGTTGACGGAGAGATATATTTCCGTAAGGCGTCCCCTCTTCTTGCCAATATCGTCAATGCTCTCCTTCATCGTTTCCACGAGACCTATGAATTCCTGGAGATCGGTCTGGGTTTCGGTCGGCAGGCCAATCATGACATAGAGCTTGAGTTTGTAGATCCCTGCCTCCGTCAGACGACGGGCGGCCTGGAGCAAATCCGCTTGATCGAGTCCCTTATTAATGACACGGCGAAGTCTTTCAGAGGCGCCGTCTGGTGCAATGGCTGCACTTTTCAGCGACGAGCGGGCCAAAAGCTCAAGAAGCCCATCGCTTATTCTATCGGCCCGCAGAGATGAAAAGGAAAGAGCGCATGAACTCTTAAGCAGGTAGGTACCGACCTGATCGAGGGTGTCACCGTCGGCCATTTCCATGCCGAGCAGACCGACTCGTGTATCCTGCCGTGCCCGCTCGGAGAGGCCCCGAACTACGGCATCGGCATCCCACAGCCGCGGCGGCCTGTATATAAACCCGGCGGCACAGAATCGGCAGCCCCGGGAACAGCCCCGGCCGAGTTCGGTTAGATATAAGTCTGAAAACTCGGCCTGGGGTGTCATCAAAGCAGAGTGTGCGGCTACATCGCACTCGACGACACTGACCCTGCTGACGCGATCGGGAGCGCCGGAGACGGCATCGAGCCCCGTACAGCGACCATTTTCGTATTTCGGTGTATAGAGCGCCGGCGCATAAACCCCGGCAAATCTGTTGACACAGTCGATATAGAGACCGCGGCGGTCGGAGATTGTCTCATGCTGCTGCAGATAGGTGACAAAGTCGTCCAGCAGCGGTTCCGCTTCGCCTATAATGCAGAAATCCATGAAGGCCGCGATGGGCTCGGGGTTCATGAAGACAGCTACTCCACCGCAGACAAGCAGAGGAGAATGCTCCGTGGATGCGCGCTGTTCGGCAAAAGGCTCTATGCCACCATTGAGGAGGAGTCTGACGATATTGAGATAATCGTTTTCAAAACTCACCGAAATGAAAATCAACGGAAAATCAACCAGAGGCCGAGCCGATTCCAGTGAGAGCGGCGGCCCTTCGCCGTCGTCGAGAAAAAACCGCTCGCAGACGATATCGTCGCGCCGGCTAAGCAGCGCGTAGACCAGTTGAAAGCCGAGGCTGGACATGCCGACGGTGTAGCTATTGGGATAGATCAAGGCAACCGGGGTCTTGTCTTTCCACTTTTTGAGGTAGGTGCCGCGCTCCCGTTCAAGTCTATCGCGGCGGGAGAGTGTGGATGATGACCTGTGTGCTTTCTTCTTCAGACTCCCGGTTCCCCTCTTGCTGACACAGAAATAACGCTCGGTATCCGCCGGCTTAATTGGCTTTCTTGCGCAGATAGGTCGGCGTTTCCAAAAACTCGTCGTTCCAGCTGTCATGTTCCCGCGTGCTGTCTCTGGAGGTACCGAGATTGTCGAAATTATCGAAATTCGAATTGGGAAGGATAGTCCCCGCCGGCCGCGGATTCTTTTGGGCGAGCTGAACCTTCACCGATTCCTTTTGCCGCTCCTGAGGTCTGGGCAGATCTTCCACCTGGTTTATGGTCTTGCCATTGCTAATGGCGCTGCCAACGCCGGTGGCGATGACGGTGACATGCAGTTCATCACCCAGGGTTTCGTCATAGAGAGCGCCAATGACGACCTTGGCATCCTCATCGACTTTCTCCTGCACCAGGGCAGAGGCTTCCATGAACTCCGACATGGCAAAACTTTCCTCAGTGGCCGAAATATTGATGAGCAGACCACGGGCACCGTCGATGCCGATGTCTTCGAGCAGCTGGTTGTCCATCGCCCGCCTGGCGGCTTCCGCCGCTCGGTTTTCCCCGACAGCGGCTCCCGAGCCCATGACGGCGGGTCCTACCTCACGCATGACTGTTCGCAGGTCGGCAAAATCGGCATTTATCAGCCCTGGAACATTGATGAGGTCGGTTATACCCTTGACGGCCTGGAGCAGCACATCGTCTGCCTGGGCCAGCATGTCGGCAAGCTTGGAATTCTTCTGCATCAGGGAGAGAAGGCGGTCATTGGGTACTGTAATGATGGTATCGGCGTACTTCTGCAGCTCATTCCAGCCCTCTTCGGCGTTGCGCATCCGATTCTTGCCTTCGAAGGCAAAGGGCTTGGTAACGACGGCGACGGTCAACGCTCCGAGATCTTTACTTATTTTAGCAACTATAGGGGCAGCTCCAGTACCGGTGCCGCCGCCCAGCCCGGCGGTGACGAAGACCATATCGCTGTTTTTGAGGCTGTTTTTCAACTCTTCAATCGATTCATGGGCGGCCTGCATTCCCATCTCGGGGTCTGCCCCGGCACCCAGACCTTTGGTTATGCTCGGCCCGAGCTGGAGACAGATATCAGCTCTTGATTGATCCAGCGCCTGTTTATCCGTATTGGCGGCAATAAACTCCACCCCCTGCAGCTTATTGGCCACCATGGTATTGATTGCATTTCCGCCGCCGCCGCCGACGCCGATAACCTTAACCCGCGCGACGCTTTCAGATTCATCTGCCATTCTAAACGGCATAGCACCCCCCTGCTAAATACGTTTGACCAGTTATCTCTTCAACCACTTCACTAGCAAAGAGTTTCGGCATTATAGCATTTGCCATTTGACACATAAACAAAAACCTCTTTTCTTCACATGATTTTTTTCATCCAGCCGCGGACCTTGCCGACCACCGACACATCGCTGCTGCGCTGGACGAGCCTTTTTTTTCTGCCTTGGAGAACCAGGCCGACACCGGTGGTGCAGCGCGGGGTGTTGATCATATCCAGAGCCCCGCTGACGCCGGCAGGATAACCTATTCTCACCTGCATATCGAAAATCTGCTCGGCAAGCTCGACAATGTTGGCCAGCAAGGCCGTTCCACCGGTGATGACGATGCCGCCGTTGATCCGGTTTTTCTGACCCGAGGCAATGAGCTCTTTGTTGACCACTTCAAGAATTTCCACTATTCGCGCCTGGATGATGTCAACCAGAACCTTCTGCGTAATTTTTCTGGGCTCGCGGTCACCGACGGTGGGCACATCGACCACCAGATTCGGTTTGATAAAGGAGGATATAGCGCTGCCGTAATCCTCTTTTAGCCGTTCAGCCTCCTGCAGTGGAGTACGCAGTCCCATGGAGAGATCGTTGGTCAGGTTGTGTCCGCCCAGGCCGATTTCACATGTGTGACGAATGGTGCCTTCGTAGAAGACGGCAAGGTCGGTGGTACCGCCGCCGATATCAATCAGGGCCACGCCCAGTTCCATTTCGTCAGGGCTGAGGACGGCATCGGCCGAAGCGATGGATTCGAGGATGAGATCGGCAACATCAAGACCGGCTTTATTGCAGCAGGTTACCAGATTGTGTACCGCTCCCATGTCAGCGGTGACGATATGAACATTGGTTACCAGGCGTACGCCGGTCATGCCCAGTGGATTCTGAATGCCGGTGTGATCATCGACCATGTACTCCTGCGGCAATACGTGAATTACCTGCTGGTTGGCCGATATTTTCACCGTTCGTGCTGCGGCGATGACGTCATCTATATCTGATTTTTTTATTTCCCTGCCGTTAATAGCAAGTATTCCCGGGCTGTTAAACCCCTTGATATGATTGCCGGCGATACCGACATGGACCGAATGCAAATCGCAGCCGGCCATGTCTTCGGCTATTTTCACCGCTTCACGGATAGACTTGACCGTACTTTCGATATTAACGACCACGCCTTTCTTCATGCCCAGAGAAGGAGCTATGCCGACACCGATGATTTCCACTGCGTCTTCGAAGGCCTCGCCAACGATGCAGCAGACCTTGGTGGTGCCGATATCGAGTCCGACGATCAGCTCGCCGCGTTCACCAACCTGTCTGCTGAGTTCCGCTTCCACTGGCGCTGCAGTATCTTGTTTTTCTACCATTATTTTCAACCTGATTGTGACTGGGCGACAAGGACTTTGTCCTTGAGATATTCCATACGGATATATTTCACCTCACTGATGTCTACATTGTTGTTGCGCTTTTTATACAAAACGGCAAGGACGCTGCGCAACTGCTTATATTTCTTTTTTATCTCACCGCTGCCAAAGTAGATGGGAAAGGGAAAATCAACCAGCCTGACGACCATACCCTCAACGTCGTCGAAATGGATCTCCGACACCGACTGCGCCGGAAGATTCGGATTGTTGTAGGAAATCAGCTTCAGAAACATTACCGCATCAGCCAGAGCCGCATCTCTTTCTGCAGGGGAATAAGCATACAACCCTGACACCACTGGATAGTCAAGATCATCTCCCTTTTGAACCGGAGCGATGATATCGCCTCTTCTGTTCATGTAAACCATAGCCGCCTCATTCGGCGGGCCTTTGAGAAAGAGCGCCGTCGCCTCATGCTCCACAACGTCTATGCGGATGCCGTCGGGCCATATTTTTTCAACCAGAACGTCTTGTATCCAGGGATGAGCACTGATGTAGGTGGAGACCTTCTCCGGCGAAACAACAAACATGCTGGTTGTATAGTCGATCCCGGCCAGCTTTTTGATCTCCTCCGGCTGGGTTTCCGCATAGCCGTATATACCGATATCCTTGATACGAAAGAACTCCAGGGAGGACAGATACTGCTTCACCGGACCCTGGAGGGCCAGGATCAGGACTACAGCCATGACAGCTATTGCCCCTGACCTCACCGCCTTTCGCAACATTTTCTTGCGTGCCTCCGACCTGGATATATGGCTGTATCCGTCGAGTCGTCGTCTCAAAAAACGCTGCCAGAAGTACTTGTACTCCGCAACCCGGGAGAAAATTTTCGTTATCTTCTCGGGAAAAACTGGTGATTTTTTTCCGTAGGGCTGTCGTGACCATGTGGCATTCTCACTCTTCTTTCTCACCTTCAGAGGCAGCGTTCGCAGCAAGCCACGAACTTTTCGTTTGGCAGTCATAGGATATGCACCTCCGGATCCAAATAAATTCCGCTGTCGGCAGCAACTTTCTGCTGAATACGCTCCATGAGTCGCAGAATATCCAGGGCGCTGGCCCCTCCGCGATTGATAATGACATTGGCATGCAGGTTCGAAACTTCGGCACTCCCGATCTTCAGCCCCTTCAGACCGCTGGCCTCTATCAAACGTCCGGCACTGTCGCCCTCGGGATTCTTGAAAACAGATCCGGCACTGCCTGCCGCCTTCGGCTGTCGCAGGCGCCGCTGCTGCAGATAGCTGTCGCATCTGTTATGAATATCGGCGGGATTCTCGTGTTGAAGACTCAGTATAGCTGACACCACGACGTAAGGCTGTGGTACTGGAATCACCATCCTCCTGTACTGCGGCTGCAGGTTGGCAGCTTCGATTCTTTCCTGGCCCAGCGGTCCCATGATATCGACAGAAGTAAGCACATCGGCTATGGCGGCTCCCCAGGCCCCCGCGTTCATCACCACCGCCCCGCCTACGGTTCCGGGAATGCCCGCACTGAACTCGAGACCTGCATACCCTTGTTTCACGCACATTGCCAACAATTTTGGAAATCTGACTGCGGCGCCGGCCTCAACCGTCACACCGCCGTCTGTGAGGCCAAAGCTGTGGTGTGAAAAGACCCCATCCAACAGCACCGCCACCCCGTCAAAGCCTTCGTCACGGACCAGCACATTGGAGCCCCCCCCCAGCACACGCCAGGCCAGGCCCTCCTGCTCTACAATACCCAGAAAGGATGCAAGCTCAGCATGGGTCTCGACAACAGCCAGAGCGGCGGCCGGACCGCCTACGCCAAAGGTGGTGTGGCCGGCAAGCGGATAATTCCACAGCACCGGCCTGTTCAGGCACTCAGCCAACTTATTTTTGAGCCGTCTGTCCATATATCCCTATCCCTGAGGATCTTCCAGATACCGCAGCAGCTGTTCCCCGGCATTGACAATGTTGCCTGCTCCCAGAGTGAGCACCAGATCCTCCTTCCTCGCCATATCCCTGACTGCCGCCGGCACGTCATCGACATTGCCGACATAGAGGGTATGGCGCTGACCGTGCTGCTTTATTTCCCCAAGCAGTTTTTCAGCAGACACCCCGACAATAGGCTCTTCGCTGGCCGCGTATATATCGGTCATGACGAGATAGTCCGCCCTGTGGAAACAGGTAAGGAAATCTCGGTACAGAGCCTGGGTCCGCGAATAGCGATGCGGCTGGAAAACGACGATCAGCCGTTTTTCCGGCCAGGCTTCTTTGATGGCCTCAAGGGTGGCGAGGATCTCGGTGGGATGATGGCCATAGTCATCGACCACGGTTATTCCGCAGGCGATCCCCTTCAGCTGCATTCGTCGCTGCACCCCCTCATACGTCCTCAGGGCCCCGGCAATCTCGGAAAACGGTATTTCCAGTTCGAGACCGACGCAGACAGCGGCCAGGGCGTTGTAGACATTGTGCCTGCCCGGCGGGGCGATATCGATATCACCCAGCAATCTGCCTTCCCTGAAAACGGTAAAATATACCCTGCCCTCCCTGAAATAAATCTTCTCGGCATAGACATCCGCCTGGGCCGTCAGGCCGTAGCTCAGCGTCCGCTTTTCAATGGCCGGCAGAATATCGGCGACATTCTTATCATCGAGACAGAGAATGACAGCGCCATAAAAGGGCACCCGGTCGATGAAATCGAGAAAGGATCGCTTGATCTGCTCCAGATCGCTGTAATAGTCGAGATGCTCGAGATCTATATTGGTGATAACCTCGATCACCGGTGACAGCTTGAGAAAGGATCCATCGCTTTCATCGGCTTCGGCGACAAGAAACTCCCCCTCGCCGAGTTTGGCATTACCGCCGAGACTATCGACCTTGCCGCCGACGACGATGGTCGGATCAAGTCCGGCCCGGAAAAGCAGCCAGCTGACCATGGAGGTGGTCGATGTCTTGCCGTGGCTGCCGGCAATTGCAATGCCGTATTTTTTCAGGCGCATCAGCTCCGCCAGCATTTCCGCCCTCTGGATTACCGGGATGAAACTTTCTCGGGCGGCGATCACCTCCTCGTTGTCGTTGCCGATAGCCGAAGAGGTGACGACAACGTCAGACCCCTCAACCCACCCTTTTTTATGGCCCGTATAAACGGTGCCGCCAAGTTCGGTGAGCCTGGCGGTTATGGCCGAGGCGTTCAGGTCCGAGCCGCTCACCCGGTAGCCGAGGTTGAGGAGCAGTTCGGCGATGCCGCTCATGCCAATGCCGCCTATGCCGACAAAGTGTATATGTTTGGACTTTCTATACATGTAAATCTCGAGTCATTGCCATCAGGATGCAACAGCAGCCTGACAAACATCTACGATTTTTGCTGCGGCCTCAAGGTGTCCCAGTTTGCGCATGTTCACCGCCATCACATGGCGCGAAGCATCATCTGCCAGCAGCCCTTTCATCTCTGCCGCCAGTTTCCTGCCGTCCAGCTCCTTCTCCTTAAAAGCCCGACAGCCTCCCCCGTCAACGTAATGGCGGGCATTTTCCTGCTGGTGATCGTCGGCGGCATGAGGGTAGGGCACCAGAATCGCCGGCAGGCCGAGAATGGCCAACTCTGCCAGGGTCGTCGCCCCGGCCCGGGAGATAACCAGATCGGCCTGGCCATATACCGCGGCCATATCCCGAAAAAACGCTTCTACCTGAGCGTTTATCCCATGTTCATGATATCTCTGCCTGACATTCAGGCAGTCGGTCTCGCCCGTCTGGTGTATAACTCTGCAATCTGCGCCGGCGCCGTGATCACAAATCGCTTCGCCGACGAGTTCGTTGAGCCGGTGGGCTCCCTGACTGCCGCCGAGTACCACCAGGGTTTTGGTCTTTGCCACCGTATCCGGCAAAGAGGCCGCTGCCAGCTCACGTATGGGGCTGCGCACGGGGTTGCCGGTCAGTACCGTTTTGTCCCCGGGAAAGTAGATGGCACTTCCCGGCAGGGATATACAGATGCGGTCCACCATAATCCGCAATGCACGGTTTGCCAGGCCGGGTATGGAATTCTGTTCGTGAATCACCGTCTTTTTCCCCAGCAGCCTGGCGGCGGCGATAACCGGTCCGGTGACATAGCCGCCAACACCGAGAACGACATCGGGCCGGAAGGAGCGGATCAACCGCGCCGCCTGCACCAGGGCCACGGGCAGTGCCGCCAGAGCCTTGATCAAGCTGACGAGATTCTTGCCCTTGAGTCCGTAGCAATAGACGCTTTCCACTCTGAACCCATAGTGTGAAAGCGAGCTGCTATCCATCTTTCTGCGGGTGCCGACAAACATCACCTCGGCCTGCGGCATTCTCGCCAGGAGCTCTTCTGCTGCGGCAATCGCCGGAAAAAGGTGTCCTCCGGTACCGCCGCCGGTAAGGAGAAGCTTTATCGCCGTTCTGTCACTGCTCATGATCCCACCGGTGTTGCCGAAGATTGGATTTTCGCAACATTATCCCTGAACGCTCTACCGCGATGAGCGTAGCTGTCGAACATGTCGAAACTGGCACAGGCCGGAGAAAGTAAAACCGATTCACCCGCCCTCGCCAGCGAACTTGCCATCTTCACCGCTTCTTCCATGCTCGCGGCCGTGGCAACGGCAGCGATATCATCGAGTGCCGCGGCTATGGCAGTGGCGGCTTCCCCAATAACAATAAGATGTCGCACCTTGGTTGATACCATTTCCCGCAGCAGGCCATAGTCGTCTCCTTTGTCCCTGCCGCCGGCGATAAGAATGACCTTACCCGGCACCTGCTGCAAAGCGCTGATGACGGCGCCGGTATTGGTAGCCTTCGAATCGTTGTAGTAGCGAACCCCGTCACGCGTGTCCACCAGTTCCAGGCGATGCTCCAGGCCGGAAAATGAGCGGATGGTCGCTGCAGCCACCGATGGCTGGGCTCCGGCGAGTCGAGCTGAGCAAAGCGCTGCGGCGCAATTCCTCCTGCCTATGAAATTATCAAAAACGGTGCCGGTCAGATCATATCTCTCCACGTTTGCCTGCAGCCGCAGATAAATCTCCGATTCGCAGATATAGGCCCGACACCTCTTGTCGTGGCCGAAGGAGAAGACCTCGACGTTTTTCAGATCCCTCCCCAGTTCGGCGCAGAGAATGTCGTCATCACAAATAACGGCGCTGTCTCCTGGCCGCTGATTTTTGAATATTTTTGCTTTGGCCTTGATGTATTCGGCATAGCCGCGGTGATGGTCAAGGTGGTCGGGACTTATGTTGAGCAAAACGGCGATGTCTGGTCGGAATGCGCCTGCATTGTCCAGCTGAAAGCTCGAGGCCTCGACGACAACAGTGTCGGGCTGCTGTTCTTCAAGCAGACACTCGAATAGCGGCCGGCCTATATTGCCGCAGACACACACTTCTTCGCCAGCGGCTTTGAGAATTTCGCCAATGAGCGTGGTCACCGTAGTCTTGCCATTGGTTCCTGTGATGGCAATGGTCCGGGACGCAAGTACCGGCGCCGCCAGAGCAAGCTCACCGACTATCCTGACACTTGTGTCTGCGAGTTTCTGCAGTACCGGCAGAGTCGGCGGAATTCCGGGGCTGAGAAAGACAAGCTCTGCCTGCTGCAGCAGGTCCGGACTATGACCGCCGCCCTCGAAACGACGGCAGCACTCATCGACCAGCCGCCTTTCTTCCGGCCGCAACTGCTCCCAGCTGCGCCGCTCTGATACCGAGACCTCCGCCCCGAGGGCGTGAAGATAGCGCACCGCAGCGCTTCCCGAAATACCGAGGCCGATAACGGCGACAGCCATGTTTGTCTGTACCAGCGGGTTTTTCTTCATCGCAGTTTAAGCGTTGCTAGAGCAAAAAGTCCCAGAACTATGGAGACAATCCAGAAACGAACGACCACCTTCGGCTCATGCCAGCCCTTCTTCTCGAAATGATGATGAAAAGGTGCCATGAGGAATATTCGCTTACCGTTGGTCATCTTGAAATAGCCGACCTGCATGATGACCGAAACCGCTTCCATGACAAAAATGCCGCCAACAATAGCGAGCAGAATTTCCTGTTTGATGATGATCGCTACCGCCCCCAGAGACCCCCCAAGGGCCAAAGAGCCCACGTCGCCCATGAATATCTGGGCGGGATAGGTATTGAACCAGAGAAAACCCAGACAGCCACCGACGATGGCTCCGCAAAAGATGGAAACCTCACCACTGCCGGGAACATGTGGAATCTGCAGGTACTCGGCCAGTACAGCATGGCCTGCCAGATAGGAGAAGAGCAGATAGACTGCAGCTGTTATAACCGTGGGTCCGGCGGCAAGCCCGTCGAGGCCATCGGTGAGGTTGACGGCATTGGAGGCTCCGACGATAATCAGTACGGCAAAAACAATGTAGAAATAACCCAGATCCGGATAGAGATTCTTAAAGAAAGGGATACTCAGATGGCTGTCGAAACCAGGATGGAAATAAATAAACACCCCGACTGCAGCACCACCGGCTATCTGGAGGAGTAATTTTCCTCTGGCGCTGAGCCCCTTCGTATCTTTCTTGGCTATTTTCCGGTAGTCATCATAAGCGCCGATGGAACCGAAAAAGACCACGGTGAACAGGGTCAGCCAGACGAGGGGATCATCTAGTCTGGCCCACATCAAGGTCGAGATGACAATGGCGACGATGATGAGCAACCCTCCCATGGTAGGCACCCCTTTCTTGATCAGATGACTTTCCGGGCCGTCATCGCGAACCACCTGTCCAATCTGGAAACGCTGCATGGCCCTGATGAAAAGAGGGCCGACGATCAACAGGATCAAGAAGGCCGTTACCGCACTGCCAATACAGCGGAAGGTGATATATCGGAATACGTTGAAGCCGACAAAGGTTGTATGAAGTGGATAGAGCAGATGATACAGCATCGTTGTGTTTGCAGTCCTTCGTGAATTACCTAGGTTGCCTGTTCTTCCGCAAGTCGCTCAACCACTGACTCCAGCCGCAATCCCCGGGACGCCTTGATGAGTACCCAGGAAGCTTCGGACAGCACGCCTTCGGCTTGCAGTTTGTGTATCCATGCAGGTATATCATCCTTACTGGAAAATACCATAACTTTATCTTCGTTCATGCCGGCAGCAATAGCGGCATCTGCCATATGCGCGGCATAGTCACCCACCACCGCCAGTCGAACAAGACCTATGGAAGCGGCCGTTTCGCCCACCTGCCGATGGGCCGCCTCGCTCGCCTGACCCAGCTCGAGCATAGTACCGAGTACAGCCACCTTACTCCCCTCACCCATATCGGCGAGCGCCGCCAATCCCGCCGCCATTGACGCCGGATTGGCATTGTAGGTGTCATCGAGGATGGTATAACCACCGGTCGCTGGAACGATTTGCAGACGTTTGGAGGCGGAAGAGAACGATTGAAGCCCCGTAGCAATGGTTTCCGCAGCTATGCCGGCGGCATGGGCTATAGCCGCAGCTGCTGCTGCGTTTGCCACATTGTGTCTGCCGGGAACCTGAAGCTCGACATCCACCGTCCGCTCGCCAATCTGCAATCTGAAAGCGATCGTACCATCATCACCGCAGGTAAGAGCGAAAGCAGCGACGTCAGCGTGATCGTTTCTTTCCTTTTCCACCGTCCAACTCACTGTAGTACGGTGTGGACATGCAGCTGCGGCTTCGCGCACATGCCTGTCATCGAGGTTGACGACAAGCACGCCCGTTCGGGATGTCCCGGCAAACAATGCCGCTTTTTCCCGGGCCACCCCTTCAATGGATCCGAGCCCTTCGAGGTGAGCACCGTGAACATTGAGGATACAGGCGATATCGGGATCGGCTATCTCGGTCAGTCGGGCAATCTCACCCTGCCGATTCATGCCCAATTCCAGCACTGCTGCTCTATGCTTGAGCTCAATCGGCAAAAGGCAGAGCGGCAAACCGATGAGATTGTTGAAATTGCCCATGGTCTTCAACACCCTTTCCGCCGGAGCCGATGGTGTATCCGGCCAGCGGCATGCAAAAATTGCCGCCACCATTTCCTTGACCGTGGTCTTACCGGTACTGCCTGTGACGGCAACAACCACAGGAGCGGAAATCTTCCTCACGATCTTTTGCCGGTAGTGGGCCAGATCGCCCAGGGCCTTGAGAGTGTCCTCGACCTCGAAGAACGCAGCCTCCGCTGCCGTAAAAGTCCCTGGCGGCACAACACCTTTTTCCACGATAACCCCGGCAGCACCCTTTTCAAGGGCCAGGGGAACATAGACATGGCCATCAAAGCTTTCTCCGCGCAGGGCGACGAAGAGATCGTTCCGCCGTAGCGATCTGGTGTCTGTGCTTATTCCGGCAAAAGCTCTCACGTCGGAACCATCAAAAGACAATGGCTTGACGGCAGCAGCAACACTTTTCACATCCCAGGCCAGCATCGCCTCGCGCACCTCCAGGGCGTCATCGAAAAAGCGTCTGCCAGTGTTGGTTATTTGGTATTTTTCATGTCCCTTGCCGGCGATGACAACCACATCTTTCACGCCGGCGTAGGCGACGGCGGCGTGTATGGCCTGTCTTCTGTCGGCAATGACAACGAAACCGGTCTGCGCCCCGGAACTGAGAAGCCAATTCTGCTGTCGCTCCTCTCCATTCTCCAGACGCATGCCTTCCATGATATCGTCTATGATTTGATCATTTGATTCCGTGCGCGGATTGTCGGCGGTGACGATGACAATATCCGCATTGCGGGCGGCAATGGTGCCCATCACCGCTCTTTTGCCACGATCACGGTCGCCGCCGCAGCCGAAAACGCAGATCAGTCGTTCATGGGGCAGTCCCCTGAGGGTGGTCAACACGTTAAGCAGGGCATCGGGAGTATGGGCATAATCTACGAAGACGGCCGCCTCCGTCTCTATCGTTGTCCCCAGGGTAATTTTTTCCAACCTGCCGGGTGCCCCGGTGTCTTTTTCCAGAGAAGCTACCGTCCGGGCCATATCAAGATGCAAGGCCATCGAAACAGCCATGGCTGTCATTATATTTGCGGCATTGAAGTCGCCCACCAGTGGCGAGCTGACATCATATGTTCCCCCCGGTGTACCAAGCGACAGGTGGGTACCGCTGGTATCGATTGAGATACTCAGCGGCTCGATTACGCTCTTTTCACTCCGGCCGCTTGCAAAGACGCGAATGTTGTTCTGCTGCAGAATAGCGCTCAAAAGCCTCGGCCAACTGCCGGCAGGGGATTCTTCACCGCCGCCGTGGGATATCACCGCCGCACCCACCTTTTTCAGGTGAGAGAGAAACAGCAGGGTTTTGGCCTGGAAGTAGCTTTCCATGGTGCGGTGATAGTCGAGATGATCCTGGGAAAGATTGGTGAAAACGGCAACGTCAAATGCCAACCGTCCCAGACGCCGTTGAGCCAGCGCATGGGAACTTACCTCCATCACCACCGTATCTACCCCGGCGTCGACCATCTGCCGCAGCAGGCGCTCAAGCAACAGCGGCTCGGGAGTAGTATACGGTGCGGGCAGCAGCAGGCTGTTGCCGTCGTCATCGATATATCTGTAGTTGACGGTACCAATGACGCCGACCCGGTAGCCCTGGTCGACGAGTATCGTTTCAAGCAGATAACTGACGGTGGTCTTGCCGTTCGTACCGGTGACGCCAATGACTGTTATCTGTTTTTCTGGACGATCATAGAATGCAGAGGCGATTTCACCGACAGCGGCCCGTGTGTCATCAACCCCAAGGACGCAGACATCCGCTTCGTCGCACTCTGCGGCTGCGAATTTCCCCTGTTCGACAATGATGGCCGAGCATCCGCCCCGAACCGCATCACCGATAAAGGAATGACCGTCGTCTCGGCTTCCCGCAACGGCCACAAAGCACCCATCCCCTGCCGCCTCTCTGGAATCGACAGTAACAGCCGTCACCTCAATATCGGCAGGGTCGGGACCGGAGAGGTGTGTATGGGGTATATTTTCCAGCAGCCGCTGGAGATTCTTTTTCAACTTCATAGATTGCTCTGCTAAACCTCTTGCCTGGCAAGGCGAAAAGCTGGAGGCAGCACGAAACTGTTTCAGTGCGGCTTGAGTACCAAACGGCAAAAATCTCCCGGGCGCACCTGAGTACCAGCCTCAGGGCGCTGATTAACAACAACGCCTGTGCCGCTTATCTGGATTTCCATGCGCAAATCCTTGAGATGACGAAGGCTTTTGCGTAAACTGTATCCTCGCAAATCCGGCATATCGCCTAGAATATCAGATCGTGTGACACCGGCCACCGTCACAGCGCTGTCACTACGTTCCTGTAATTGAAAATTCATTTCGTTTTTTTCCTCCGCGGTCATCATGTCTGACAGAGTAGACATTACTTTTTCCATGGCAACCATGGATATGGTCGCTTTCTGGGCTGTTTCTGCAATTGAAAAGCTGCCCTTCGTTTCCGCTCTGACAGGAGAAAAGGGAGGGAGTTGAGCGAAAACGAAGAGCATAAACTCAGGTTGTTCCATAGGGATGGCAGAAATATACATTCTGTTATCAAGGTAGCGGCGCTCCCTGCCTGTCTCCACAAATGACAGAAATCCGGTCTCCAGGCTGCCCGAGGCAAGAGGGCCCTTGCGCATTTGCGTCTGCACCAGTCGGCGGATTTCCGCTGCCGCCAACGGCGAGACGGCCGGCACCTGCTCACCTGTGGTCGCTTCGAGGACTCTGCCGTCGCCTGCCGATAACTTATCGATAACATGCGGTCTTGGCAGACCTCCTCCCATGAGCAGAGCGGTAACCGCCGAAACCACATGCAGAGGCGTAGCATTTTTTATCACTGAGTCATAATAGTCCCGCTGCCTCTGGGACATTTTGGACTCGGGCCTCGAACTCACCTCCTGGGCCTTGACAAAGTCAACATTAAGGGGGTCGTTGAGCCCCAGACGGTCCCATAAGCGCAGCTGGCTACCGAGACTGCGTACAGGTGAGTGTATGCTCCAGGGCAGTGCAGCCTTTGACGATTCCAGATGCGACTGGATCAAAGATGCATCCCAGAACAGCTTTCTTAACACCGGCGGGACAGGAATTTCTCTGGCGAAGATGTTTTCCAAATCCTTCCAGCTATATTCCTTAAAAGAATTGGGATCAAAGGAGGGATAGACTGCCTGGCCTATTATTTTGCCGCTGGCAGCCTCCATCAGCAAAGCACCGACATGACTCCCCTCCCGACTGCGGCCGAGTTCCTCGGTCAACCTCTCCAGTTTTTTCTGGATCTTGATGTCGAGGCTCAACACCAGATATCGTCCTAAACCTTCAACCGGTTCGGCGTCGGTTGCTTCCAGCAGGATCGGGCCATCATCACTACCGTACGTGCGTAAAAGGGTATTATACCGATGCTCGACCCCTGCAAGCCCCATACTCTTGCCAACATAGCCGACGACATGGGCTGCGGTCGCTTTCTGAGGATAATATCGAATCCGTTCTTTGTGCAGATGGATGCCCTGCAGCGTCATGGCATCGATTTCCTCCTCCGCCTCCTGGCTGATATTTTTGGCGAGCCAGGCTCGATAGTGCTCCTTTTCTATTATCCCCACCAGCTCTTGTTCTTCCACTCCCAGAACAGGGGCAAGAAGAGCAGCCGCTTTGTCGGCGTCGACATCCCTGACATCGGCGTACACCGACACTTTCTCCAGAGTCAGCGCCAGCTCCTTATAATTGCGATCATAAATGATACCCCGATTGTCAAGCAGCGCTTCACCAGTGGTGTTTCTCTGTTGAGAGGGACCGCCCGTTCTACGACCACCATCATTGGGAAAAAAATGAAGGCCCAGAAACAGGATTACTCCCGCCAGGGCCAACACGCCGACAATTCGGCCTTTTCCTCTGCTGTCGCTGCGCAGACGAGGTCGCTTTCTCATGAGCTTGTCGAGTTACATTCGGCGAATCTGCCCGGCACTGGGCTCATAGAGTGAGAGCTTTTCCGCTGCGGCTATTTTCACACGGACCGGCGAGGTGAGCCGCTGCCTCTGCAGCGCCAGTTCACCGGCGCTGCCCTCCAGCTGCACCAACTCCTGCTGCAGCGCCAGACTCCGCGCACTGCTTGTATCGATGGCATGCGCACACCAGAGATTGGCTGCCAGCACTACAGGAACCACCCATATAAGCACCTTGCCCACTGCCTTCCACAACAGAATGCCGCCCGGTAAATCCAGGGCCCGGCGTCGTGCGATTTTCTGCCGCACTCCGACATGGGCTGAGCTGCGAAAAGCATTCCCAGTTGAACTTTGAATATTCATCCTCTCCTCCTTATTATTCAGCCTTTTCTGGCTGTGACTCTCATTTTCGCACTCCGGGATCTGGGGTTGTCCCTCACCTCTTCCGGGCCGGCGACAACGGGGCGCGAAGTGATCACCTCAAAGGCCTGATGCTGACGAAACTTGCGCTTTACTATCCTGTCCTCCAGACTGTGAAATGAAATTACGCACAATCTGGCTTTCGGTCTGAGGAAATCTCCGGCCTGGTCTATGAGGGCGGCCAGGTTCTCCAATTCCCTGTTGACTGCTATCCTCACCCCCTGAAACGTTCTGGTTGCCACATGTATCTTTCGGGGATGGAATCGTCTCGGCACCGCCTCGCTGACGATTCTGGCCAGTTGCGCCGATGATTCTATTGTTTCTCTCTTCCTCGCTGAGACGATCTCAGCAGCTATTCTTCGGGCCTGCCTCTCCTCCCCGTAGTAATAGAGAATATCTGCCAGTTCCTCTTCGGAGGAGGTTGCCAGAAGATCCGCGGCCGTGGTCTTCCCTCTGACATCCATGCGCATATCAAGAGGCTCGTCGCGTAAGAAGCTGAACCCTCGCCCGCCGCTGTCGAGCTGCAGTGAGGAAAGGCCTATATCCACCAGTATGCCATCCACCCGGGGACAACTCGTCTCTTCCAGACCGAGCCGGAGTTCGGCGAAATTTCTGGCCACCATCGTCAGCCGGCTGCCAAAGGATGCGAGGCGCCTTTGCGCCAGCTCCATGGCCTTTGCGTCCCACTCAAAACCTATTACGCGGCCAGCTGGCCCGCTGGCAGCAAGGATAGCCTCCGAATGCCCACCCAGCCCCAGAGTTCCGTCGACATAGACACCACCGGGTTTCACCTGCAGGTAATGCAGTACTTCCTTCAACAACACCGGTTTGTGAATGGCGTCGATTCCGCCGCTCATCAGAACATTCCGAGATTGGAAATCTTGCTCTGATAACTCTCGAAATTTGCCCGGGCAGTCTGGTGCTCGATATTCCAGGCATCCTTGTCCCAGATTTCGACCCAGTCGAGCATGCCGGTGAGAACGACATCCTTGCCCAGATTCACCTCGTTTCTCAGGGTCTGCGGCAACAGCAGACGTCCCTGCTTGTCAAGACTGCACTCGTTCACTCCGGATACGACCAGACGGACAAAGGGCGCCAGATCAGGCCGTTCCTTGCCCTTGGCGAGAAGATTCGTCTCCAAGGTTTCCCACTCGGAGACGGGGTAAATGCGCAGATGCTTTCCCCAGTTGGTCACCATCAAAATATCGGATTCCAACTGGCGCAGCACGTCGCGGAAGCGGCTGGGAAAACTCAACCGTCCCTTCGAATCGAGGCTATGTTCCGACCTGCTGCGAAATCTGCTTTTGATCTGCACTTCCCCTCCTCTCCCACATTGATCCACTTTCCCCCACTTCTTTCCATTTAAATCATCCGCACTTCAGTTGTCAAGGAAAATTAGTTCGTGACTTCAAAAGCATAAGTCACCGCAGTCGGGCGGAATATATACCACATATTGGTACTTCAAGAGAGAGATAATACAACATATTGACACAGACCCATTTCAAGCAACAGCTCACTCCCAACAAAACTATTCAGCAAAAATAGTGAGAAGTTCACGATCCGCAGAGACGATCTGCAAATAATTCCTATATTACTATAGTGTTAGATACGATGGTGGTGTAAAGTGGATTTTTAGAGGTATAATTCGAGCTTTGTGACGCTCGCCAGTGGAATCAGAGCTGACGCCTGACTCTTCAGCGTGCTCGCTCGCAATACGAGACGGTCGACCTCATCTGTAAAAAGAGTTTTCCTCTTCAATGTTGGGGAGTATTGCCGGTGTTGAGTGGTGCGAAGTGGGTGGGGGGGATGAAGAGAACGCCTGCAAAGGCGCGAGGAGGAGCAGACAGATACCATGGGGGAAAATGTTTTTTCGCAGCCGAAAAAAGCCTACTGGCCGTCGAACAGGGTCTGCTGGGATGCCGGCGCCTTCCTGACATCCCTGCCAAAATGTTCATAGGCGTTAACGGTGGCCACTCTCCCCCTTGGAGTCCGGTTGAGAAAACCGGACTGGATAAGAAAGGGCTCGTAGACGTCTTCGAGGGTGTTTTTCTCCTCACAGACAACCGTTGCCAGGGTTTCCAGACCGATGGGGCCGCCGTCGAACTTGTCGATGATCGTCAGCAGGATGCGCCGGTCCATTTCGTCGAGGCCGAAGGCGTCGACACCGAGCATATTGAGGGCGCCGTCTGCCACCTCCCTGGAGACCACCCGGTGTTTTCCCACCTGAGCGAAATCACGGACCCTCCGCAACAGCCGGTTGGCTATACGCGGCGTTCCCCGCGATCTCCTGCCAAGTTCAAGAGCACCGCTGTCGTCTATCTCCATGCCGAGAATGACCGCGGAGCGCTTGACAATGGTCACCAGTTCTTCGGGTGTATAGAATTCAAGACGCAGTATGACTCCGAAACGATCGCGCAAGGGCGGGGTCAACAGTCCGGTGCGGGTGGTGGCACCGACAAGGGTAAAACGCGGCAGATCCATCTTCACCGAGCGAGCCCCCGGTCCCTGACCGATTACCAGGTCGAGTTGAAAATCCTCCATGGCCGGATAGAGAATCTCTTCGACCGCATGATTGAGACGATGAATCTCATCGATGAAGAGAACATCTCCCTCGTGCAGGCTGGTCAAAATGGCGGCCAGATCCCCCTGCCTTTCAATCACCGGTCCCGAGGTCACCTTGATACCGGCACTCATCTCATTGGCGATGATATAGGACAACGTTGTCTTGCCCAAGCCCGGGAATCCGTGAAAGAGCACATGGTCAAGAGGCTCCTGTCTCTGTCTGGCGGCCTCCATGAATATCCGCAGACTGCGCCGAACCTGCTCCTGGCCTATGTATTCGTCGAGCCCCTTGGGCCGCAGGGCGTTGTCGTGACGTCCTTCCCGCTGTTTAGGCGCGGGGCTGACCATTCTGTCGCCGCCGCCGAGATCTTCTTCTATATTCATGCCAGAGTCCGCAATCCTTCCTTGAGCATTTCCTCAAGAGACATCTGCGCAAAGGCCTCCTGGCCCATGCGTTTTTTGACCTTTGTCAGGGCCTGCCTGGCCACCGGATCGGGATAACCGAGATTGGTGAGGGCAGAGAGCACATCGGCGGTGACGGAACCTGCTGCCTGCACGCTCTCTGCAAAGCCATTCTCCTGGCCGCCGGCGCCGACTGCCAGATGAGCGACTTTATCCTGCAGATCGAGACACAGCCGCTCCGCTGTTTTTTTCCCTACCCCCTGCAGCGAAGTCAAAATCTTGATATCCCTGGCGCCAATGGCCCGGCTGAGTTCGCCCACGCGCATGCCCGACAACATGGCCAGTGCCAGCTTCGGACCGACGCCGGAGACGGTTCTGAGGGTAAGAAACATCTCCTTTTCCTCCTCTTCCATGAAGCCGTAGAGGATTATGGCATCCTCGCGTACATGCGTGTGAACGAAAAGAAAGACATCGGCACCCTGATCGCCAAGCCGGGACAGGCCGTCGGTGCTCAGATAGAGCTCATAGCCGACGCCCTGGACATCGACGACCACCCGGTCAATATATCTCAACAGCAGCTTGCCTGTAAGCGTTGCTATCATCGTCTTCTACCTGTGCCGCACCTTTGTCGGCTCTCGAGTGGTCAGTAGCTTTTAGAATCGGCCCATATTAGCGTGGCATATGGCTACCGCCAGGGCATCGGCGGCATCGCTGCTCGGCCGGCCTTTGAGGTTCAACAGCACCCGCACCATATGCTGGACCTGCTCCTTCTCCGCCTGACCGTAGCCGGCTACGGCCTGTTTTATTTTGCGGGCGCTGTAATCGCTTACCGACAGACCGTTTTGGATGACGGCGACCACCGCCGCACCCCGCGCCTGACCGAGTTTGAGGGCTGTGTTGGCGTTGGAGGCAAGAAACACTTCCTCCACCGCCGCCACGGCAGGCCCGTGCAGCTGCACCACCTCGTTGATACCTTCAAATATCTCGTTGAGCCGGACCGACAGAGGATAACCGACTGTCGTTTTGACAACTCCACAGGCGACAAACGCCAACTCCCCCCTTTCCGAGTCGACAATGCCATAGCCGGTGATCCTCGAACCAGGGTCTATGCCCAATATTCGCTCCATTTCCAGTCCATTCGGCTACCGGCAGGCAGCCCCGTGGTCACCAGCGTGAATCCCGTTACCAACCCGCTGATTATGTTAAGAACCTCGCCCTGTGACACGAACAGATGAGCTGCCTCAGCTCCACTATTTTGTGAACCCTGCAGTCTTTATTCGAATATTTCTCGCAAAGAAAGGCTAAGAGATCTGCTCCATCAGGGCATCGTCGATGTCGAAATTGGAGTGCACGTTCTGGACGTCGTCGTGGTCTTCGAGGCTTTCAAGAAGCTTCAGCAGCCCCCGCGCCGGTTTTTCTTCCGTCACTTCCACCGTATTCTTGGGAATCATGGAAACAGAGGCATCGACGAACTCCACTCCTTCGGCTTCGAGGGCCCCCCGCACCGCTTCGAAATCATCGGGCTCGGTTACGATTTGATACTCGTTTTCCTCTTCCACCACATCGTCGGCACCTGCTTCAAGGGCCAGATCCATCAATTCCTCTTCAGAGTAGCTGCTCTTATCGACCTGGATTACGCCTTTCTTCTCAAACATCCAGGCAACGCAGCCGGATTCGCCAAGATTACCGGAGCTTTTGGAGAAATAGTGACGGATATCGGCCACCGTTCTGTTACGGTTATCGGTCATGCATTCGACCAGGACAGCTACACCGCCGGGGCCGTATCCTTCGTAGAGAATTTCCTCGTAAACCTCGCCCTCGATCTCGCCGGTGCCCTTTTTAATGGCCCTGGCGATATTATCCTTGGGCATGTTCTCGGTTTTGGCCGTGGTGATCGCCGCCCGCAGGCGGGGGTTGCCGTCGGGATCGCCGCCTCCGGTGCGCGCCGCCACGGTTATCTCTTTGATCAAGCGCGTGAAAACCTTGCCGCGCTTGGCATCAATCGCTCCTTTTTTTCTTTTAATGGTTGACCACTTAGAATGTCCAGACATATTCCTTACCTGTTGTTTAGTTCGTTATCGCGGCAGAGATAGCGATACCGGGAGAAAACACTGATCTCCCCTGTCGTTTCGTCTATCTGCCATATTCCATGCCGAGCACAAAAACTTCGCGGCTTTCGGTTCTCGAGCTTTTCGGTTTGATCGTCTTCACCATTGCAAACTGTTCCTTCACCTCGTCAAAAAATGGCGGGAAATCCTCCCCTTGAAAAACCTTGACCAGGTAATGCCCTTTGGGATGCAGCAGTGTTTCCGCAAGGGAAAGGGTAAGACGGGCGAGAGTGATCGACTGCTGATGATCCGCCCAGCGGTTGCCTGTCGTTTTAGGGGCAAGATCGGAGAGCAGAACTTTGAACGCCGGCCGTATTCTCCGCAGACGGACAATAAGCTCCTCGTTGGTGATATCGTCGCACAGCCAGTGGATATCTGCGCTTCCCGACCGGGGCTGCCAGTCGGCCTGCTGCAGGTCGACGCCAACGACCAGACCGCTGACACCGACGATTTCAGATGCGTACAGCGACCAGCTGCCTGGATAACAGCCCAGATCGAGAACGCTGTCCCCCCGCCGCAACAGCCTATATTTCTTCTGCACTTCCTCAAGCTTATATACCGAGCGTGCCGGATACTTGTCTTTTTTGGCTTTTTTCGAGTAATAATCGCTTACTTTACGCACGTTTTAGTCCATTTGCTTTTCTTTGACAAGTCCTAAGAAACAGCCCGTCAGCCAATTCCCTCACTGTCCGGACCTCAGCTCTTTATGGCCCCGAAGATAGCTCTCCAGCCAGCTCAAGGCCTGCCGGCGCGAGTGTATCTTTCCCTCGACCTGAGCCAATTCTACCTCATCGAGAATCCGCCGGAAATGAGGCCCGGGAACAAGGCCGAAAACCTTCTGCAGGTCATGGCCGTTGACCAGGGGTCCGCCGGCAAGGACGGGCTCGATATAGCGTTCTTTCGCCCGTTGCACCTCGGCAAACAGCATGGCCACCTCTTCTTCCATGCTCTTCACGGGCTTCTTCGGCCCCCGGCTGGCCAGACTGTCAGCCATGGCCAGAACGAAGAGTCCCGGCAGGTCTTCACCGGCCCTCCGGCAGATTTTCAACAGCGCTTTTCGGCTGAGTTCCTGCCGGCGGCGAACTGTGCTCAGGTGAAAAGGATGCATGTGCATGTCTATGAGCCGACCGATGCCTTCGCTTTCCTTCCTGCTCATACGCAACCGGGCGGCGATTTCCAGAAACATGTCCTTGCCGACCCGGTCATGGTTGTAGAAAGTGGTCCTTTCTCCATCCATTGTACCAGAAGATCGGGTCGCCGGCTTGCCCAAATCATGAAAAAGGGCCGACCAGCGCAAACGCCTGCACCTGCTTTTCCGAGCCAGATAACTCTCTATGACGCCACAGCCCGCCTGAAAATATTTTCGCGGCCCGGAGAGTATTCTGTCGGTTTCTTTCAGGGCAAGCAGACTGTGATACAACACATCCTCGTGATGATATCCTGGCTGCTCCATCCCCAGACCCTTTTCGAGCTCCGGCAAAAACTCGAAAGCCAGACCACTCTCCACCATCGCCGTCCAGGCCTCGGCCGCCAGATCCGTTGACATTATACGCTCGAGTTCAGCCGTAATACGTTCGACGGCACAGCCGTTAATGGTGGAGCGTTTGTGACGAATTTCGGCGATGCACTCCTCATCCAGATCAAACCCCAGCTCCGCCTGCAGCCGGTAGCCCCGCAGCATGCGCAACGGATCACTGTCAAAGGCACCTGGACAGCGACGCAACCGTTGCGCAACCAGATCCTCATAGCCGCCCAGGGGATCGATCAGTGCCCCTTCACCGCAGCCGTCGTCCAGTGCCACCGCCATGGCATTGACGGTAAAATCTCGGTGAAACAGCTCTTCCTCTATGGTTTTGGCACCGGCCCTGTAGGTGGAAAAATCAACACAGACCCCTTGCCAGACAACGCGAGCGGCTTCCTCCTCTTCCGTGCCCAGTTTTACCAGAGCACCGCCTTCTAAAACATCGATGAGCATTTTGCAAGAGGCTACTGCATCCTTGCAGACGGCAATATCGAGATCATGCGGTACTCTGCCGAGCAGCCAGTCACGCACCGTGCCCCCGGCTATGTAAAACACCTCGCCACGTTTGCAGGCAACACCACCTATTGCCTCCATAAGCTGAGGAGCAAAGGTGGCGTGTATAAGCGAGCCTGGGATTTTTTTCATATCACTTTGAACCGGGTAACAGCAAAAGAACGATGCAGAGTAACAGATATAATGATATCATGGACCATGGTCAACTGCAGGCGCAGACCTCAGCTCAAAACAGAGCCGCCGCATATTTATCCTCTAGGAGCTTATCGGAGTATAGGCATTTTTGTTCAGATCGAGGCATTTTCAGGAAATCAAGCACAGCCATATAATTGATATTGCGCGCATTGATTTTCT
>JGI12210J13797_10484697_pt1 | contig 60406 bp, 49 predicted proteins | sample ElkSlonscriptome_3_FD_13797 | JGI IMG/M metagenome (IMG submission 13797) | reverse complement strand
GCTGATTTTGTTGATTACAAATGGTGCAATGGTGGCCGGAGCCAGGCCTAAGCGCACTTCAGTCAGGCCAAAGGTCGCGGTTTCCATCGCCACGGCCAGGTCGCAGCAGGTGATCAGGCCAACGCCTCCGCCGAAAGCGTGGCCGTTGACGCGCGCGATCGTTGGGCAGGGCAGGTGGTCAAGCTTTCGCAGCATCGCCGCCAGGGCCCGGGCATCTGCCATGTTGTCGGCCTCGCTGCCTGCGGCCATCGCGCGCATCCAGTGAAGGTCGGCGCCAGCTGAGAAGGAATGACCTGCGCCGGTCAGTATCAGCGCCCGCGTGCCGTCCTCGGCCAGCCGATCGAAGCACTCGGCCAATTCGGCGATCAGCTCAGCGTTGAAGGCGTTGTGGACCTCCGGCCGGTTCAGCGTCAGCATAGCCACGCCGCGTTCGTCTTTGCTCAGTGTCAGATAGCTTGGCATATCGTTTCCTGGTCAAATGTTTTCCGGTTTCCGGTTTCCGGTTTCCGGTTGTAGAGTTTCCATGGGCTGCCGCTTTTCTCTTCCTGTTTTTTTCTTTTTGCTTTGAACTTTGAGCCTTAAACCTTGAGCCTTAAACCTTGAGCCTTAAACCTTGAGCCTTGAACCTGCCTTCCTCCTACATCCGGAAGACGCCATAGCCCTTGTCCTCCATCGGGGCGTTGGCGGTGGCGGCCAGGGCCAGGCCGAGGACGCGGCGGGTGTCTACGGGATCAATGATGCCGTCGTCCCAAAGGCGCGCCGTGGCGTAATAGGGGTTGCCCTGGTGTTCATATTGGTCGCGGATCGGGGATTTGAACGCATCTTCGTCCTCGCCAGACCATTCTTCACCGCGTCCTTCGAGCGCGTCGCGCTTGACCGTGGCCAGCACGCTGGCGGCCTGCTCGCCGCCCATCACCGAAATGCGGGCGTTTGGCCAGGTCCATAGGAAGCGCGGCTGGTAGGCGCGCCCGCACATGGCGTAGTTGCCGGCACCGAATGAACCGCCGATGATGACGGTGAATTTTGGCACGTGCGAGCAGGCGACGGCGGTCACCATCTTGGCCCCATCCTTCGCGATACCGGCCTGTTCGTACTTGCGCCCGACCATGAAGCCGGTGATGTTCTGCAGAAAGATCAGCGGGATATTGCGCTGATTGCAGAGCTGGATGAAGTGCGCGCCCTTCAAAGCCGATTCGGAGAAAAGGATGCCGTTGTTGGCCACGATCCCAACCGGAAAGCCGTGTATGTGGGCAAAGCCGCAGACCAGGGTTGTGCCGTAGCGGGACTTGAATTCCGAGAACTCCGAACCATCGACGATGCGGGCGATGATTTCGCGCACCTCAAACGGGTAGCGAGTGTCGTCGGGCAGGATACCGTAGAGGTCCTCGGCCGGATAGGCCGGGTCGGCGTAGTCCGAGCGAACAGAATGCGATGTCCGTGGGCGATTCAGGTTGCCGACCAGGTCGCGCGCGATTTCAAGCGCGTGGTCGTCGTTTTCGGCGAAGTGATCGGCCACGCCCGAGAGCCGGGTATGCGTATCCGCGCCGCCGAGGGTCTCGGCATCGACCTCTTCACCAGTGGCCGCCTTGACCAGCGGTGGGCCGCCGAGAAAGATCGTCCCCTGCTCACGCACGATGATCGCTTCGTCGCACATCGCCGGGACATAGGCGCCGCCCGCGGTGCATGAGCCCATGACGACTGCGATCTGGGGGATGTTGAGCGCCGACAGGCGGGCCTGATTGTAGAAAATCCGCCCGAAATGGTCTCGATCGGGAAATACCTCATCCTGCAGCGGCAGGAACGCCCCGCCCGAGTCGACTAGGTACAGGCAGGGCAGATGGTTTTCCAGGGCGATTTCTTGGGCGCGGAGATGTTTTTTGACCGTCATCGGGTAGTAGGTCCCGCCCTTGACGGTGGCATCGTTGGCCACGATCAGGCATTCGGTGCCTGCGACTCGACCGACGCCTGCAATGACGCCCGCGCCTGGCGCGGCATTGTCATAAAGGTCGTGGGCGGCCAGCGGGGAGATTTCGAGAAACGGGCTGCCCGGATCAAGCAGGGTTCTGACGCGCTCTCGGGGCAGGAGCTTGCCGCGGGATTCGTGTTTCTCGCGCGATCGCGTAGGACCGCCCAGCGCGACATGCGCCAGAGTCCTGCGCAACTGGTCTGCGAGCAGGCGATGATGCTGGTCGCGCTCGAAGAAATCGGAATCCTTCCGATTAACATAGCTATCCAGGCGAGGCATGCGAACTCCGGTCAATCAAATCGGGGTATTGTAGCTCGCTGAATCCCGTGGACACAGACCAGCGGTCCGCTGGGGTGGATTAGCGAAGCTGAAAGTAACGGTTCTCGAAGGCGCAAGTTCGTGCTTCTCACGTGAATGAATCGGCTTGCTCCGGCCAGATTGTGCGAGTTATACTATTTGGCTTACTACGAAGCTGGCGGTCGTGGCTTTTGCACAAAGCCCGTTCTGAAAGTTCTCAGGGGGTTTTCTGGAAAAGCCCGGTCGCCGAAAATTAACTGAATACGGAGTTACGAGCAGTCATGTCATTGACCGCAGAAAAGAAAGCAGAAGTTGTCAAAGAGCACCAGCTCACTGAAGGCGATACGGGATCACCCGAAGTTCAGGTTGCCCTGCTGACCGCAAGGATTCAGCATCTGACCGGCCACTTCGCAGATCACAAGAAGGATCATCACTCCCGTCGCGGCCTTTTGAAGCTGGTCAATCAGCGTCGTTCGCTGCTGGCCTACGTAAAGAATAAGGACGTTCAGCGCTACCGCGATCTGATTCAAAAGCTCGGCCTGCGTCGTTAAGACGCGGTCCGATTGAGACGACCACCAACACCCCGGCAGCAAAAGCTGATCCGGGGTGTTTGTATTTGGAATTCAGGCAAAACAGCAACCTTTTGGAGTGAATAAGCGTGTTGAACAAGAGTAGTGAATCCTTCCAGTTCGGCGAGCATGAAGTTCTGCTCGAGACCGGACATGTCGCTCGCCAGGCCGACGGTGCCGTGATGGTGACCATGGCCGATACCGTGGTGCTCGTCACCGCCGTGGCCCGAAAGGAGGTCAAGCCGGGACAGGCCTTTTTCCCGCTGACCTGCAATTATCAGGAAAAATTTTACGCCGCTGGCCGAATCCCCGGCGGCTTTTTCAAGCGCGAAGGCCGTCCAACAGAAAAAGAAACCCTGACATCGCGTCTGATCGATCGCCCCCTGCGTCCCCTGTTTCCGAAGGGCTTCATGAACGAAGTGCAGGTGATCGCCACGGTTCTTTCGGCGAATCCTGAAGTCGACGCCGACATTCCGTCCCTGATCGGTGCCTCCGCAGCGCTGGCCATCGCCGGCGTACCCTTCGATGGCCCGATCGGCGCGGCCCGGATCGGTTTCGTTGATGGTGAATACGTTCTCAACCCCAGCGCCACCCAGCTTGAGAGCTCGCGCCTTGATCTGGTCGTTGCCGGCACCTCGAAGGCCGTCCTAATGGTGGAGTCCGAAGCCGATCTTCTGACGGAAGACGAGATGCTGGGTGCGGTGACCTTTGGCCACCAGCAGATGCAGTCCGCTATTCAGGCGATTGAGTCACTGGCGAGCAAGGCCGGTAAGCCGAAATGGGACTGGCAGGCGCCGGCCAAGCCGGAAGGCGTGGCAGACAAGGTCGAAGCCATGGCCAAGGACGATCTGGCCCAGGCCTACACCCATACGGAAAAAGCCGAGCGTCGCGAAGCGATCGGCGTGGTGCGTGATGCGGTCATCGAGAAGCTGTGTGCCGAAGGCGATGACAACGCGCTGCCGGTCGACGAAGTCAAAGATGCGTTCAGCGCCATGGAGAAGCACTTCGTTCGCGATCGAATCCTGTCCGGTCAGCCGCGCATCGACGGTCGGGACCTGACCACGGTGCGTCCTCTCGACATGCGCTTAAGCGTTTTTCCACGTACGCATGGTTCGGCCATGTTTACTCGCGGTGAAACCCAGGCGCTGGTCATTACGACACTCGGAACTGGGCGCGACGCCCAGATCATCGACGCCCCTTCTGGCGAGTCGAAAGAGCAGTTTATGCTGCACTACAACTTCCCTCCGTACTGTGTGGGTGAGACCAGCTTTATGCTGGGACCCAAACGGCGCGAGATCGGCCACGGCCGCCTGGCGAAACGCGCCTTGAACGCGGTGGTTCCTCAGGGCGAGGAATTCCCCTACGTGCTGCGCCTGGTTTCGGAGATCACTGAATCCAACGGCTCGAGCTCGATGGCTTCAGTCTGCGGTGGTTCGCTGGCATTGATGGACGCTGGTGTGCCGATCAAGACTCCGGTAGCGGGTATTGCCATGGGCTTGATTAAGGACGGCGATCGTTTCGCCGTGCTGACCGACATTCTGGGCGACGAAGATCACCTCGGCGACATGGATTTCAAGGTCGCGGGATCCCAGGACGGCGTAAGTGCGCTGCAGATGGACATCAAGATTGACGGGATCACCGAAGAAATCATGCGCGTGGCGCTGAAGCAGGCCACCGATGCTCGCCAGAACATCCTGGCGCAGATGAATGAAGTGATCAGCACGCCGCGTGAAGAAATGAGCGAATACGCACCGCGCCTGTTTACTATGAAGGTGCATCCAGACAAGATCCGGGACGTGATTGGCAAGGGTGGTGCCACTATTCGCGCCATCACCGAAGAAACCGGCACCACCATCGACATCCAGGACGACGGCACGGTCACCATCGCATCGGTCAATCAGGCCGCCGCCGATGCCGCCCGAACCCGCATCGAGCAGATCACGGCCGATGTTGAAGTGGGTACGATCTATGAAGGTACGGTCACCAAGATCATGAACTTCGGTGCCTTCGTCACCATTCTCCCCGGCAAGGACGGCCTGGTTCATATCTCCCAGATCTCCGACAAGCGCGTTGAGAACGTTACCGACGAGCTGGCCGAAGGCGACAAGGTCAAGGTGAAGGTGCTGGAAGTCGATAAGCAAGGGCGAATTCGCCTCAGCATGAAGGCGCTGAATGAGAATTCCGACGCCTCCAGCTGATCGGTTGAAGTAGATCAGAGCGGCCTTCCGACATCGGGAGGCCGTTTTTTTTGGCCCACTCCATCGCGGAAAAGTGGCGTAGTCTATCCTGCTTAGGGGTTCAGAGCTGGCGGAATCCAGGAACGAGCTTGACGATGAATCTGATGACACCGGTCTCTCCGGGAGAATTGCTGGATAAACTGAGCATCCTTGAAATCAAGTCCGAGCGGATTGACGATGAGGAGAAGTTGGCCAACATCCGTCACGAACGGGAGCTCCTCGAGGCTGTTTGGCAGGCGGCCAATCTGGAGACGGACGGAATCGGCTCCCTGCGCGCTGACCTGAAGCGGGTCAATGAATCTCTCTGGGATATCGAGGACGATATCCGTTTGTGCGAGAATGCGGGTGACTTCGGAGCTCAATTTATCGAGCTAGCGCGTGCGGTTTATATTACGAACGACGAGCGTGCTGCGGTAAAAAAGAAGATCAATCTGGCACTGGGTTCAGCCATCGTCGAAGAAAAATCCTATCAGGATTATCGAGGAGAGTAGAGATCATGAATATCAACACGCTTTGTCTGACGGTGGCTTTGACGATGACCCTGGGCATTGGCCAGGCACTAGCACAGAGCACCCCCGTTGCCGAAGACGAAGAGCCGGTCTCTTCGACGCAGTCGCCCACGATGAGCTTTGTCGGTGATCGTTATCGAGTCGGTGTGGGAATCGACACGGAGTTCGATGTGATCGGTGAGTTTCTTCTCTCCCTGACCGAAGATGAGCGTTCAGCCTGGCTGGCCGAGGGCTGGCTCGGCGGCGACGGTGCTGGCGGTGTCAAATTGAACTACCACTGGGTGTTCGGTGGTGAGTCCGCCGAGGGCCTCGACGGCGAGGTCTACACCGACGGCCGAATCGCCAAGCTCTTTATTGCCGCCGACCAAAATCAGCGCGATGATCGCAAGCTGACTTTCGGTGGTGGCTACGAATATCAGGACTGGTTTTTCAGTGGCTACGGCATGAGAGCCCTGACCGACGAGCGCCGGCTCAATCAGATTGTTGAGTTCGAAGACCTCCTGGTTGAGGGGCTGATCGATGGCCGAGGATTCACCCGCATCGACACGCTCGAGCGCGTGACGGACATCTTCGAAGCACCGTATGAATGGGGTGCGGGCCTGAGGGCAGGTCGCTACTTCGACTCTCAACTGATCAGGTTGCGCGGCGGGCTCGATTACGAGGACGGTGATTTCGGGGCTTCCCAGATGACCGCATCTGTCAACCTCGATAAATTCTTCGCCCACACACCGCATGGCTTGTCCCTACGCGCTGGTTTCGCGCGCAAACGCGGCGATTTCGAAGAGGACCGAAACGACCTCCGGGCGAGCCTGGTTTACAGCTACAGCTTCGGTGAGCGGCACCGACCGAGAGAAGAATTCCGTCAGGAAGAGGTTCAAGTACAGGCCGAGCCGCGATTCGAGGAACGCGCGGTTGCCTCAGAAGTGACCCTGTCGGATCGAGCAACCTTCGATCTGGATAGCGCTGAGCTTCGGCCGGGTGCGACGGAGACCCTGGATGAGGTTCTGGACGCCATCCTGGAGGGTCGCTTGGTCGGAGCGATCCAGGTGGCGGGACACACCTGCAACTTAGGCTCTGAAGCCTACAATCAGGCCTTGAGCGAGCGACGTGCGCAGTCGGTGGTGGATTACCTGATCGCCCGTGGACTCGATCGCGACCAGATTGTCGCGCGGGGCTATGGCGAACTCGAGCCGAGATTCTCCAACGACACCGAGGAGAGCCGCTCGCGGAATCGCCGGGTCGAGATCAGCTTTGTCACCGAGCAATCGCAGACCGAGCGCATCCGGGTCAGCCCGGACGGGCCGGTTACGGAAATCCGTCAGGTGCAAGTGCCAGTCGAAGCGCCATGGATACGTCGCGCCCTGCGTAATCCTGTTCAGCATAAGCGCATCGTTGACTACTATCGATATCAAGAAGTTTCCGAAACCCTGACTCAGGGCGAAGTGGTGTTTGACAACACCGCACCTGCAGCGGCAGACGACCAGTTTGCTCTGACTCTGAATTCAGTTGAAAACGCGCTGGACGTGTTGGCCAACGACACCGATGTCGACGGCGATATGATCAATTTGGTGGCCGTGGGCGCGCCAGCAAACGGGCAAGTTGAGATCTCCGGCGACCTATTGATCTACACACCCGAGAACGGATTTATCGGTTCGGATTCCTTTAGCTACACGGTGGACGATGGCTTTGGCGGTCAGGCCCAGGCCAACGTCAGCATTGTGGTCACGGACCCGAACCAAGCGCCCGTGGCCGGTGACGACAGCGCAACCACTTCTGCCGGGCAGCCGGTCACGATTGACGTTCTGGAAAACGACACGGACGCCGATGGTGATTTGCTGAACATCGCGTCGTTCAATCAGCCGGCGAACGGCAGTGTGAGCCAAGATGGAGAGGCATTGGCCTACACGCCCAATGAGGGTTTTGCTGGCATGGATAGCTTCACCTACCTGGTGTCCGACGGTCGAGGCGGCGAGGCCACAGGACAGGTCAGTATCACCGTATCTGCTGATCCCATTGAAAATCGCCCACCAGTGGCCAATCCGGATTCCGCCAGTGGTTCTGCAGATCAAGTTATCCTCGTCGACGTTCTCGCCAATGACTTCGATCCGGATGGCGACCCTCTGACGGTGATAAGCGTAGATCAGATCTCTGCCGCGCCAAGCACGGTCACCATTAATGCAGACGGCACCCTAGGGTTTGAGATTAGTGCGACCTGCAGCGGGCGAAACCTTTATCGGTACACGATCGCTGATCCGTCTGGTGCGACTGCATCAGCGCTGGTTACCGTGACTCGAGCTTCCTCCAATGGAGGTGATTCGGGGACGGCCGCGAATGCTGATTTGAATTGCATTCTTTAAGGATTCAAGGTCGAGCCGGCATCACGGGCGCTCCAAAACGATGCTGACTTTTTCTAGGACCTGATCCACGCTGATCAGGTCCATTACACCCTCACGCTCGATTCGTCGTCCCCAGCGAAGTGCTTCGGGCTCTGAATTTAGGAAACGTCGTGCTGCGGTTGGGTAGCGGTCGACGCAGTGCTCGAGACTGCCTAGCGGTCCTGAACGACACGCCCAGGTTGCCGCATACAAGCCGACAACTGGCGTGCCTAGCGAGGCGGCGAAATGGGCTGGGCCTGAATCTGGCGTGATCAGGCAGGCCGCACGGTCGAGCATGGCGAGCAGCTCAGGCAGCGTGTCTCTGCCGATTAGGTCGAGCGGTAGTGTGTCCATGTTCGAGATGATGGCATCGCCCAGCTCGCGTTCTTTCGCGCTCGGTCCGCCGACCAGGATGATGGGTCGCTGCAAGTGCTGTTGGATATGGTCGGCGACCTGAGCATACCCCTGGGCATTCCAGTTCCGCCCGCTGTGGCTTGAGGCCGGACTGATCACTACGGCCATTTTTCTCATCGGCTGATATTTTTCAGCAAACGCCATTGCCGCATCCGGAATGGGTAGGCGGCGGTCGAGCGAGTCGCAGTCGGCGTCTAATGCTTTGGCGAATTCAAGGAAGGCGAGCGCCTGATGCTGGAAGGGGGTGGGGTTGACCCTCTCGTTGACCACCCAGCCATGTCCTTCACGGCTTCTCGCTGGATCAAAGCCGATTCGGCGCGTCGCGCTGATCCAGCGAGACATCAGGTTAGCGCGGGCAGAAACCTGAGCCAAGAGCAGAACGTCAAACCGTCTTCCATTGAGCAAACGTCGAAATTCGAGCAGCCCCGACAGTCCCGAGCGCTTGTCGTATGGGATAAACTCGACACCGGGTAGGGTGGAGACTAGGCGATGTTCGACCGCGCCGATGACCCAGCTGATCCGTGCCAACGGCCAGCGGCGTTGCAGGGCTCTTACCATTGGAACGCAGTTGCAGACGTCGCCCAAGGCCGACAGGCGAAACAGACAAATGCTATGCGGCGGTTGGCTCGAGCTGGGCATGAATTCCCTTTGATAAAGACTGAAATGGCATGGAACAACAGCACCCGCCATCGAATCAAAGCCTGATCCAGTGGGGCAGACGCGGTATTTTATACAACCCATCACGTCTGACCACCCTGAGTCTGGAGTGGTTCGAGCCACGATTCTGGGCCTTGCGAGGGCTGGTTCGTCGAAGCTTCGTGGGACGCGGGCAGGTCCTGGCGGTCGATACGCCGTCCGGGCCAGCCGTACTGCGTCGTTTCCTGCGCGGTGGATGGGTGGCGCGCTGGGTGACGGATCGCTACCTTTTTTTCGGCTACGTTAGAAGTCGCGCTTTCCGCGAGTTCGATTTGCTGCAGGAACTCTTTAATCGGGGACTGCCGGTTCCAGAACCGCTCGCGGCTTTATGTGATCGGTCTGGCCTGACTTATCGGGCCGCGTTGATCACCCGTGAAATTCCCGGAGCGCAACCGCTTTCGGAATTGGCCGAGGACCTTTCGTCGGACGACTGGGCCGGACTCCGCGCCACGCTCGACTCGTTTTTTAAGGCGGGGCTACGGCATCCGGATCTCAACGCTAAAAACATCCTGCGCGACCACCACGGGCGTTGGCATCTGATCGATTTCGATCGGGCTCGGATCCTACACCGGCCGTCCGATCCCTACCCGATGATCAAACGCCTAAAACGTTCCTTTGGTCGACTGGGCCTGAGGATCGAGTCATCGGCGCTGGAGTTCTGAGTCTTACTGTCCGCTCAGTCTCGCCCTGACCCGGCCGAGCAAGGAATCGTCAGGAAAGCTGCCGCTCTTGAAGCTGCCTGCGCGCACGCCGGTGCAGAGTTCGGCTGCCTGAATTGCGTTGTCGACGGCATACACCCTGAACATGTCGTTGGTGCAGGCCTTGACGACGTCTCGCTTGAGCATCAACTCGGCTTTGTTGGGCCGTGGAATGACGATGGATTGCTGCCCGGTCAGTCCGGCCTGCCGGCAGAATTCGAACCATGCCTCTATGCGCTCGTTGATGTTGTCGACGGGTAGGATCTGGCCGTGCAGTCCGACTTTTCCGACCAGAGCAACGTCCTGGCGAAGCGTCGCTGATGCAAGTGCGCTGAGCAGACTGGTCATCCGGGCCAGGTCCAAACTTGGATCATGCTCGCAGCCGAGGTCGATATCTGGCGGAACGACCTGAAACGACGCCAGTATGCCCGGTCGAGTATCCAGTTTAAGCAGCCGGGCCAGCGCGATTGCAAAATGAACAGACGTAGACTCCTCGCCGCCATTGATCTGCAGATCAGGGCTAGACGTGGCGCCTGCGCTCACCATGACAGGCATTGCGCTAACGATTTTTCCGATCGTCTGACAGCTGATGCCGGGAACCGCCGCGTCACCGCGCCCATGCAAGCGGATCGGAGAATGGCCGAGGTCCAGCGCGCGGAGTGCTCGCCTGAGCGCGCTTCCGTGTCTCTGCTCTCGCTGGGCCAGCGCTCGATCGACATGGTCGTCGATGACATCACTCGCCTCATCACTAGAGGCAATAGCGGCGGCCTCGCGCGCCAAATCCCCGATCTCTCCGAAACTTGCCAGCAGTCGGCCTGGTTCGGGCGATCGTCGCGCACCGAATTCGATAATCGCCAGCATCGCGGATCGGTCAAAATGCGGTAACTCTTCATGCCGAACCAGGCTCCCGAGATAGCGCACGTAGTGACTCTGACCGACCTTGTCTCGGGCCAGACTGTCGTCGAAATCAACCAGCATCTGGAACAGTTCTGGAAAATCGCGATCCTCACGGGCAAGCTGATCGAAGGTGGCCGTGTTCCCGACTAGAACGACGCGAACGTCGATAGGGATCGGCTCAGGCTTGAGTGATTGGGCCGAGTACGGCCAGCCCAGCTCTGGCGGAACCACTTCGCTTAAGCCCGTCCTGAGGGTACGCATTAGCATCCGCCAGCAGCCCGGTTCAGCCAGCAGATCGGCGGCGTCAAGAATTAGAAATCCTCCGTCGGCTTCGAGCATTGCCCCGGTCCGTATGCCGCGAAAAGAACTGACGGCACGGTTACCGCTCAGCCAGGCCGGATCGATGGTTCCGAAAAGGTTGGCAACTGAGGGTTGATTGGCATACACCATCGGCGCTTTTCCGCGCTCAGCGCGGGCCGTCAGGACATTGACCCCATAGAGTAGCGTCGGGTCTGCCAAGTGCGAGGTGTCGCGACCCACCCGCTTTTCAACGATGTCATCAATGATCTCGCGGACGTAGGTATCGAGACCCTCTGCTCTAAATTTCTTCGTGACCTCGGCGGTCATTTCGCCAAGAATGCGCGCGGTCTCTGTCGCGTTGATCTGATCGATGTGTTGAATGGCCTGTTGCCAGATCTGATTGATTTCGTTGGCGAATCGGTTGACTTCGGACTGCCATCGCTCAGCTCTTTTGAGAGACTCTAGTCGGTCCTCTTCACGTGCCTGCCCCTGAGTTACCAGATTTCGATATTCCTCCGGCGATACTGGCTTGCCCATAACTAGTGGATAGATGCTGACTCTTGAGGTGGGGCCGGATTGAGTTCGCATCAGGGCAAGTGAGTCTTCTGCCAGCTTTGCTTCCACGGGCTTGATTTTGAGCCGGATTTCTCGTTCTGCTGCTTCTTTCCTTGCTTCCCTTCGCGAGCGAATCGGATCGTTTTTCAGAATCTCCGGCAGTCGATCACGAACGAACAAACTGATGCGGGTCATTGAATTCTGAAAGTGACGGCCCTGTCCGCCGGGCAATACGATCAGGCGGGGGCGGTCGGGATTGGCAAAGTTGTGGACGTAGCAGAAATCCAGAGATCGGCGTGGTGGAGGCTTGAGCTCATCGAATAGGCTATGAACCAGCGCCCTGCGACCGCTCGCCTCGGGCCCTCGGACATAGGCGTTGTGATTCCAGCTCTGAGAGGTCAGGGCCAGACGCAATGCTTGGCGGGCATCCGCTTGACCGATAACTCCCTCGGAAAGTGGAGCCTTTCGAGTCGACTTTTCCTTGACGCTATCCTTGTCGGGTTCCCAGCGGAGTTGTTCTGGCGGAATCGTGAAACTCACCATGCCTGTGCCTCTTATTGAATCGGTCGGCGCTGCGTCGACCGTTGACCCTTCGACGCCTAATTCATCAATTTACACTAACTTCGCCGCAGGAAACACGCCATAAATCGGAAACGGTGCGCCGTTCGCTCCGTGATGGTCCTCAAATTTGCCAAAAATCAGTGCCGCGATCCAAAATCTTGCTTGTCATGCTGTACTCATGGATTTACGCGCCCGTGATTCGGTGAAGGCGATCCAGGCCTCGGCACAGGTCCGGGCGTTTTCAATCATCGGAAGATGACCGACCGAGGGCAGGATCAGTGATTCACAGTCCGTTAGCAGAGATTTTACGATTGCTGCCCCGTCTGGGTGTAAGACCTGATCCGATTGGCCCCAGATCAACAGAGCCGGCACATTGAGATCCTTAGCCAGGGTCTCGACGGGTTCAGAGTGATGTCGCATGGCATCAAAGAGTTGGCCCGCTTGGACCGCCGTTCGCTGGCCCCGAGCGGTCAGAAATCGCTGCAGTGGACCGGGGATCCAAGGCGGGCGGACAAAGCAATAGTCGATCAGACGGAGAAAGTCCGATCGATTTCGAACCACCAACGGATTGTGGCGCCCTTCGGAGACCTCCTCAAAAACCGCCGAAAACCGTGCGGTGTGTAGGCCTCCAGGTGCTAGTAGCCAGAGCGCGCGCACTCTGTCGGGCGCGAGACGCGCCATGGCCAATGAAAGATAGCCGCCCATGGAACTCCCGCCGAGGAAGAACTCATGAACGCCCATCTGATCAAGCCAGTCCAGAATTTCCTGGGCGCGGTCCTCGATTCGAAGGCTGGTGCCCTCGGGCAGATCACTACCGCCGAAACCCGGCAGGTCAGGAGCGATGATTCGGAAATGCGCGCCGAGCCAGCGGGAGGACTGACAGAAATGATGGGCATCGGCGTTGAAGCCGTGCAGCAGGACCAGCGGCTCACCTCGACCGCCTTCAAGAAAATGCCAGCCGTGCCGGCGCCTGGAGCGCAGGCCGCCTTGGAGTCGTTCAAGCGCAAGGAACAGGCGTGCTAGAGGGGTCGGGAACACCCACCATAGCAGTGCTGCCGTGCTCAGCAGCGCGGCAATCAGGAGCAAGATAGCCAGCGAATCCATCACGTCCTTTTCCCTGAACTTAGATCGTCAAAGTTGACAGTAAGCGTACCGCAAGCCGATGCTCGCGTGGGTCAATTAAACTACGCTGCTTTCGCGCCTTCGGGTTGGAGTTTCTGTGCAATTGGACCGCGGCTTGACGGGATTGACGTTGGCGATGGTGGTTGTCGTGGCGAGCGCCAATTATCTGGTTCAATACCCAGTCAATGACTGGCTGACCTGGGGCGCTTTGACCTACCCGGTGTCCTATTTCATCACCGACTTGACCAACCGTTTCTACGGCAAGGCCCTGGCAAGGCGCGTGGTTCTCATCGGCTTTGTTCTGGCCGTGCTGGCCTCGATCTGGCTGGCGAGTCCGCGTATTGCCCTGGCCTCGGGCAGCGCGTTTCTCATGTCTCAGCTGATGGACGTCGCTATTTTCGATCGCCTGCGCTCCAGGCCCTGGTGGCAGCCTCCCCTGGTCTCATCGACCGTGGGATCCCTCGTCGATACGGTATTGTTCTTCGCGCTCGCGTTCTACGGTACGGGAGTGCCCTGGGTGACATTGGCCATCGGGGACTACGCCGTCAAGGTTCTGGTAGCACTCCTCCTTCTGGCGCCCTGGTGGCTGGCGGCTCGTCGTGGGTGAGTTCTTCTCTGTGGCCTGCGCGGCCGCCTGGGCACTGGCGGTCATCTTGTTTCGGCACTCTGGCGAAACCCTACCGCCCTTCGAACTGAATTTATTCAAGAATTGGTTAGCGGTGATCGTCATGATCCCGACACTTCTGATCTTTCATGGCGCCTCCTTGCCCGCTTATTCGTCCGTTGAGTGGCTGATCGTGCTCAGTTCAGGCGTGATCGGGATTGCGATCGCCGATACCTGGTACTTGCGAGCGCTAAATCTAATGGGTGCCAGTCGCACTGGAGTCGTGGCGATGCTGTTCTCACCGTTCGTGATTCTTTTGTCCAGCCTTTTCCTGAACGAATCCCTGCGCCCGGTCCAGTACCTGGGCTTTGTCCTGGTCTTGGCGGGCCTTTTGCTGGTGACCTGGCGTCGTAATCGGCAGGATATATCCATGCGCGCCCTGCGGCTTGGCGTGCGCTATGGAGTCGGGTCGGTCGCTTTGATGGCGATCGGCATCGTCATGGTCAAACCGATCCTGGAAACCCACGCCTTTCTCTGGACCGTCGGGTTGCGGCTTCTAGCCGGCGCGGTTGGGATGACCCTGTTCCTGATTGTTGCTCGCAATGTTGCGGTCGTCGTCGGCCACTACCGCTCGCCGCAACCCTGGGGAGCGATCGTCCTCGGCAGCCTTCTTGGTAGTTATCTGTCAATGATCCTATGGCTGGCCGGTTACAAATTGACCAATGCTTCGATCGCCGCGGTTTTGAACGAGACCGCAGGGGCTTTCATCGTTCTGTTCGCCTGGCTGTTCCTAAAGGAAGAGATGAACGCCAAACGGATAGCCGGGGTGGCTCTGGCGTTTCTCGGAGTGGCCGTTGTGGTCCTTGTTTAAGTCTGCTCGGTGCGGGACCTCCAACGCCATTCGATGTACGCTGGGGGCGAAATCCCTGGAGTGAATTGATATGACGGAGCCAGCGCAGTCCAATCGCCGAATCGTCCGACATCTGGTGCTCGGCGTACTCATCAGCAGCATAATTATCGTAGGTTCATGGACGGGTTGGATTGATCGAAATGCACAGGATCAGGCCCAGGCCATGCTGACGCGTGCGCTGGTGACCTATGCAGTGGCGCGATCGCTCAACGGGGTCATCTCGGTCATCCAGGAAACAGAAGTCGCGATCCAGCCGGCCGGCGTGGGGGTCAAGCTGGCTCCCGGTCAGATTCTTGACCCGGTCAATGATCTGATCGAGCAGTTTTCCTGGGTCATGCTGGTTTCTGCCGCGTCGCTCGGGATTCAGCGGATTTTGCTTGAAATCAGCCAGTGGCCCGGCATGACCCTGATTCTTGCCGTTTTTGCAGTGCTCTGGATTGGTGCTCTCGCGGCTCGAGCGGGCCGATCATTGCGTGTCTGGTTCGGGCGAGCGCTGCTGCTAGCGGTTTTTCTTCGGTTTGCTGCGCCAGGCGTGATGCTGGCCTCCGATGCGGTCTATCAGCTGTTTCTTGAGCCAGTCTATGCCAGTGCCAGCGCCGAGATCGGGCAGACACAGAGCGAACTGACCCGGCTTCATGAGCAGGTGGCGGCCAGCGACACCACCGAACCTGACGGGTTGCTGGGCTGGTGGGGGCGGACCAGCGATCAGTTTCGCTTGTCAGAACGAATCGAACGCTATCAGGCGCTGTTCGCTCGATTGACGGAAAATGTGGTGCAGTTAGTTGCCGTATTCGTTCTCCAGACCATCCTTCTGCCGCTGCTTTTTCTCTGGGTGCTGCTGCGGATAGGGCGCCAGATCCTGCGCCGGTCATCTGGATGAAGATCTCAGAGTCGGTCGATGTTGTCGTTTCTACCGTCCAGGCGGTGATCATTGGGTTCGTTCCGATCCGGCCCGGCATCCTCAAGCCCGGGCACGGGATCGTGGCCGCCCCGGCAGAAGGGGTTGCAGCGCAGAATGCGGCAGAAAGTCAGCCAGCCCCCGCGCAGGGCGCCATGATTCTCGATGGCCTGCAGGCCGTACATTGAGCAGCTCGGCGTAAATCGGCACTGCCCACCCATCCAGGGTGAGAGCAAGTAACGGTAGGCCTTGATGATCCAGATCAGAAGGGTCTTCATATGCTTGCTCTCTGAATCGCTCTAGGATATATAATTGCCGGTTTACCCATTACTGACTTCGAGGCCGCGAATATCGATGCCAAGCAATACAGTCAAGATTCCCAAGGGGTACAAGCCGTCGGAAGGCGAAGAGTACATGAATCCTCAGCAGCTGGAGTATTTTCGGCAGAAGCTGCTTGCCTGGCGGAACAGTCTGATCGAAGAGTCGCAGGAAACAATCAACAATCTTCGTGGTGAGGTCCGTGATGTCGGCGATGAGGCCGAGCGCGCCAGCCGTGAAACTGAAAATAGCCTAGAGCTTAGAACTCGGGATCGCTATCGCAAGCTGCTCGGCAAGATCGACGAGGCCCTTGGGCGCGTTGACGACGGGTCGTATGGCTACTGCGAGGAGACCGGCGAGGAAATCGGTCTCGCGCGCCTTGAAGCCCGGCCAAACGCGACCCTCTGCCTCGACGCACAGGAGCGCTGGGAGCTGAAGCAGAAACAGATGCGCGACAGTCGATGATGGAAGAAGATAGCTTTGCCGGCAGTAAGCCGATTGAGGCAGGGTACAGAGGCGGGGAATTAATGCAGTTCACCATCGGTCACAGTACGACTAAGGGCAAATCTAAATCCAAAGGATTAACTATGAACAAGCTCTACCGTTTGGCCACCCTAATGCTGTCCCTAGCGGTGCTCTCTAGCACCGCGGTTGGACAGGACGACCCCTACGATAATCGCTGGTATTTCGGAGCGGCTGGCGGTTTGGCGTGGCCAGATAATGATCGCCTGACAGACGGGCCAGAAGTCCATTACGGCATTCACTTCGGCCGTTTCCTGTCCCCCGCACTCAGCCTTGACCTTCGCTTGGATCGCTATAAATTCGACCATGACGCCAGCAGCATCGCGAGCGGTTCTGCGACTCAGCAATCCTACGGCTTGGTCGGCCGCTATCACTTCATTCAGGGCCGGACACGCCCGTACATTCTGGGCGGCCTGGGCATCCAGGATCATGACAACTTCTTCGATGAGGGCCGCGACGCCTACTTTTCTGCCGGATTGGGTGTCTTGCATACATTCAACGACCGAGTAAGCATGCGGCTGGAAGCGGAATACAGACACGACAACGATCGAGTAAGCAGCGATCTGGAACGAGGCTTCAGCGACACGCTTGTCACGCTCGGGTTCAATTTCCCGTTTGGCGAGCGGCCGCGTGCACCGGCACCGGCGCCAGCGCCCCAGCCGGTCCGGCGAGCAGCGCCTGAGCCTGCACCAGCACCTGCTCCGCCACCTGTGCCAGCGCCCGAGCCTGAAGTCATCTTCGAGTTTTCCTCCGAGGTCACTTTCGGGCTGAACTCAGCCCAGCTTCAGCCGTCTGCCGTCGCCGAATTGAACGACGCCATCGAGCTCCTGGCCATGCATCCCGAGCTGACGCAGATTGAAGTGGCAGGCTACACCTGTGATCTGGGTGACAGCGACTACAACCAGGGTCTGTCGCAGCGTCGCGCAACCGCGGTTCATGACTACTTGGTGGCCAACGGCATTGACGACGATCGTCTCTCTGTTCGTGGCTTCGGCGAATCCCGTCCGAAGGTGCCGAATACGTCCGATGCCAATCGCAGCGAGAATCGTCGCGTCGAGCTTCGCGTTATGGAGCGAAGCGACCGCTAATCCCGCAGTTTATTCAGAGTAGAAAAGGGCCGGACCGCTCGCGCGAATCCGGCCCTTTTTCTGTTCAAAGGATTGGCTGCTGTATTACTCGTCGCTGGGCGATACGCTGCGGGCTACGTTGCGAACGGCACTGAGCATGGCGCTGAGACCATTGGCTCGCGTCGGCGAGAGGTGCTCACTGAGCCCTATGGCTTCCACAAAACGCGGTTCCGAAGCGAGAATCTCTTTGGCGCTTCGATCTGAATAAACTCGCAGCAGAAGGGATATTAGCCCGGAAACAATGGCCGCATCTGAATTGGCACGAAACACAAGGCGATCGGCTTCGCCCTCGCTAATCAGCCAGACCTGCGACTGGCAGCCTGCTAGCAGGCGATCGTCGGTCTTCTCAGCCTCTTTGAGCGGCGGTAAGGCTTTACCGAGGTCGATCAGGTACTGATAGCGGTCCATCCAGTCGTCGAATAAATCGAACTCATCAATAATCTCCTGCTGCGCCTGCTCAATGCTCATCGGCTGGCTACCTCCCAACGGGTACCGTCTGGCCCATCTTTGATCGTGATGCCTTGTGCCGCCAATTCGTCGCGAATTCGGTCGGCTTCAGCGAAGTCGCGTGCGCTGCGTGCCTGATCTCGTTGATTGATCAGGCCTTCGATCGAGGCATCGTCCAGGCTAATCTCGGCCTGCCGATGCTGAAACCAGTGCTCCGGCTCCTGCTGCAGCAGGTTCATTAGCCCAGCGCTCGCCTTGAGCGTTGCGGCCAGGCGGGGCGTGTCCGCATCCGGTGCCCGTGCCAGCTCGCGCGCCAGGCCATTAACCGCGGCCAGCGCGGTGGGTGTATTCAGATCATCCTCTAGGGCGTTGACCACTGCAGTGTCCGGCTCGACTGTTGCCTGTTCGGAGGCGTGGTCTCGGAGCAGTCCGTAAAGGCGGTCAAGGGTGGCGACCGCTTGTTCGAGCACCGCATCGGACCAGTCCAGCGGCTGGCGGTAATGGGCGGATAGGAGCACGTATCTCAGCGCTTCCCCAGGCCAATGCTTGAGCAGCTGGTGCACCGTGAGCGTGTTGCCGAGACTTTTCGACATCTTGCGTTTTTCGACGGTGACAAAGCCATTGTGCATCCAGTAGTGCGCGAATATTTCGGTTTGATGAGCGCACCGACTCTGAGCTACCTCATTTTCGTGGTGCGGAAAAACAAGATCCTGGCCACCGCAGTGGATGTCGATCACCGCGCCTAAGTGAGCAGCACTCATCGCCGAACATTCGATATGCCAGCCGGGGCGGCCTCGACCCCACGGGCTGTTCCAACCCGGCTGGTTCTGATCAGAGGGCTTCCAGAGAACGAAGTCGCCCGGGCCTTTCTTGTAGGGAGCGACGTCGACCCGAGCGCCGGCAAGCATTTCCCGTCGATCGCGCCGGGAAAGCGCCCCGTAATCGGGGAATGATTCGATATTGAACAGGACATGCCCTTCCGCCGCGTAGGCATGGCCGGAGCTCAAGAGGCGCTCGATCATGGCGATGATCTCGGCGATGTGGTCGGTCGCTCGCGGTTCGATGGTGGGTCGCTGGACGCCCAGCGCGTCCATATCCTTGTGATAGGCATCGGTATAGCGCTGAGCAATGACGTCGATATCCACCTCCTGTTCGGCGGCCGCCTGATTGATCTTGTCATCGACATCCGTGATGTTTCTGGCATAGACCACGTTGCTGTAGCGTAAGGCCAAAACCTTTCGAAGCAGATCAAAGATTACCGCCGGTCGGGCATTCCCGATATGGGCGAAGTTATAGACTGTCGGGCCGCAGGCGTAGAGCGTTACTCGCTCGGGGTCGAGGGGCTCAAAGCGCTCTTTTCGGCGGGTCAAGGTGTTGTAAATCTGGATGCTCATAGGCTCATTCTTACGAACAGGGGTCAGTACCGCTGGGGCGCTACAATGAAAGGATTAAAGTCTAACGCATCACGGAGAAATTCATGTCCGATCCTGACGCGCAGCTTTACCTGCGCCACATCGAGTCCCGACGCCAGCACACCGATCAGATCCTGAGCGAACTCGGCTACGACGCTCTGTTAATCCATTCCGGGCGCTCGGAGATGCGCTTTCTGGATGATCATTCCCCGCCGTTTCGCGCCAACGCGCCCTTCGTTGCCTGGGTTCCCCAACCATTTGCCGAGGACAGCCTGCTGGAGATTCGAATCGGGCAAAGGCCTCGACTCTGGTTCTGCCAGCCCGATGATTTCTGGCACGTCCCGCCTGACCCGCCAGCCGGATGGTGGTCCGAACAGTTCGACATTCGAATTTGTCGCAGCTCGGAGGACTGGCAGGACTGCTTCGGGCGGGAGCGCGCCTTCGCGGTGATCGGCCGTCGAAGCGACCTCGAAAGCGTACTCGGGACGGGTGATCTGAATCCAGAAGCCCTGCTGCAGAGGCTGCATGAAAGCCGGACCCGAAAGACTGAGTGGGAGTGCCAATGCATCGAAGAAGCCAATCGGATAGGTGTTTCGGCTCACCTGGCCGCTGCGAACTGTTTTGACGCCGGCGGGAGCGAGCTAGAGATTCACCTGGCCTATCTTGCTGCCGCTGGCCTGGATCAGGATCACCTCCCCTACAACAGCATAGTCGGTCTCAATGAGCACGCGGCGGTATTGCACTATCAGCATCGACAGTCCGGTGCCCCGGAATCTCGGCACAGTTTTCTGATCGACGCCGGCGCTCACTGCCATGGCTATGCCTCAGATATCACGCGAACCTGGGCGGCCGATGGGTCTTCTGAGTTCGCGGATCTGATTAAGGCAATGGACCAGGCGCAGCAGCGACTGGCCGATCAAGCTCGGGTCGGAAACTCCTTTGTCGACCTGCATCATGAAACTCAGCTTGCCGTTGCCGGAATCTTGGAACAGGCCGACATCGTCAAGATGAGCCCTCAGTCCATGGTGGAGTCGGGCGTGAGCGGCTATTTCATGCCCCATGGTCTCGGCCATTTCCTCGGGGTCCAGGTTCACGATGTTGCCGGCCTGCTTTCGTCCGAGGGCAAGCCTCTGGCACCGCCTGAACAGTATCCGGCGCTGCGTCTGACTCGCGAGCTTGAATCCGGAAACGTGGTTACCATCGAGCCCGGCCTTTATTTCATTCCAACCCTGCTGGAGCGTCTCAAGGCCAGCCCGGAGGGTCGCTTCGTCGATTGGTCGCGAGTCGAGTCTTTCAAGCCGTTCGGCGGTATTCGGATCGAAGATAACGTTCGGGTGACGGAGGATGCGCCGGTTAATTTCACTCGGGCCGCATGGCCCGAATGAAACGAAAAGCGAGTGGCAGAGATTTGCTCTGTTTCCCGATGTAGTACTAATAAGCCAGGAAATCCCTGGAGCGTCCGTGTACCCTCGGTGTTTGGCGGGGGACTACGATCGACTAATGACTGATCATCTGTGGAGATTTGATGTGAGAATGCTTGCTATCCGATACCTAATCGGCGCACTTGCCATGTTGGCCATTGCCCCAATGGCTCAGGCCACACCAGCAGACGCTGAGGTAGATCAGCTCTGGCGGCAGGCGGTGGCGATACAGGCCAGTCGCGAATCCCTTGCAGATTCCAGGGGGGCTCTCCACATCGAGACGGCTAAACGGGCCGCGGAGTTGCTGATGCAGTTCGAGGCCGGGCTGGTCTCGCTGGACGGGGCCGATCGAGAGCGACTGGAATGGATGCTCAGCCTGCCGCTGGATAGATCCTCGTTGGATTCTTCGCCTGACTCGGGCGAATCCCGTGGCCCGAGCGGAATCTTGCAGGGCACCGTGACTGAAGCAGGCAACCCTTCAGTTATTCCGCAGGGATTTGTCAATGCCATTCCCTTCGGTGTCGATGTCTTTAACTCGTTCTCTGCACCGATCGATGGTGCCGGAAACTACAGCCTGAACCTGCCTCCAGGGCGCTACGTGCTTCAGACCAACGGTCATCCAGAGCACGTTCGAGAGGCCTGGCCGGATATCACCTGCGCCAATGAGCGGCTGTGTTCGCCCTTCTATGGTGGCCAGGTCATCGAAGTGGGCAGTGGCACTCTGTCCACACATGACTTCGATCTGGAGCGAGGCATTCGAATCACCGGCAACGTCAGCGATAGCGCCTCGGTTCCGCTGCCGAACATCAGCATCCAGATCCTGTCCAGGAACCGCAATGTTCGTGGATCGGCTTTGACCGACGCCCTCGGGAACTACACCTTGTTCACGGCATTGCCTCCCGGTGACTACAGAGTCTATGCAACGGATTTCGCCGCGACGGGTCGACTCGATAAGCTGCATGACGGCCAGAACTGCGAGGGATTCGAGTGTCAGCAACTGCCAGTCGCGTTTCTGACTGTAAGCGATACGGTTAACCCGACAACGATCGATTTTACTCTCGAGGCCGGCTCCGGACTAAGCGGGACGATCTTCGAGGCCGACGGTTCTACCCCGCTAGAGGGTGCTTTTGTCCAAGTAGTCTCCGACGACGGCTTCTTCAGTAGTTCCAGTGAACTGACCGATAGCACGGGCACCTATAGCTTCGACGCGCTCCGCGCCACCGATTACCGAATTGTCGTTTTCCATCCTGATCGAATCGGACAGGTGTACCCAGCGATTGATTGTTTCGGCCTGTCCTGTTCGTCCGAAGTCGGCGCAACGATCGCCCTCGGCACGGCCCCGCAAGTGCTGAACTTCGATCTTGGTGCCGGCAACAGCGTATCCGGCACGGTGCGCCGGCAGAACGGCGGCACGCCGGTTGAAGGGGCCAACGTTCGGGTCTACAACAGTTTGCAGGGCGGGGCCTCGACACAAACCGACGCGGCCGGAAACTATACGGTCAACGGACTTGCGGAAGGCACCTTTTTCCTTGAAATTGTTCCGGATCAGGACGTGACTCCCGGGCTGCAGCGGGGTTATCTCGGTGATGTGAATTGCCCGGCCAGTCGCTGCGGCGACTTCGGAACACCCATCAGGGTTAACGCGGGTGACGCACTGACCGGCACCGACGTTAATCTTGCGCCTGGCGGTGGATTGAGCGGCACGCTCAGCGATGCGCAGACGACCGAAATTCTCGGTTTTACGTTCATTTCTCGTCTCGAGCTCTGGGTCGCCTCGGGTCCGTTCGCGGGGCAGCTGGCGGCTCAAGGCCTCAGTGATGAATTCGGGAATTACTCGATCAACGGGCTCCAGCCGGGATCCTACAAGGCCACGTTCGGAACCAGTTCTCACCTCGGGTTCATCGACACGGCCTTCGGTGGCTCGCCCTGCGCACGTGGATCCTGCGATCAGAGTCTGCTTCCGACGGTGTTCGTTACTGCTGGAACCGTTTTGCCCGGCATTTCAGCCACGCTGCCGCGAGGGCCGGTGATTTCCGGTACCGTGACAGATGCGGTTACCGGCGTTGCGCCCGATATCGCGGCGCGGGGCCGCGCAAACATCATCTCGTTCTACGGAACATCCGGAAATTACGCCGGCTTCAGCGGACTGGACGGAGAAGGTTTCTATCGCAGTCGAACAGGATTCCCGGCAGATACGTTCTTTGCGTCGACCTATGGCACACGAAACGTTTCGACCTTTGGCGATAACTATGTCGACGAGCTCTATGACGATATCGATTGCCCTCGGCTTCAATGCAACGTAACAGGCGCAGGCACTGCCCTGACGGTAGTCGCTAGCAATATTGGCGGTGTTGATTTCAGTTTGCGTCAGGGCGGTCGTATCGAAGGGCAAGTCCGCGACAGCGGCACCAGCAACGATCTGGCGGGCGTTGTGGTTGAGGTCTATGACACCCTGGCTCGACGTGTTGGCTCGGACAGCACGGATGTTCAGGGCAACTACCGACTCGAGGCCTTGCCCGCGGGGAACTATTTTGTTCGCACCCGTAATCTGCTTGGTTACCAGGACCAGCTTCATTCCGGTGCTTCTTGTACTCCCTTTTGTGACCCGGTCAACGGCACTCCGATCAGCGTGGTCGAAGGCGCTGCCGTCAACAACATCGACTTCGATCTGGTGCAGTCGGCGGCACTGTCGGGCACGGTCACCCTCAGCGGTGCGCCCTTGGCTAACGCGACAGTCGAGGTGTATGGCGCCATCGGCAATCTGATCGGCTCCACACTGTCTGCGGCCGACGGCAGCTTTGAGTTCAATAGCCTTGCTTCCGGCGAGTTCTACCTGCGAACGCGCAACGCCTTTGGTCATGCTGACGTGCTCTACAACGCGGGGCCTTGCGTCGGCGATGCCTGCCAGGTGCGCAGGGGGGATCCGATCGTCCTGGCGGCGGGCGCTTCCGTGTCAGGTCTGGCTCTCGATCTCTCACCTGGTGCGGCCATTAGCGGTGAGGTCAATGATCGGCTCGCGCCCGTGAATAAGCTATCCGGCGTCCGCGTCCAGCTGCTCGATGATCGGGGTGCCGTGGCATTCGAAACGACCACCAATGCTTTGGGCCAGTACGAATTCGAGGCACTGGCGGCGGGCGATTATCACGTCGTGACCCGTGAGACACCGGCTTATGTTGATCAAACCTTCGGCGGGACCCCGTGTCCAACGGCCTGTAACGGCCTCAACGGCACTTTGATTACCATCGCTTCGGGCGCTACCTCTTCGGGCAATGTGCTCGATCTGGCGCCCGGCGCCTCGATCAGCGGAAACGTCCTGGCCAGCGGCTCCGTCGCCGTTGGCGCAACGGCTCAGGTCTATAACGACAGTGGGGTGCCCGTATTTCAGGGGCCGACCAATCCATCGGGCAACTATGAGATCAACGAATTGCCCGACGGCGATTTTTTCGTGCGAATCGTCAACGTTCCTGGCCACGTTTCGCAACTCTGGGATGACAATAATTGCAGCGGCTACTGCGATATCCTCAACGGCGACCCGGTCACTGTCGCCGGCAGCACGTCGGTCGGCTCTGTCAACTTCAATCTTCCCGCCGGCGGTGGCATCAGCGGACGCGTGACGAACGGTGCGAGCGGCTTGCCCGCGGTCGAGGTTCTTGCCTTCGATGTTTCCGGATTCGTTTCCGGTCGCGCGATCACTAACGCAAGCGGCGATTATTCAATCAGCGGGCTTGAGAACGGCAGCTACAAAGTGCGCACGCTCAATACCGGTGGATTTGTTGATGCCGTGTTTGGTGGCAGCACCTGCTCGCCTACGCCATGTGCGCTGACGGCGGGAACCTCGGTCGCTATTTCAGGGGCAACGGCGTCGGGAATCGACTTTTCGCTCTCGCCGGGGGGGTCGATATCGGGTACGGCCACCGATCAATTTGGCAATCCTCTGATCTCGGGCAGTGCGCGTCTGCTTGACGAAAACGGCATTGAGCTGGATGTCTTCTCTATTTCCGAGGGCGCTTGGGTCTTCGATGGACTTGCCGACGGCACGTATTTCCTACTGATCGAAAACAATCTCGGCTTGATTGATGAACTCTATGCCGGTGTGCCTTGTCCGGCAGGTGCCTGTGATATTCCCGCCCTAGGCACTCCCATCGTCCTCGGTTCGCCAAGGGGGCAAGGGCAGGGAGCGACGGGCATCGGGGTCACCCTGGATCGTGGTGCGAGCATCTCTGGCCGAGTGACAGACGAGCTCAGCGGCGAGCCCATAATAGGCGCCAGTGTTTATGTGCGCACGCTGGATGGGGAGCTCGCAGCGGCGGGTGTAACAGACGGCCTGGGCGATTATCAGACTGCCGCCAGCCTGCCGGACGGCAGCTACTACGTGGCAACCGCTAGCGGACAGCAACGAGGCGTGGCTGGGAATTACATCAACGAGCTCTACCAGGACATTCCTTGTCCTCTGGATTGCGATCTTGGCCAGGGTGCCTTGGTGACCATCGCGGGAACGAACGTTGGCGGAACCGATTTCAGCCTGTTGAAGGGTGCCGGCGTCAGTGGCCGGGTTCGTCGGCCGAACGACGACCCTCTGGTTCAGGTTGAAGTGCGCTTCTTCGATGATGAGGGCCGGCTGGCTGGCGTTCAGCGCAGCGATTCACAGGGGAGGTATCTGCTCGAGGGCCTGCCCGCGGGCACCTATTACGCCCATACGGTGAATGCTCTGGACCTAGCCGACGTCACTCTCGGGGATACACCCTGTGGTGGTGAATGTCATCCTCTAACAGGTCAGGCGGTGGTCGTCAGTGCCACGGGGGTGATTAGCGATATCGACTTCACCCTTGACGTTCCCGATACGGTTTTCGCCGATCGTTTTGAATAACTAGAGCTTGGCAGCCTCTCAGGCCGCAGGCTTGAATGGGCGCTGCGTCGGCAGCGAGTTTTTCTTAGCGCAGTAAATAAAAAAGGCCCGCAGTTGCGGGCCTTTTTTTGGATAAGTCGGTCGGGATTAGGCGTCAGAGCTCACCCATCTGCGACTGCAGGTAGTTGTTCTCACCGACGCGATCCATCAATTCGATCTGCGTTTCGAGCCAGTCGTAATGGCCTTCCTCATCATCGAGAATGGTCTGGAAGAGGTCGCGGCTGACGTAATCGCGCGCGGACTCGCAGTACTCTACGGCGTCCCGGTACATTGGGATGGCCTCTTCTTCCAGCGATAAGTCGCATTCCAGCATTTCCCGCGGATTCTCACCGATACGGAGCCGCCCAAGATCCTGAAGATTTGGCAGTCCTTCAAGGAAAAGAATGCGCTTAATGATCTCGTCTGCGTGCTTCATTTCATCAATCGATTCTTCGTACTCTTTGGCGGCCAAAAGCTTTAGACCCCAGTCTTCGTACATGCGGGAATGCAGAAAATATTGATTGATGGCCGTCAGTTCGGCCTTCAGAGCCTGGTTGAGAAGTTCGATTACCTTGGGGTCGCCTTTCATTGTGATGTCCTGTCTGGAAAAGGGGAGAACAGCGGGATCGCGACCACAAGAATACCAAACCGCCTGAACGGCGGGTTGGACATCGACACGTCTAAGGGGGCTCAGCGCGTGGTCAATGAGACCGGCAGAGTCGCCAAAACGGCATGTCGGGACTGATCAACCACCGATTCGGCATATTCAAGACAGCTTCCACAGCTCCCTGAGCAGTTGGTCAAGGCCTGAATTTCGTCGAAACTCAGGCCCTCCGCCGCCAAATCGCGGACGGTGTCGACGGTGATTGCGTTGCAGACACATAAATACATGGCCTTAAGTATATCGCAATGCGAATCATTGTCAATTGCATCCGCGAAATTTCAACAAGCGGATACAACGACGTCTGCGCCGTCCTGAAACGCGCCACCGCGCAGTGTCACGACCAGGGTGTCGCGCCAGCCCAGGGCATCAGGCCTGGTGGGCTGAATGGGAGTGGACTCGTGAATAACCCGATGGTCGTCGAGAAGCAGCAATGACCAGGGGCCGGGCAGGGTAAACCTCAGTCCGTCAGGGCCTGCGGCATCAAAGACGCGTGTTTCTCCGCCTTTGATTCCCTGCCGATCAATCATGAAGATCGCCACCAGATCAACGCCGTCGCGGTGGGCGCCCTCGGGAGTGGGTCGGCCAATCCCATCGGTGGTATCGATGCGAAACGGATGTGCCTCGACGTACCAGGGTTGGGTCCCATGCAAACTGGAGCACTCTCGAGCCAGAGCCCTCAGCAGTGCGCCCCAGCACGGCCGCCCCAGCATAGCGGGCTCGATTGGCTCGAACCAGCGTTGCATGCCGCCGTGCAGGGCGTTGTAGGCCAAGGGCTGCCAGTGAGCGCGATGGGGGACGGGTGCGATCGAATCGCACTCGATAATGCAGCAGCTGTGACGTCGTCGCCGATAGCGCCCGCCGTCGCGCAGATGAGGGTCGGGTGGAAGTCGAGCCCAGTGGCCGGCGAGTTCAGCGAGCTCTGATGGATCAGCGCCTGCCCAACGGCATACGGACGAGGGATCCAGCAGAGCGTAGCCGGCGTTCCTAAGCGTCGGCTTCAGGGACTCCAGGGGCGTCCATGGCGGCTTGAATTGATCTGGCATAGGCGAAGACTAGCTGAAGCCGAGTCAAAAGCGAGAAATCCGAATCCTTTATCATGAGTGCTACACACTTCAGAGACGTCGTGCCCATGAACAACACTCGCTATCGCAAACGTCTTCCAGGCTACGACGAGCTGGACTACTACGATGCTCGCGAAGCCGTCAATCAGCTGAAAGCTGGTGCCTGGGAGCGTTTCCCCTACACCGCGAGGGTGCTGGCCGAGAACCTCGTTCGACGGTGCCCGCCCGAGCAGCTCGAGGCATCCCTGAAGCAGATCATCGAGCGCAAGCGCGATCTGGATTTCCCCTGGTATCCGGCGCGCGTCGTCTGCCACGATATTCTGGGTCAGACCGCGCTGGTAGATCTGGCCGGGTTGCGCGATGCGATTGCCGACAAGGGTGGTGATCCGGCCCAGGTCAATCCGGTGGTCCCGGTTCAGCTCATCGTCGATCATTCCTTGTCAGTCGAGCATGCAGGGTTTGAGAAAGACGCTTTCGAGAAGAATCGCGCCATCGAAGATCGGCGCAACGCGGATCGATTCGACTTTATCAACTGGACACGCGAGGCCTTCGACAATGTCGATGTGATTCCGCCGGGCAACGGCATCATGCACCAGATCAATCTTGAACGGATGTGTACCGTGGTGGAGATGCGCGATGGCCTTGCCTTTCCCGACACCCTGGTCGGAACCGACAGTCATACACCACACGTGTGCTCACTCGGCGTGATCGCAATCGGCGTTGGTGGCCTGGAAGCTGAGAACGTGATGCTGGGGCGCGCCTCCTATCTACGCCTTCCTGACATCGTTGGTGTCGAGCTGACAGGTCAGCCGCAGCCCGGTATCACCGCGACGGACATCGTGCTTGCCCTGACCGAATTTCTACGCCAGGAGCGCGTCGTTGGTGCCTGGCTTGAATTTTTTGGCGAGGGTTCAGCGGCCTTGACCGTCGGCGATCGGGCCACCATTTCTAATATGACGCCTGAATACGGCGCCACGGCCGCCATGTTCCATATCGATCGCCAAACCATCGATTATCTGACCCTGACCGGCCGGGACGAGGCGCGCGTGAAGCTGGTTGAGGATTACGCTCGACACACTGGAATTTGGGCCGACGATATCGAAACGGCCGAGTACGAACGGACCCTTCGATTCGATCTCTCCAGCGTAGGCCGCAATATGGCCGGGCCGTCCAGCCCGCACAAGCGCGTGGCTACAACCGATCTAGAGGAGCGCGGGATCGCCCATGCCTACGACGAACCTGCCGACGGCACGATGCCGGATGGTGCGGTCATCATCGCGGCGATCACCAGCTGCACCAATACCTCGAATCCGAGAAACGTGATCGCCGCTGGTTTACTGGCCAAGAAGGCCAATGCTCTGGGCCTGCTACGCAAGCCCTGGGTCAAGTCCTCGTTTGCACCTGGATCGCTTGCGGTTCGTCTGTATCTGGAAGACGCCGGACTACTCAGCGAACTCGAGCAGCTCGGTTTCGGCATCGTGGCCTTCGCCTGCACGACCTGCAACGGCATGAGCGGTGCGCTGGACCCGGTCATCCAGAAGGAAATCATTGATCGCGATCTTTATTCGGTAGCCGTTCTGTCCGGCAACCGAAACTTCGATGGCCGCATCCATCCCTACGCTAAACAGGCTTTCCTGGCCTCGCCGGCGCTGGTAGTGGCCTACGCGATCGCCGGAAGCGTGCGCTTCGACATCGAGCGCGACGCGCTGGGGCAGGATGCTGACGGTAATCCCGTCACCCTGAAAGATTTATGGCCCAGCGACGAAGAGATCGACGACATTGTGGCCCAGAGCGTGAAACCCGAGCAGTTCCGAAAAGTCTATGAACCGATGTTCGGCACCACCTTTAAGCGCGTAAAGAAGGTCGACCCGCTCTACCAATGGCGGGAGAAGAGCACCTACATCCGTCGTCCCCCCTACTGGGAGGGTGCTCTGGCCGCCGAGCCGGCCCTGACCGGAATGCGAGCGCTAGCGCTCCTCGGCGACAACATCACCACCGACCATCTGTCGCCATCCAACGCCATCCTGCCCGACAGCGCGGCCGGCGAGTACTTAACGAGCATGGGCGTGCCTGAAGAGGACTTCAATTCCTACGCGACACATCGCGGCGACCATCTGACGGCGCAGCGGGCGACCTTCGCCAATCCTCGCCTGATCAACGCCATGGCCGTGATTGACGGCGACGTCAAGCAGGGATCACTGACCCGCCTTGAGCCGGATGGGGGAGTGATGCGGATGTGGGATGCGATCGAGATCTACATGCAGCGCAAGCAGCCCCTGATCATCATAGCCGGCGCCGATTACGGCCAGGGTTCGTCGCGCGATTGGGCGGCCAAGGGTGTTCGCCTGGCCGGCGTCGAAGCTATCGTCGCCGAAGGCTTCGAGCGAATTCATCGGACCAATTTGATCGGGATGGGCGTGCTGCCGCTGGAATTCGAGCCCGGCACCACCCGCAAGACCCTGGCCCTTGACGGCAGCGAAACCTACGATGTGATCGGCGACATCGCCCCCGGCAGAACCCTGACGCTGCGCATTCACCGAACGAATGGTGAAACGGTCGACGTCTCAGTCATGTGCCGACTCGACACCCGCGAAGAGCTCAGCGTCTACGAGGCCGGCGGAGTTCTCCAGCGCTTTGCCCAGGATTTCCTAGAAGACGTCGAAGCTGCTTGACACATCGAGTTAAAAAGCGACAACACGACGAACGAGAAGAAGAGTACGAAGCCCACGAAGAATAGCTCCAGAGAGTCTGCAGTCATGAACTACTCACCACAACTCCGAATTCCGGCGACCTACATGCGTGGCGGCACCAGCAAAGGGGTGTTCTTCCGGCTGGAGGATCTTCCTGAGGCGGCGCAGGCGCCTGGTCCTGGGCGGGATGCCCTGCTCCTACGCGTGATCGGTTCGCCCGACCCCTACGGCAAGCACACCGACGGCATGGGTGGTGCGACCTCAAGCACAAGCAAGACGGTGATTCTGTCGCGCTCCGATCAGCCAGATCAGGACGTTGACTATCTGTTTGGTCAGGTGGCCATCGACAAGCCTGTTATCGACTGGTCCGGCAACTGCGGCAATCTGACGGCTGCGGTTGGGGCATGTGCGATTCGGCTGGGTCTGGTCGCAGCGGAACGGATTCCCGATCAGGGCATCTGTCAGGTGCGGATCTGGCAGGCCAATATCGGCAAGCAGATCGTCGCCCACGTTCCCATGAGTGGCGGCGAGGTCCAGGAAACCGGGGGATTCATTCTCGATGGCGTGACTTTTCCAGCCGCGGAGGTGCAGATTGATTTTCTTGACCCAGCCGATGGCGATGGCGCGTTGTTCCCAACCGGCAAGCTCGTGGATTCCTTTGACGTCCCCGGGGAGGGAACTCTGAAGGCCACTTTCATCAATGCGGGAATCCCGACGATCTTCCTGCGCGCCGAGGATTTGGGCTTCGACGGTACCGAACTCCAAACCGTAATCAATTCCGATGCGGAGCAGCTGCTGCGGCTGGAGCGGATTCGTGCCCACGGCGCGGTGCATATGGGCCTGATCAAGCACGTCGATGAGGCCGCTGGTCGCCAGCACACGCCGAAACTGGCCTGGGTCGCGGCACCACGTGATTACACCACCTCCAGCGGTCAGGGCGTTTCCGCAACCGCCATCGACCTGAACGTTCGAGCCATGTCTATGGGTCAGCTGCATCACGCCATGATGGGAACGGCCGCCGTGGCCATCGCCTCGGCTTGCGCCATTCCAGGCACGCTCGTGTTCGAGGCCGCCGGCGGCAGGGAACAGGCCTCGATCTGCTTCGGGCATCCGTCCGGTACGCTCAAGGTTGGAGCTGATGCCGCCCTGGTCGATGGTCATTGGGGCGTCAACAAGGTCAGCATGAGCCGCAGCGCGCGTATTTTGATGGAGGGTTGGGTGCGCGTGCCGGTCGAATGACTCTGGATCGACTGAGCGCTTTCTATTCAGTGGAAAAACCCTCCGAGGCCGCTAAATCATAGCTTCGCCCGCGCTAACAATTCTTACCCGGTTTGCGATTGCTGGGCCTTCGTGTCAAAGTAACGGGTTGTTCGAGGGCTGAACCCTCTAACTTTTTTTAATCAATGGAGCTGAATGACTATGTCGTTTAAACGTGTGTGCTTGAACTGCTTGATGATTTCCACGGCCTGTCTTGTGCTCGTAGCCTGCGGCGGCTCAGATAATGAAACATCTGCGCCATCGACGCAGACCTCGCAATCCGCGCCCGAGCCACGGTCTGCGCCCGAGCCGGCGCCTGAGCCCGAAACGGAAATGGCCGCCGAGACTGCACCGGCGTCGAGCGACGAAGACGGTATGGCATCCGATATGCCAATGCCGATGGACGAGCCGACCGAAGCCGCGGCTCCGGCAGAGAATCCGGTGACAGTCGGTGACGACGGTGTCGCCAGGCTGACGATTGGCAGCACTGACACGATGCAGTACACCGTGCGCGCCTTTACCGTGGAAGCGGGGCAGGACGTTGAGCTGACGCTAGCCCACGAAGGCAGCCTGCCCATCGATGTGATGGGCCATAACGTGGTGATTCTTCCGATCGGCGGCGATTACGTCGCTTTCAGCCGTGAGGTCATGAGCGCGGGTGGATCAGTCGACAACGACTACATTCCGGAAGACATGCGCGAGGGTCTGGTCGCTTACACCCAACTGATCGGTGGCGGACAGTCTGACACGATCAGCTTTACGGCGCCCGACGAGCCTGGCGAGTATCCCTTTCTGTGTACCTTTCCCGGTCACTTCGGCGTCATGAACGGCATCATGACAGTCCTCTGATCATTGACTGATTTTTGATCGCTAGCGGGCCCCACTGGATAAACAGCCGGTGGGGCCTGCGGTATCTCTTCGTCAACAACGCTCCCGTTAGACCACCTCAGGCGGCGTCCATAGGCCCGGTCTTGAAATCATGATGCGTGTTTGGCGAGGTGAAATTGCATGATGCGCCGCCGTCGTCATGCGCCATAGCTTGCGAGCCTTGCCCGTGTAGCTTCGCTGGTGCAGCGCTTTCGGACCTTGTCGTGCAACCTGGCGGCCGATGTCACGATACACGGCCTGAGCCGTGGCAACGGCCCAGGCAGATCGCCGGGGCAGAGCGCGAATTCCGATGGAGGACGAATGATAGTAAGGTTCAGCTTCCTCAATCAGGCGTCGCACCAGGGGAAAGACGCGTTCACAGCAGGTCGGATCAGCCAGATCGGCCACCTCCAGCCCGGCGTCTGTGCGCCAGTCCCCCGGTAGATAGCTGCGACCGGCCATGGCGTCTTCAACCACGTCGCGAGCGATGTTGGTGAGCTGGAATGCGATGCCGAGATCGCTGGCACGATGAAGAGTCGCCGCGTCCTCCACACCCATGATTCCAGCCATGATGATCCCCACCGTTCCGGCCGTGTGGTAGCAGTATTGGAGAGTGTCGTCGAGCGTTTTCGGCTGCCAGCCCGCTACATCCAGCTCGAAGCCGTGAATGTGAGCTTCAACAAGATGCCTCGGAACAGCGCGTCGCTTGGACAGATCAGCAAGCGCGCGGAAAGGCAATGCGGCGCCGGGTCGCCCATTCAAAGCACTGAGTGACTCTTTGTGTAGCCTGTCGAGCGCCTGTCTCGATGCAGTGCTGATCAGTCCCTGGCCGAGCTCCTGCCCGTCGGTCAAATCATCGCAGTGACGGCACCAGGCATAGAGGAGTGTGACGTCGTCTCGCATTGCCGGTTCGAACAGGCGACTCGCGGCCCCAAAACTCTTTGAGCCGCGGTCAATGATCCCGCGCGCCTCGCCGACCAGTTCGCCATCCGCCGTTGATTTCACAAGTGCCGTCCCTCACACGCCTGCGCCTCGCCGATGCAAGCAGCACGCTCAGCCCACGTTTTTTCGAGCACGGTCAGATTCGATGCGTATGAGTCCAGCGAAGGGCCCTCGGTGTTCTCCCATCGCCGAATGATACCGCCTATTGGCCGAGCGCGCGCCGACTTCGGGATCAGGAGCGTTTGAACCCTGGGCCTTGATGCGATCATTTCCTCGCCCTGGTGGATGGTTTAGAGCGACGGCGCGGCATCCTGAATGGAAGCATTAGTTGCACAACGGATGAGGAAAAGCGGGGCAGTGAAAGACTCTCATGAACTGCGGTCACCTGTTCGCCCAGCACGCGGATTTCGACCAGTGAGCGTGTATAGAAAGGGGTGTCTTCCCAAACGGTTGTGATTTTGGCTTCCTCGTTTTCAGATCGGCACGGTCGAGCGACGCCCCATCGGCTGCGTGGAAGTCTGGCGAGGGCCGGTGATGGCAAGCTTTCTACGCCACCGGCGCGGTCGAAGCGCAGCGCCAGGTGGCGCTCTCCGCCGCTTCGAAGCTTGGTGTCATACAAAACCACCGGTCCCCGCTGAGTGTGTGCGCGCAGCCAGAACCAGGTGTCGAAGCGTGACTCCAGGGGCTCTGTGCCGGTGTTGTGGTCGAAGTAGCCGGCGCCCGACCAGCGCAATTCGGGGCAGTCCAGTTCCATTTCGACCCGGGCTTCGGGCCAGATCGGCGTCCAGAGGTGACGGCCGTCTGGATCCAGCGCGATCGATTGATCAGACGTGGTCCTGGGGAACAGCCGTATCTGGCCGCGAATCCGTCGGGGCAGGGGCGCGGCCCACTCGTTGAGTTCGATGCTCAGATGATCGCCGTTCCACTCCAGGGCGCTCGGCCCGACGATGAACGAGTCGGCCTGTTGCTCGACCGAGTCTCTTCCACGCTCGGTCATGCTCCAGCGGCCCTTGGGACCGTAGAGCGCAACATTAATTGCGCAATGATTCAGCGGATCACTCGAGCCGCGTGCTCTTGCTCGCACGTAATAGGGCGAAAACACGCTGCCGATAAACGCAATCAGCGTCACACCGAAGCGCTGATCATCGCTGATTGCGTCCAGATACCACCAGGCATATCCCGTCTGATCAACCGTCTGATCGAATGGGGGTGGCCTGCAAATCGTCGGCCTAGTCTCCATCGAATTCACGTCAGGCCAAGATCGTCGGCAATGGTTTGAGCGGCGAGCCGGCCAGAGATCGCCACCATTGGCACGCCGGGCCCGGGATGGACACTGCCTCCGGCCAGATAGAGCCCTCGGGTCCGGCTTCGTGCCGTTGAGCGCGCAAAAGACGATCGCCAGCCGTGTGACGCCGAGCCATAGAGCGCGCCACCGGTTCCCGGGAATTTTGCCTCGAAGTCTGCCGGCGTGGTTATGTTGTGGTGTTCGGGTGAGCCGTTAATCTCGAGGCCACAATCGTCGAGCAGGCCAAAAACTGCGGACTCCAGGCGAGAGCAGGTCGCCGAGTCAAAATCGAAGTGATCGCCATTGGCCGGTGCATTAGCGATCAGGAAAAGTCGCTCCGGTCCCTTGGGAGGGGTTGAGCCCGGTGTCCGGTCCTGAGCACAAAGATACACGGCAGGCTGGGTAGGGATCCGCTGTTGCTTGAAGATCTCGGTGAATTCTCGCGGATAGTCTTCGGGAAAAAAAACGTTGTGATGGCTCAGCTCGAAGCCCGACGTCTCGGCCAGCATCGACCAGGTCACCGCCGACAGGGAGCGCGTGCCCGGCCTTCGTCGAGGTAGGGCTGTGGCTGCAGCTGAGCCCAGCTTCTTCGATTGAAGGCTGGATACGTCCGTATTGGCGATCACGATGTCTGCGGCGAGTCGTTCTCCTGACTCGAGACGGACTCCAGTGGCTCGGCCGGAACGGATCTCGATTTCCTCAACTCCCGCGTCCAGGTTCACCGAGCCGCCGCGCTCGCAGATCAGATCGGTGAGCGCCCTGGCTAGGCGATGCATCCCGCCATCAATTTGCCAGACACCCAGCTGTTCCACATGTGCGATAAGCATGAGCGTGGCAGGGGCCTGAAGCGGGCTCGAGCCGCAGTAGGTCGCATAGCGAGCGAATAACCCTCTCAATCTCGGGTCGTGGAAATATTTCCCCAGGCGGTGCCAGAGCGATTCGAAAGGATGGATGCGCCAGAGATCCATCAGTCCCCGCCATCCGGACGCAGCGATCAGTGACCATGGACTGGGATGTTGATTGCGGATGTAGGGGTCATAGAGCGTCTCAAAAACCTGTCCGGCGTGGCTGCTGAAAGCGCGAAAACGCCGCGCCTCATCGGGCCCGGCGAGCTCACGAATCGCGACCTCGGATCGATCCGGGTCAGCAAACAGGTCAAGGCGTCCACCGGTCTGCCAGGCGTGCCGGGCCAGGCGCTCTGCGGGTCGAATCGAGAGGTGATCGGAGAGTTTCGTGCCGGCATCGGCAAACAGGGATTCAAAAATCCACGGCAGGGTGAACACGGTGGGCCCGGAGTCAATCCGATGACCACCGACATCAATCTCGCGCATCTTGCCGCCTGCTTGATCAGATCGCTCGTAGACGCTCACGCTCAGGCCTCGACGAGCCAGATCAAGCGCTGCTACCAGGCCCCCGATGCCAGCCCCGATCACGATCACATGGGGGGTCTTCAATCGTTGGCCTGGCGTGCGGGTGGTTGGGAGTTCGGAGCAGTTGTTGTCCTGATCCCGCTAGTTTTCCTGTGAGCTGGATTCGATCCAGGCGTCAGGATGAAGCAGAAAATAAGCAAGAGTTGACTCCCGACAAACGATGTCAGTAGTCTACAGCACGCGTTACCCTGACCGAAGGCCTCACTGCTGCTGGGCCTCGGTTACGAGCGGATGTTTTGAAGCGCTGATTAAAGGAGAGAGCGGGGGTGGATGCCACTGAATGGTCCGAGACGAATGTGCGAATTTTTTGCAACGAGGGACGAGACGCTGAGATTGATTCTCACAAACTCAAGCCCGCTGGGCTTTTGTACGTTCCTACGGACGGCCGTAAGCCTTTAACGTCCCCTCGCAGCCGATTTCAATGGTTGGCAGCCGTCACTGATGCCAGCCGGGGCTGCCTTTGAAATTTCTGACATCCTGGTTCGCGCCACTTGCGACCTGGCGTGATCGTCTTCTAACCAGTCCTGAGTTTCAGCGCCGGTCATTGCGAACGCCCTGGGTTCGGTGGATCGCGCGTCGGCGGATGCGCGAACTCTTTGATCTGTGCAGCGGGTTTGTCTATTCGCAGGTCCTGTTCGCCTGTATCCGTCTCAACCTTTTCGCACTGCTTGCCGAAGCGCCTCGAAGCGCCGATGAACTGGCGAGCATTCTGAGTCTGCCGAAAGACCGTCTTGATCGGCTGCTGGAAGCCGCCGCCTCATTGCGCCTGGTTGAAGATCGCGGCGCTCGAGGATTCGGTCTGGGTCAGCTTGGTGCCGCGCTTCTTGGAAACCCATCGGTCGGGCTGATGATCGAGCATCACAGCGCGCTCTATGCCGATCTGAGTGATCCGGTTGCGCTCCTGAAGGGCGATTTGGAAACGACCGAACTGGGTCGATTCTGGGCTTATTCTAAGAATGCCGGGGCCAGGACCCTAGAGCCGAAAGATACCGCAGCCTACAGCAAGCTGATGGCCGCCTCCCAGGTGATGATTGCCGATCAAGTGCTGTCTGCCTACTCGCTGAAGACTCATCGCAGGCATCTGGATGTGGGTGGCGGTGCCGGGGCCTTTGCCCTTGCGGCAATGAGTCGTTACGAGCATCTTGAGAGCTGTGTTTTTGACCTGCCCTCGGTTGCAGACACGGCGAGCCAGGCCCTTGCCTTGCAGGGTTTTGGCGACCGAGCAGACACGGTCGGCGGGGATTTTCTGGTTGATTCACTGCCTGAAGGTGCTGATCTGGTGTCCTTGATCCGTATCCTGCATGACCATGACGACGAGGCAATTACCTCGATTCTGCTTGCGTGTCGGAAGGCCATCGCGGCCGATGGCGTGCTCCTGATCGCCGAACCGATGCTCGGTACGCGTGGTGCTGAACCGGTGTCAGCAGCCTATTTCGGCTTTTATCTGATGGCGATGGGTCAGGGTCGGGCGCGCAGCGTTGAGACGCTGTCGTCGTTCCTTCGGCATGCGGGTTTTGATCAGATCAGAGTTCATCGCACTTCGGCGCCTTTGCTGACTCGCGTGTTGACCGCCAGGCCCACCGGCTCCATGCCGTCCTGAGCTTGCCCCTGATCTGTTTGACCCGGCCCTGGGCTCAATTCGATCAAGCAGCCAGATTCACCCATCGCGCGCGGCAAAATCCTGCGTAGCCTTGACAAAATCTTCACAAGGCGTACTATCGATCGTGGAGATCAGCCGCGCGCTCTGTGGCTGGGAGGGAAATAAATGACTGCCAATCCACGGCAAGACAATGAAAGACGCGGCGAGTGGTTGAACTGACCGCAAGCGCTGTCGTCTTTGAACGTCCTGAATGTGCAAATTTCAGGCAGGTTGATCTGACCCAACCAGGGCCGGAAGACGTCGTCGTCAAGATTGACTACAGCGGAATCAGTACGGGTACAGAACGCCTGCTCTGGCAGGGCACTATGCCGGTTTTCCCTGGCATGGGATATCCGCTCGTTCCAGGCTATGAATCGATTGGCCAGGTGATATGGTCCGGGCCGCAGTCCGGGCGCATGATTGGTCAGCGCGTATTTGTTCCAGGGGCCTCCTGTTATGGAGACATCCGCGGCCTGTTCGGCGGCGCAGCCTCAACCCTGGTTATTCCCGGAAAACGCTCGCTGGTCATTGATTCGTCATTGGCCGATCGAGGCATCCTGCTTGCCTTAGCGGCAACGGCATATAGCGCTATGCGCGCGCCGGAAGGCGGTTTTCGCATGCCTGAACTGATCGTCGGGCATGGCGTGCTCGGACGCCTGCTGGCGCGACTGACCGTTCTGTTGGCTGACCATTCTCCGGTGGTCTGGGAGACCGATCCCAAGCGTCGTCTAGGCGGCGAGGGTTATTTGGTCACGACCTCCATTGACGATCCGCGCAGCGACTATGGCGTCATCGTTGATGTCAGTGGTGCTGACCACATGCTTGACTCACTGATCGCCCGTTTGGCGCGAGGCGGTGAAATCATTCTGGCAGGTTTTTACAGTCGACCCCTGCAGTTTGCCTTTCCACCGGCGTTCATGCGCCGGGCGCGTTTGCGCGTTGCGGCCGAATGGCAGCATGAGGATCTTGAGGCTGTCAATCATCTGGCAACTAACGGGTCGCTGTCGTTGGACGGATTGATTACTAATTACGCGGTTGCCGATCAAACGCAGTCTGCTTACGAGCAGGCCTTCGGCGACCCCGACTGTTTGAAAATGGTTCTCGACTGGAAGTCATTGCAGTGAACGAGACCGGATTTAACCTATTTTTTGCGGTTATTGACCAAGATCAATCGAAAAGAACGATGTGCAGGTTATTAATGATGTAGTGCCCGGCGTGATGTCGGGAAAGCCCGCCGCGGGGCCGATGCGCGGCGAAGTCCTGAGGGACAAATGTAAGGAGAAGAAACTATGGAGAATCAAGAAAATTCCATATCAGGCCTGAGCGAGAAGGAAGCCAAGGAGTTCCACAAAATTTTTGTTGTCAGCTTCATTATTTTTGTGGCTATTGCGGTTGTCGCTCATATTCTGGCCTGGCAATGGCGACCCTGGTTGCCGGGACCTGAAGGCTACGCAATGATCGATTCCGCGAGTGCGGCCGTCAGTTCTTTCGTTTCATCAATAAGCTAGGAGAATTACTATGTGGCGTATTTGGCTTCTATTCGATCCCCGGAGAGTTTTGGTCGCGTTGGGTACATTCCTGTTCGCGCTGGCTCTGCTGATTCACTTTGTGCTGTTGAGCACCGATCGCTTCAACTGGCTGGAAGGCCCGTCGGCTTCTGGAGCTCCAGCTGCGCAAAGCATGAGCGCTCTGCCAGAGCAAGATCTCAGTACTGTGGCCGTCCGCAACGACTGGGTGTAATACCTCGGCATCGCGGGGAGGTCAGCTCCCCGCTGGTCCGGTCAACATAAAACAAAATTTAATGTCATGGAGGTGCAGGCATGTCGATGCTGAGCTATGAAAAGAAATATCGCGTGCGTGGCGGCACTCTGATTGGTGGCGACCTGTTCGACTTTTGGGTCGGGCCGTTTTATGTTGGCTTCTTTGGAGTAACAACGATCTTCTTCTCCATCGTGGGCACAGCGCTGCTGGTCTACGGGGCTGCCATCGGACCCACCTGGAATCTTTGGCAGATCAATATCGCCCCACCGGACCTGAGCTACGGTCTCGGCTTCGCGCCGCTCAAAGAGGGAGGGATCTGGCAAGTCGTTACCGTATGCGCCGTCGGGGCCTTCGTCTCCTGGGCGCTCAGGGAAGTGGAGATTTGTCGCAAGCTCGGGATGGGATATCACGTTCCCATCGCCTTCGGTGCCGCCATCTTTGCCTACGTCAGCCTCGTCGTTATCCGACCGGTGCTGATGGGCGCTTGGGGCCATGCATTCCCGTACGGCATCCTGAGCCACCTCGACTGGGTTTCGAACGTCGGGTATCAGTATCTGCATTTCCACTACAACCCGGCGCACATGCTCGCTGTCACCTTCTTCTTCACAACCACGTTGGCCCTTGCTTTGCACGGCGGCGCGGTTCTGTCAGTCGTCAATCCGGGCGAAGGCAAGGAGATCGGTACTGCAGAAGACATCAACACCTTTTTCCGCGATATGCAGGGCTACTCGATCGGAGAGCTCGGCATTCATCGCCTGGGCTTGTTCCTGGCGATTGCTGCGGGATTTTTTAGCGCGGTTTGCATCATTATCAGTGGACCCTTCTGGACCAGAGGCTGGCCGGAATGGTGGAACTGGTGGCTTGAGCTGCCGATTTGGTCTAGCTGAATGGGAGACTTGAGCTAATGTTTGAGATCGAAAACACGAATCTATTCACGCGCGCGCAGGTTCACGGACCTGCCGACTACGGCACACCGCTACCCCGAGGAAGCTTCGAGAGAACCGGTCCGGCAATCAACTCCTACTGGCTTGGCAAGATCGGTGACGCCCAGATCGGGCCCATTTATCTGGGCTACTACGGCATTGCCTCGCTGCTGGCGGGCTTCATCGCCATTCAGATCATCGGCTTGAATATGTGGGCTTCGGTAGGCTGGGATCCGGTCGAATTCGTTCGCCAGCTGCCCTGGCTCGCCCTCGAGCCGCCGCCGCCAGAGTATGGTTTGAGCCTGCCTCCACTTAACGAGGGTGGCTGGTGGATCTGGGCCGGGTTCTTCCTGACCGCATCGATTTTTCTTTGGTGGATGCGTGTTTACACCCGGGCCCGAGCACTTAACCTGGGTACGCACGTTGCCTGGGCCTTCGCCGCCGCCATCTGGCTTTATCTGGTCTTGGGCTTCATTCGTCCGATCGCAATGGGCAGCTGGAGCGAGGCAGTGCCGTTTGGCATCTTCCCGCACCTGGACTGGACCGCCGCATTCTCGATTCGCTACGGCAACCTCTTTTACAACCCGTTCCACATGCTGTCGATTGCCTTTCTTTACGGATCCGTCCTGCTTTTTGCTATGCACGGCGGAACGGTCATGGCAACCAGTCAGTACGGTGCTGAGCGCGAAATCGAACAGATCGTTGATCGGGGGACTGCTTTTGAGCGTGGCGCCTTGTTCTGGCGCTGGACCATGGGCTTCTGCGCCAACGCCGAATCGATTCACCGCTGGGCCTGGTGGTTCGCGGTGCTAACGCCCCTGACCGGCGGTATCGGTATTCTGCTTACGGGAACGGTCGTCGATAATTGGTACCTTTGGGGAATCCAGCACGGTCTGGTGCCACCTTATCCGGAAACGGGCGTTATCGATCCGGCGCTGACGGCGCCATCGGGAGGTGGCCAATGAAAATCCTATTCTGGTTTACTGCTTTTATCGCACTGATCCTTACCGGGTTCATGCTTTTGACGGCGGGCTGGGAAGCGCCGCCGATCGAAGCCGAGCAGAGTGGTTATCGCGGCACGGGTATGGCACAGATCAACAACCCGCGCGTCGATCCAGTGCGTCTCGAAGAGCAGCTCGCCCAAGTGCCCACCGCGACCCCGAGGGCTCCTGATGGTCCGGGTCCGCGGGCCGGTGACATCTACCAGAATGTGGAAGTCCTCGGTCACTTGTCCGTGGCCAACTTCAATCGCGTCATGCAGGCGATGACCGAGTGGATCTACCCCGAAGTAGGCTGCGCCGGCTGCCATAACCTAAACAATCTGGCAGATGAGTCGGTCTACGCCAAAGGCGTGTCTCGTCGCATGATCCAGATGACGCAAACCATCAATAGCGAGTGGCAGAGTCACGTGGCGAACGTTGGCGTGACTTGCTACACATGTCACCGCGGCATGGCCGTCCCCCAGTACACGTGGTTCAACGCTGACCCTGAAACCTATTCAGCCGATGGATTTGCTGGGTGGCGGAATGGACAGAATCGGCCAGCCGAATTCGCTGGCCTGTCGTCATTGCCCGAAGAGCCGTTCTCAGATTTGCTGGAAGACGACGGCGAGATCCGTGTCGGCGGTACAACTGCACTGCCCTACGAGGGGGACAATAGCGCTAGTATCGAAGACACGGAGTGGACGTACTCACTGATGATGCACATGTCGACGTCCCTTGATGTCAACTGCACCTACTGCCATAACAGTCGGCACTTCGGTAGCTGGGAGTCCAGCAGCCCGCAGCGTGTTACCGCATGGCACGGCATTAACATGGCGCAGAATATTAATTCGGAATATGTAGCCTCTGTGAGCGGAATGCTGCCGCCTCATCGAATCGGTCCGACGGGCGAGGGTCGCAAGGTCAATTGCACCACCTGTCACCAGGGGGTCAATAAGCCGTTGGGCGGTTTGGCTATGGCACAGGATTACCCGTCTCTGCAAGAGCCGCATAGCGAGGCTCAAGCAGCCGAAGACACGACTGAAAATGCTGAAGCACTCGCTGTGATCGACATAGATGAGGCGATCCTGGACGAAGAGCCAGCCGGACTCTAGCCGGACTCTTGCAGCACAGCGCAGGCCGGAGATTCTCTCGTACGGCCTGAACGTCTTAAACCCGGCCTGATTCTTTTCAGGCCGGGTTTTTTATTCGGGCACAGATCTTGGTGGGGTCGTGTCCCAAACGCTCGTTCGCTTAGGCCTTACGCGGCCTGAGACGTTTCCGTCGCTTCAGCGCTCAGGAAGTCAAGGTAGTCGGTGACAAACTGCTCAGGTACTTCAAAGTACGGTAGGGCGCCGGTGTTGTCATAGACGCGTAACTTCCAGTTTGAACGGCCGTCGATCGGCTCTGTGCGGGAGTAGTCGGTGAAATCCCCGCGCGTTCCGTGTGCCATCCAAACGGGCTGTTCGATTGCGCCGTAGGCAGGGCCTATATTCGCGCTGAACAGATAACCTGAGAGAAAGTAGTAGGGGGCCCGATGTGCATGGGGATGTTTTGCCATCGCGCAGGAGGTTTCAAACATCTCGTCATCGATATCCTTGCTGCCCCAGGTCTTGCGCAGGAAAAAGCGGATACTGGGTCGACTGCTCAGCAGCCGATAAAGCAGCTTGCCTATCCTCGGTAGTTTGAGAAACTTCAAGACCTTCGGTTTGCCGAAGTCCTCCTCGGCAGACCCCTTCCTCGGGGCATTTTTCGCAAAGCCGGTTGGGCTGACCATGCCAAGGCTGCTAATCAATTCAGGCGCTTGCAGGGCTGCCTTGGCCAGAAATTCGCACGACAGTGAGACGGCTAGCGCGTCGACTGGTGATCCGCCGTGCCGTTCGCTAATAGTCCGGGCCGCACCGACTATTGCATCAGCCATCAGCGGTTGCAGATAATCGCGTTCGCTGCGCTCGGAATGGCCGAAGCCCGGGAGATCTAGCGCGTAGGTTGGATGCCGTTGCTTTAGCCCGTTGAAGATCGGCTTGACCTCGTGAGCGGAGGCAGACGCATTGATGCTGTGGACGAGCAACACCGGGCGCGGCCGACCCGCCCTCTTCGCCGCGCCTGAATCAGGTCCATCAGCGTAGATCCGGATACATCCCGCCCGTGGGTCATCGACTGTCAGCTGCTCGCCGCTCAGGACGACTGGGAGGCTTTTTAAGTGATCGGTCATATGCGGATCCCTTTATATTGACTCGCTTCTCTTAGGCCCCGAGCCGAGCTTGGTCAGCCAAAACCAGACGCAATATACTTGAGTTCAATAGATCATGCGCCAAGGGCGTGATCGAATGATCAGCGTGGGGCCTTGGGGAGCTTAGACCTGGCTGCGGGAGAGTTCCGAGCGCGCCGGGCTATCCGGCTTTTTAGAGGGCGTTAGGCTCCACCGCCATAGGGCTTCGGCCGGGATAGGAAGCAGCATGAACCAGTGTTCGATCACTGCGAGGGTAGAGAGAGTTGCCAAAAGCACGAAACCGATGGTTACCGAGGTCGCTGCATCGGGCAGTAGGGCTTGCTGGATCAGCAAAACCGTGATGATAGTGCCAGCGGTGACTGAAAAGGGAAACAGCAGATTCATCGGCTTCTGGCGGAAATAACTCGTCAGGTATTCCAGTCGATCTGGAATAAATTCGATATTCAGATTCCTGATTCCGAGGAAAACGTTGAGCTTCGCGCTCACGTGCATCCCCCATAAGAGAAAAAAGGTCCAAAGACCGAACTGGTTGGGCTGGTCCCAGGTAAGCCAAGCCATAAGCAGTGCCGTTAGGACGACGGCTAGTTCGTGGTACAGGCCGGTTGCAAAGGCATAGAAAAAACGCTCATGCGGACGGCAATCTGGAGGACACGGCGCCTTTCGCGGGCCCGTTATGACCCCCATGTAGTAAGTCATCGTATGCCACCCCCAGATGATCAAACCACAGCTGAAAGCCGCATAGGCTGCGAGAACGGTTTCATGCTTGGCGCTGGCCCAGAGACCATAGAGGGCTGCCAGTGAAACGATCGTGCTACCCAGCAGGCTCCATCGAAAGGTGCTGGGAGGACGCTTGTTCAGATAGAAGATCACGCCGGTGCTGAACCACCACAGGAAGGCGGAATACAAGATGGCGGCCAGAATCACCTCCAAGACCAAGTCCCCGTGGCGTCAGGGCGCGCCATTTTGATTGCCGCTGGCAAGCGCCGTCTCGTCAGTGTGAAATAAGGCGCGGAAGGCGGCAATGTTGCTTGGTCCGAACGCCTGTAGATCGATACGCTGTCCGGTCTGCGGGTCTTCGAGTACCAGCGTGCCGTTGGACTGTGCCTCCAGCAAAAACGGATGGTCACGGCTGATGCCGCTTGCATTTCGCGCTCGCGCCAGGCTGCGCAGAACGCCCCGTATGAAGCCCCCCTCACCGGATGGGACCGTGTGAATGACTTCGTACTCGCCCGCCATGCCACTTTCATAGACAATGACTGATCCATTGGCGCCGTCCTCAAACTTGAGTTCGCGCGCTTCCAAGATCTGCTCGGACTGGGGAATCATCGCCGTCGGATCCAGGCCCGTCAAACGGAAAATGGCAACGGTGCTGATCGTAAAGAGGATAAGGAGTCCGGCGCCGATCAGTGCTCCTTTCGGGACCCGGATGTCATGGTGGTCATGCGCCTGTTGCTGGTTACTCATGCTTGCCTCAGGACGCCGTTGAGCCGCTAAATTCTGGCTCTGGATTTTTCGCGTTGGACTTCGGTTTCACGGGCGATTCAGCCGGTTGATCGGCAGCGAGAGCACTGCCCAGCGTGTCGGCCGCAAGCTGAGGCTCGGGTAGAGCCCGCATCATGGGTATGGGCCGCTTCAGCTTGAGCCACCTGACGTTGGGCCAGATCATGCTGTAGAGCAGCCGTGGCCCCCCCATCAGAAGCTCGATGTCGCCGGTGCCGTCCTTGAAGGTCGCAAGATCGGCACTGTTGATTTTGCTGAAAGGCAGGTTGACCGTTGTTTGAAAGGCTAGGCCTGACTGGATCACTACGCGCTTGTTGGTGATCGTGTAGACAGAGGTTATTGCGTACAGCCACGCCACGAGTGCCAGCATGCCGATCACGCCCAGTGCGGGCGGGACCGACCAGGCTAGGGCTTGCAGCACTGCATACCCGTTGCCTGTGTCCATATAGGCAGAACCGGCCACCCAAAGGACCACCAGCGTGAAATAAATGGCGATTTTGTCGATAAAAAAGACACGACAACTGTAGGGTCGCCAGGCCGGAGTTCGCTGCCAGAGCACGCGTTCTCCCTCCGGTAATGCTTCGGGTAAAGGTTTGAGTTCCTTGACGCGAATCTCGCTCAAATCAGGGGCTCCTGGCGGTTGGGTTTGCCATACAGTCGACCGCTCCCGAAGTAGGCGGTAATCCTGTCTTCTTCGAGGCGCGTGATCTGCTCCATGCTGGCCGTCCTAGGAACGGTCTGGAACTGTTCGCTCGTAATCGAGACCACGCGGAGTTCGCCGCGGCCGAACTTCACGGTTGCAAAAGCATACGGCAGTAGCGGATTTGGCAGAGAGCCGTCGGCACCGTCGAGAGCTACCTCAAAATACAGGATGCGGTGTTCGGCGCGATCAACCCAAAGCTCAGCAACCGTTCCAACGACATTGCCGTCTGACGCGACAACTTTCATACCGCGGGGGTCGGGGTCGGCGGATTCGACGTAGTAGCCGGATGCGATACGCATGGGTACGACTTTGGTTGTGCCTTTAAACGTCAGGTCGGGGACGTCGTCGCGGGCCGGATAGCTTGCTGGTCCAACGCCGTCTAGCATCGGATCCCCCGTTGGCACGAGCGGTGACCCGAGTGCGCGGGAGGCGGGACGCGTTCCGGGAATCGTTTTCATCGGTCCCTCCTCGCGCGGCGCGGTCTTCGTACCCTGGCCGTTGGGGAGTCTAAAGGTCTTGGGCTCCGGGGGCGCCGGCCAGCCGATCACCTTCACTCGGGACGTACGCGCTGTCCGGTCGGATTCGAGTGGATAGCCCTCCCGCTTGTCTTCTCGCCTTAGATAAATGATCAATCCTGCAAAGAAGATCCAGAACGCATATAAAACCAGCTGGGCGACGTTGACGTATTCAGTAAATGCTCCGATCGGCATGACTCTCTCCTTAGTGGGCTTGTTCAGCCCGGCATTTGGTCCAGACCGAAACGCTTGTCTTCGTCAGACATCGATTGATCGCGTTTCCATTGTCTGGCCAGTGGACCGGCAACTGCCAGTGTGACAAACAATAATATGATTTCAAGCTGATATACAAATCCGTAGGCGACGGCGGGACCTGTCAGCGAAGGCCCGAGCTGGCCCTCGACGACCAGGCTGTTGATCACATCTCTCAAACCGCCGCCTAGAGCGACGCCGATTCCGATGGCGGTTGCCTGGACCGCCCCCCATGCGCCGAGCACCAGGCCGTTGTCGCTTCGCCCGGCCATTCCCATGGCCGCTGTGAGCGTGCTTACAGCAAACAGTCCGCCGCCGAAACCGATCAGAAAGGTGCCGATTCGAAACAATAACCCCGACTCGGTGGGGCCGGCCAGGAGAACGGCAGTGAAGGCCATGATTCCAACCATCACCCCATAGGCGCTCAGTCGGTGAGGGTCTGCACCGAGACCGAGGCGGCGCGCGGCGATGGCAAACGCTGCCAGCGCGCCGAAGGCAAGAAGCGCAGTCAGAAAGGTGGTCGCACTGACGCTCAGGCCCAGCACCTCGGCCCCGTAGGGCTCGAGCAGAATGTCCTGCATGCTGAAGCCGGCACTTCCTAGGCCGACAACGATGAGAAAGCGGTGCATGCCCGGCTGCTGCATCAGCTCCCCCCAAGCCTGCCGAAAGCTCGGTCTAGCAGCGTCCGTGCTCGTTTGCTGCGGATTGCGCGGCTCCTGCTTCCACAGGGCAATGCAGTTAAAGATCATCGTGGCCAGGGCAGCGCCCTGAATTACGCGAATCAACCGGATCTGCTCGAAGTTCGCCAAGGTGAGCGAGAAGACCAGCGCACTTCCGACCATGCCGAGGAGCAGCATCACATAAAGCAGGGCGATTACCCTCGGGCGGGTCGCGGCAGGTGCTAGGTCGCCAGCCAGCGCTAGGCCGGCAGTTTGTGTCGTGTGCATGCCAGCGCCTGTGAGGAGAAACGCGAGTGCTGCCCCGACAACGCCAATCCAGATCGGACCCTGGCCGTCACCGGAGAGCACCAGCAGCGCAAAGGGCATGATCGCCAGCCCGCCGAACTGCAGCATGGTGCCAAACCAGATGTAGGGCACTCGCCGCCATCCTAGGAAAGAACGATGCGAATCGGAGCGGAAGCCGATGAGCGCGCGTAGGGGCGCGAATACAAGGGGAAGGGCGATCATCAGGGCAATCAGCCACGCCGGAATGCCCAGCTCAACGATCATGACTCGATTCAAAGTGCCGGTAAGCAGTACGACGGCGATGCCCACAGACACCTGGAACAGCGACAGGCGCAGGAGTCTGGATAACGGCAGTTCGGTGCTCGCTGCGTCCGCAAAAGGCAGCATGTCTGGCGTCAGACGTGCCCAGGCAGTGGTCCAGCTGACGCGCTCTTTTTTCACGCAAAAACACCGCTAGGGGCAGAGACCGCCTCGGGTGGAGACACGATCAAGGGGGCAGCAGGCGAAAGCGCCCTGCGACGACCTAGCGGGTAGGAAATAGAAAAACTCGCACAGCCCGAGGTTTGACCTGACGGGTCCGGGTGAGCGAGTTCGGAATTCATGGTCATGACTAGCGTCCTACTGGCGACGACAGGCTCCCGCACCAGATCGATGCAGTGAAGGTAAACCTGCACTGTTTCTCTGTCAATGACACAGATCAATTTAGAGCTTGAAGCCCTGAAGAAGCCTTGTCAGGCGCTTCTAGGGTTTAAAACTCGGCTTCAGTCGTCTCGCTTGGGTTACACTCCGACGCATGCCGGCCCGACCCTCTCCTCGAGCGATTCTAGAACTGCTCAAACCCGTCACCTGGTTTGCGCCAATGTGGGCCTATGGCTGTGGTGTCGTTTCGGCTGGCGTCTCATTTGAAAATCGTTGGTTGATCTTCGCTGGGGGCGTTTTGCTGGCGGGCCCACTGGTCTGTGGTGCGAGCCAGGCGATCAACGACTGGTTCGATCGCCATGTGGATGCGATCAATGAGCCGAATCGGCCGATCCCGTCGGGTCGTATTCCGGGCCGTTGGGGACTTTATCTGTCCTTTATCCTGTGCGTTTTGTGTTTGCTGGTCGCCGCGCTCCTTGGCGTGTGGGTGCTGGTTGCAACGGTTCTGGGTGTAATCCTCGCTTGGGGTTACAGCATGCCGCCGGTTCGCTTCAAGCAGAACGGCTGGTTGGGCAACGCAGCGGTGGGGTTCAGTTACGAGGGCCTGGCCTGGTTTACCGGAGCTGCCGCTATGCTGTCCGGTTTCCCCAGTGTCCCGATCCTTGCCCTTGCGGTGCTCTACAGCATCGGCGCGCACGGCACGATGACCCTCAATGACTTCAAGGCGGTTGACGGTGATCGGCGCATGGGCGTGCGGTCATTGCCGGTCCAGCTCGGTGTTGACCGCGCTGTTCGTCTGGCCTGTGTCGTTATGGCCGTGCCGCAGGCTCTGATCGTTGTGCTGCTGCTCGCCTGGGACCGACCGTTTTATGCAACGGCCTTGGTCATGCTGTTGGCAATGCAGATGGCGTTGATGCCGAGCCTGATCGAAAACCCCCGCGATCGCGCGCCTTGGTACAACGCCACTGGCACCTCTCTTTTCGCTATCGGTATGTTGGTGTCTGCCTTCGCCGTTCGTGGCGTTCCCGGGCTTTGGCCCTGAATCCCCGCAGGGGGAATTCAGTCGATCGTCGACAGAGTTTCCGCTCCGCTCCCGAAGGCTCTGTATTCGTTCGAAGTTTCGAATCAATTGTCCCGAATTGATCAAGGTCATTAAAACGCCCTCCCAGCTATGTTCAACTGATCGCAAGCCAATCGTTCAGTGGATGTCATGACAACGCCCCCAGCCAACCCTTCAACGCAGCACCAGCCTTTCGATGCGGTCGTCGTCGGGGGAGGACCCGCCGGTGCGACTGTTGCCCACGATTTAGCGCGGCAGGGCAGTCAAGTTTTGCTGCTCGATCGGGGCGGTCGGATCAAGCCCTGCGGTGGCGCCGTCCCGCCAATTCTGCTGGATGAATTCGATGTGCCGGAATCGCAGCTGGTTGCCCGCGCAAAGTGCGCAAGGATGATTTCGCCGAAATCGATGGAAGTCGATATGCCTATCAACGGTTTCGTCGGCATGGTCGACCGCGAGCATTTCGACGAATGGCTCCGTCAGCGAGCGGCGTTTGCCGGCGCCGAGCGTGTGCGCGGGCAATTCAAGACGATCGAACGTGACGCCGACGGAAAAACCTTTGTGGTTTATCAGGCGAAAGACGGCCAGGCGAAGGACGGCTCGGCCGAGGCTGGCGAGTTGCGACGAATCCAGACAAAGCTCGTGATCGGTGCCGATGGCGCTCGATCTGAGGTGGCACGGCAAAGCATCCCTGGCGCGGATAAGATTCCGTTCGTCGCGGCCTACCACGAAATCGTATCTTCGCCGCCCGCAGGCACCGACGGTTTCGATGGTGAACGATGCGACGTTTATTACCAAGGCGAACTGTCGCCGGATTTCTATGCTTGGATCTTTCCGCATGGAAGCTGCACGAGCGTGGGTGTAGGGACGGCCAACAAGGGATTTTCAATGCGTGAAGCGATCACCAAGCTACGCGAGCGCACCGGTATGGGCGAGAGCGAGACATTACGTCGCGAGGGTGCTCCGATCCCGCTGAAAACGCTGAAGCGTTGGGATAACGGCCGAGACGTCCTTCTTGCGGGCGATGCTGCCGGCTGCGTCGCGCCCTCGTCAGGAGAAGGGATTTATTACGCCATGCTCAGTGGTCGCCTGGCCGCAGAAGCCGCCGTGGAATTCTGTCGCACCAGCAATCCGAAGGCACTGCGATTGTCTCGTAAGCGATTCATGAAAGCGCATGGTCGGGTCTTCTGGATACTGGGGATCATGCAGCGCTTTTGGTATACGAGCGACAAGCGGCGCGAACGCTTCGTCAGCATCTGCCGCGATCCTGATGTGCAGCACCTGACCTGGGAGGCCTATATGTATAAACGCCTCGTCAAGGCCAAGCCGATGGCGCACATTCGTATTTTCTTCAAGGACATGGCGCATTTATTGGGCTTTGCTCCCGTCAAGTGACACTGGGCAAGTGGTGGCCGGGAAACTTGAAGTACCGGCGCCCTCTCGTTGGGCGTCTAGTTGCCCGGCCCGCTCGACCGCTCGAACAATAGAGCGGAGCCGATGCCCGGCCTGAACTGGAACACAGATCGAAGCGACTGGCCCCACACGGAATTCAGTCGCTTCCAGGATGCCGGCGGTATTCGTTGGCACGTCCAGCAGATGGGGCACGGTCCGCCGATCATTCTTCTTCACGGGACCGGCGCTTCAGCGCATTCATGGAGCGCCCTGGCGCCCCGGTTGGCTGAGCATTTCACGGTTATTGCGCCTGATCTTCCGGGGCATGGCTTCAGCGAGGCGCTTCCCAGAGATCGCCTGTCATTGCCGGGCATGGCTGAAGTACTGACGTGCCTGCTCGACTCTTTAACCGTTCGACCTCGGCTGGCTATCGGTCATTCAGCAGGCGCTGCTATTGTTGTCCGCTGCTGTCTCGATGGTGCGCTGCGTTCTGATGCCATCGTCAGTATTAATGGAGCGCTGCTGCCGTTCCGCGGGACTGCCGGCATCTTTTTTCCGCCCATGGCGAAACTACTGTTTGCAAATCCGCTTGCTGCCCGATTGCTAGCCAAGCGAGGCGGAGACCAGGAACGGATTCTGCGCTTGATCAGGGGCACTGGTTCCGAGATTGATCCAGCCGGTATCGCCAGATACGCACGACTGTTCAGCAGTCCGCGTCACGTTGCAGCAACTCTTGGCATGATGGCTAACTGGGACCTGGTCACACTCAGCCGTGAACTCCCACAACTGCAGACCCCAATGCTCCTGATTGCGGGCGAAAACGATAAGGCGGTCAGACCAGCACAAGCGCAAAGAATAAAAGCAATGCTTCCGAGTGCGGGGATTGAGCAACTTCCGGGGCTCGGCCACTTGGCGCACGAAGAGGATGCCGCGGCGGTCGAGGCGTTGATCCTCGCCTTTGCCGCGCAACACCTTGCCGGGAGGCAAGCTCAAGCAGGTGAGTGGAATTATGGAAGCGCTCTTTAGTAGCGGCCGAATCGTCGACCTCATCCTTGCGATCATATTGGCTGAAGCGCTGATTATCGCCGGGTTAGCCGTTTTCGGTCGCAGGCGTTTGCCGGTTTGGGGCATGCTGATGAATCTCGCGGCTGGCGCGACCCTTTTACTGGCCCTGCGATCAGTCTTAACTGGCGCCGGCTGGGTTGTCACCGGTGGTTGGCTTGCGGCTGCCTTTGTGACGCACTTGGCTGATTTGATTCAGCGGGTTCGGACAGGGCGATAGTCGCCCGCAATCAATAACGAGCACGAAGATTGCGCTGCCGCCAGGGTCACGGCCTGCACGTGAGTGATTCTGGAATGGCTGGTTTCAGTCCTTCGAACACGGCCTGTCCCATTGGGTCGCCGCGCTCCGAACAGAGCTATTCGAAGGTTCCTTAGTCATCGTCGTTTTTTGCTGGGCGATCCTCGTTTTGTTGATCTTTCTTGATTTCTTTATTGACGTCATAGAGCTGCCACACGCCAAGCCCGAAAGCAGCAGTCAGAACCAGAATTAATTCGAGCAGAATCAGATCCACGATTAATCACCTCAGAAAAAATAACAAAAATAACTAATTAATAAACGACAGTCCCGACAAATCGGGCCGCCGAGTATGCTCGCCCGATATACTCTAACCCCGACGCCAGCTAGCGATGCAAGGCACCGTGAAAAGCTAATTTTCGGTAACGATTACTTTACTTTTTCTTGACGCGACGGGGTATGTTCAGGTAAAACTACTAATTAGATAGCGGCGCAGTTCACGCCGCTTTTTTTGAGCGTGAAACGTTCACATTCCAATGCCAACCAAGAGGGAGATAGCTTGAACAAGCAACGTCGACTGATCCGTTCGATCCCATTCATTTTCCTACAGGAATTCCGCGGTCAGAAACACCTGATTTCCCTTTGTACTTTGCTGTTCCTCGGGTTCCTGTTTGCAAGTTCAGCACCCGTTAGTGCGCAGATCGCCGATTCGTCTGATAGTGAAGAAGAGTCCGAAGTCGATGAGCCGGCGCAGCTCGATGACCTGATCGTAACTGTTCGACGCATCGACGAGACGGCTTCAACCGTGCCGCTATCAATTCGGACCTTCGGGGAGGAGCAGATCATACGGCAGGGGATCACTGACATTGAAGATGTTGTGCGTTTGACGCCGGGTGTGACCTTCGATCTTGGCGGCTTCCCCAATGACACCCGACCAGCCATGCGCGGCATGCAGGCTGAGCGTGGACGACCTAGCGTTGCCGTCATGCTTGACGGACTGGATCTTTCGGGTGAGAACCTGGCGATATCAGGAGGTGGAGCAGGCGTGATCAGCGACCTGATGGATCTGGAGCGCATCGAGATCGTCAAGGGGCCGCAGACCACGTTTTATGGGCGCAATGCCTTCGCGGGGGCGATCAATTACGTCACCAAGAAGCCTTCAGATTTCTTCGAGGGCCGACTGGAAGTCGACATTGCCGAGTACGAGCAGCGCAGAATGTCCGGAATGATCAGCGGCCCGATCGTCGACGGATTGCTGTCCTATCGGGTCAACGCCGCGGTTCGCGAAAGCGATGGCTTCTGGACCAATCCAGTCAACGGTGGCCCCTTGGGTGCTGAGCAGTTCGAGGGCATCGCCGGCGCCCTGCGCTTCACCCCAGGTGAAGACTGGGATATCAACCTGCGCTATCAGCTGAGCTCGACTGACAATTCCGACAATCCCACCGCCCAGCTCCCGGCCAACGTGCGTCGCGCCGTCCCCGACGGCACGTTTACCGCGGGTCCGCCCGGATCACCCTCGCTGCCGTGTCCGGCTGAATTGTCGGGTCAGCCGGCGCCGATCGTCGGCGCCTGCACGCGTGGCACCTTTGTTGGCGCGATTCGCGCCGATATCGACGATGTACAGATGGGGGTGAATGAACTGACCAACCAGCCACCGATCGGCCTGGAGCTCGACCAGCAGCTGGTGGCGCTCAACGCGAGCTGGCAGACGGATTTCGGAGAGTTTCGTTACAACTTCGGATGGGTTGATGACGACAGCTTCATCCAGGCTGACGGCGATTTCACTGACTTCCCGGGCCCGCCGGGCTTTGTCTTTTCTTTGTCGGCGTTGCAAGAGCTTGACTACGCCGATGAGCGCTTCGACCACAACTTTTTTTGGACGCATTCGGTGGGAGCTTTTAATTTCTTGCTCGGTGCTCAGTATCTGGAAGAAGAATCGCGCCTGATCAACAGCTCGAGCTTCTGGGTTCGCAATCCCCAGTCCCCGCTCGGCGGTCCGCCGTTCTTCCTAAATACCCGGCAGACCGAAACGATGTTTCCCGTTCGTATCGATCGTGAAACCGAGTATTCCGCAGTCTTCGGCAAGGTCAACTGGCGCATCACCGACACGGTGAGACTGGGTCTTGAAGCTCGCCGCAATTCCGACGACATTACTTATGCAGTCTCTGGATGGCGCCTGCAGGATGTCTCGCTGCGTGGACTAGCGCCGGTTTGTTTGCCGGGCATTCCTCAAGGTGCGATTTTCATGGGCGTGCCTGGCCCCAATGTTCCACCACCGGGCACCGTGCAGGCTTGTCCTCAGTCTGAAGGTTTGTCCTACAACGAGTTCACGCCTCGAGTCACAATTGACTGGCAGGTTAACGGTAGCACTTTGCTCTACGGTAACGCCGCTCGAGGCTTCAAGCCGGGTGGGTTTAATGCCAACGAGCTGATCGACTTCGAGGGGCAGGGTTATCTGCCTGAATTCGTTGATTCTTATGAGCTGGGCTTCAAGAGTTTTTGGAATGATCTCAGGCTGTCGGTCGAGGGTGCGCTGTTTTACAACGACTACACCGATCAGCAAATTGGGGTCCAGGTTAATCAGACAGGAGCCGGCGATACGATTACGTCGATCCCTGGAATCACCAATGCTGGTCAGGTTGACTCCAGGGGCCTTGAAATCGCGACGCGGTGGCGCGCGACCAATCGGCTGGATCTGAATTTGGCCTATGCCTATACCGACGCGACCTACGAAGAATATGTTCAGGGTCCGAGTGCAACCGCCGGCCCGGGTTCATTCACTGCCTGTGGCGTGCCTGACGGCCAGACCTCGTCGCCGCAGATTCGCGCGGAAGCGGGAAATGCATGCGCCGACTTCGCCGGCAATCGCGTCCCTAAGAACCCGAAGCATGCGGTCAATTTTGGCGCGCTCTATAGGGGCCCGATCGGCAACAGCGGCAACACCTGGTTTGTTGAATTGAACGGTCTTTATCGCTCGAAGCGGTTCCTGTCTGAGGCTAATCTGGCCTGGATGCCGAGCTACACCAACTATGATTTGCACGCCGGTCTAGAATTCGATAACTTCAGCGTAATCGGCTTCATCACCAACTTGACTGATGACGACACGATCCGGAATGCCCAGCGCAACGTTGATGCTGGCCGTCCTGAGGGCTTTGCGCCAGGTCGGGCGGTCATCGCCTATCTTCCAGAGCCGCGGGTCGCCGGGGTCAGATTGATCTTCCGATTCGACAATCTCTGAGCAGATTGGATCGGCGGTTTCGGAGAACAATGAGTTGGCGTTCAGGCTCCAAAAGCGCTAATCTTTAGGGTTAAAGCCCGACGAATGGCACGTCGGGCAATCATTGATGGCCATTCGGGAGTTTTCGGCTGATGTGGAAAGCAATCAGAGCAATCATCTGGACGCTGCGCTTAGCACTGCCCAAGGTTGGGGTCGGCTGGATGTTTGCTTTGTTGACGACCGATTTCAACCGGGTCGCGATCAATGAGCTCGGTATCGCCGCCATCGTCGTCACGGCCCTGGTGTCGATACGCTATTTCATGGCGCCATTTCAGGTGGTGGTCGGTCGCATCGCTGACACTATGCCAATCTTCGGGTATCGGCGCACGCCCTACCTACTGATTGGCTGCCTGGTTGCCAGCCTGTTGTTCATTGCCATCCCCCCCGTTGCCTTCGGTATGGGTGAGGGATCTGCGATGGCTATGCTAAGTGCCATCATGCTATTCACGCTGTTCGGTTTGTCGATGGCTGTGATCGCTGATACCTACCACTCGCTGATTGCCGAGGTCACCAGCCCGGAGTCCCGCGGCCTGGTGATTTCAGTGGCTTGGATCGTGCTGATTATGAGCAGCATTCTTGCCACGGTTGTGATGAACATCGTCCGGCCTGAATTTAGCCCGGAAGCGATGCAGAATCTTTACAATCTGACGCCATTGGTCGTAATCGGCAGCGCACTACTCGGTGTCGTGGGTATCGAACGTCGCTTGAATGCCGAAGAACTCGAGGAGGCCAGAGTTAAGGCCCTTGCTTTGGCACCGCCAGGTAATCCAATTTCTTCCGCAGTCAGTCTGCTTCGCGAAAACCCCCATACCCGTTCGTTTTTTGCCTTTATTTTCCTGGCGATGTTTTCCATCACACTGATGGACAATATCCTTGAGGTTTTCGGGGCGGAGGTTTTTGCTATGTCAATTGCCGAAACCACCACATTTGAACGATTTTGGGGTGGCGGAATCCTGATCGGGATGCTGCTTACAGGCGTTTTAAGCTTTGCGTTTAAAATTGAGCGCAAGAAGCTTGTCATCGTCGGAATCGTCGGTGCGTCACTAGGGTTTTCAATGCTCAGTGTTTCATCCCTGGTCGAGATTCAGCCGATTATCAAGCCGACCCTGTTCGGCATGGGCCTGTTTATCGGCATGTTCAACGTCGGAGCCCTGGCGTTAATGATGGAAATGACGGTTGCGAACGCGACCGGCCTTTACATGGGGCTTTGGGGCACGGCGCAAGCCTTCGGTATGGGAATATCTTCTTTCGCCAGCGGTGTTCTGCATACCCTGTTTATCGAGAGCGGGCTGTTTGCACCCAAACATGCCTACTTCGGCATTTTCACCTTGGAGGCCGTCGGATTGATTCTAGCCGGCGTGATCCTATACCGCACCAGCATCAGTAAGTTCGCAGCCAACGCGAAACGGGACGTAGCAACAGATCGGTCCTCGGACGCGCCCATGGACACCGGGACAACCACGCGCGCTTGATCATGTTCTTCACGTCCCGCCACGGGTCGTGCCGGGATACCGCCTATGTACATTGATCCTGTTTCTAATCGGGATGCGGCTTTTTAATTGATGACGACCAAAGAATCCAGCCTCGACTATCGCTTTGATAACCGCGTATCCCGGGATTACGATGCACTTCGGGGTCACCCTCCTGACGTGTCTACGAAAATCGGGCAAGCGATAGCTTCTCAGTTTGACCTCGGTGCCCGCGTTCTGGAAATCGGCGTTGGCACCGGACGCATTGCGCTGCCAGTGGCCGCCGCCGGATGTGAGGTCTACGGCGTAGATCTTTCTTCGGAGATGCTCGCCACCCTTAGTCGTCGCATCCAGAAGGCCAAGGACCTGCGCATCCATCTAGTCCAGGGGGACATCAGAGCCTTGCCCTATCAAAAAGGGCTTTTCGATGGAGCCATGGCCGTGCACGTGCTTCATCTTGTGTCAGATTGGGCCAGCGTGCTCGAACAAGTCAGTCGCCTGGTGCGCCCCGGGGGTGTTCTAGTGCTGGGTCGCGACTGGATCGACCCTGATTCTTTTTCCGGCAAGATCCGTAATAATTTCCGCAGAACCGTGGTCGAGGTCGGAACGGAGATGCTTCCTCCGGGTGCGACCGCAGCAGCGCCGCCGAGTGGTGGAGCCGCCATCGTTAAAACGCTGATGGACCTGGGCGCACGTCCAGTCGGTGACGGTGAAATTGTCGGCGCCGAATGGACCACCGAGCTCACGCCCAGACAGGTCCTCGATGGTATCGGCTCGCGCGATGACGCCGAGAGCTGGGTACTGCCGGACGATGTCTTAACCGAAACAATGCGCCGTCTCGAAGCGTTTGCAGCCTCCGAGTGGTCCGACCTGAAAAAGCCTCAGCCGGTGACCCGGCGTTTTATGCTGGGCGTATTCCGCTTCGATCCTTGAGTGGGCGCGTTGCCGGTACTGCTGACTGACTGACTGATAACCGCCTACTCAAAGCGCTGCCGGCCACGATACGGACTTCGAGCACCTTCGCCGTGGTGATCAGATCAAGCTGAATTGATCGCCGTCTCGTTCCGGCACTCTGAAGGCATCGCAATCCAACGCTTGTCCAGACACCCGATTGAGCCCGTGGCGCCGCGCTGCCACCTTGAACCGCTGGGCCAGCAGTTGAGCAAACGGCCCTTGTCCGGTCTGGCGCAGGCCGAAGCGGGCGTCGTAGTCCTTGCCGCCATGGAGCTGGCGAACCAGGCTCATAACGTGTTGCGCGCGGTCTGGAAAATGCTCTTTCAACCAGTCCCGAAACAGGTCATTCAGCTCGTGCGGCAGGCGTAAGGCCACATAGCTTGCGTGCGCAGCACCCGCACCCGCCGATCGGGCCAGGATGGTTTCCAGCTCGTCATCGTTGATGGCCGGGATTATCGGGGCAACCATCACGCCGGGCGAGATGCCAATGTCGCGCAGGCGGCTGAGCATGTTCAGACGTGCGCGCGGTGAGGCGGTTCGCGGTTCCATCCGCCGCTTGAGGTCCTGATTCATGGTCGTGATGCTGATCGAGACCGACACCAGATTTTGTTCAGCCAGCTGTTCCAGCAGGTCCAGATCACGCAGCATCAATACGCCCTTGGTCAGCAGGCTGACCGGGTGGCGGTACTCAAGCATCACCTTCAGCAGTCTCCGAGTAAGCTGCAGCTTGCGCTCGACCGGCTGATAGGCATCGGTGTTGATTCCCAGTGCAATCGGTTTGACCTCGTACCCAGGTGTGCGAAAGCGCTTCTCCAACAGCTCGGCGGCGTTGGCCTTGTAGCTCAGGCGAGTCTCGAAATCCAGGCCCGGGGACAGGTCAAGGTAGCTATGCGAGGGGCGTGCAAAGCAATACACACAGCCATGTTCACAGCCACGATAGGGGTTGATCGACTGCTTGATCGGAATATCGGGGGAATTGACCTTGTTGACAATGGTGCGCGCGATTTCCGGTCGAAGCTCGGTTTTCAATGCGGGCAGTTCGTCGAGCTCGCGTCCCCAGCCGTCGTCAACGGGCGCGCTGACCTGACGGCTGAAACGGTGGGCTGGCGCGGTCTGCGTGCCGCGGCCCGCATGGCGCTGATCGGAGGATTTTGGTGATCTCATGTCTGTACTGTACAAAAATACACTACCCACCGCAAGACTCATCCAGACAGCTGGAGAACAAGACCTTGATCGCTCTACAGCTATACTGACAGGCCTTTTTTGCGCGTCCCCGGAGGACAACGAGATGTTCCAACGCCTTTCAATGCTGCTCGCAGCAATCCCGCTGCTTTTTCTGGCGCAATCCGGCACCGCACAGGTCGAGGAGCGCACCGCCAATTCCGGCAACGTTGTCCTCCAAGGCGTCCCCGAAATTCCCCAAGAGATTGGCGAACAGCTGCGTCGCTACCAGAACGTGCGTACGGCCAGTCTGCTGGACTGGAGCGCCGACGGTGAGTCCATTTTCATCCGCACCCGCTTTGCCGAGGTCAACCAGATTCACCGCGTCGACGGGCCGGGCGGCGCTCGCCAGCAGTTGACCTGGTTTGAAGAACCGGTGGGTAGCGCCGCGCGCCGGCCCGGCCACGACACCCTGGCTTTCCTGATGGACAGCGGCGGCAACGAGTTCAGCCAGATCTTCCTCTTCGAGCCCGCCGACGGCAGCACCCGCATGATCAGCGACGGCGAGTCGCGCAATGGCGGACTCGAGTGGTCGCAGGACGGTCGGCATCTGGCCTTTCAGTCGACTCGGCGCAACGGCCGCTCGAACGACGTCTGGGTGATGGATATCGAGGCCGGCACCGAGCCGCGCCTGGTCCTGGAGTCGCCCGACGGCAGCTGGTGGGGCCCGAGCGAATTTTCGCCCGACGGTGACACGCTGCTGATCCAGCAGTACGTCAGCGTCAACGACTCCCGCATCCACCTGCTTGACCTCGACAGCGGTGAGCTCACCCGCATTGCCGGCAGCGAGCGCGAGCCGAGCCGGAATCTCGCCGGTGGTTTTAGCGAAGACGGCGAGGGCATCTACCTCCTGACCGATCGCGGCAGCGAGTTCGCCCGCCTGGCCTACCAGGCCACCGAGGCGAGCGCTGATCCGCAGATCCTGAGCGACAGCATTGACTGGTCGGTCAGCACGGCCGAAAAATCGCCGGACGGCACCTCGGCCGCCGTCGTCACCAACGAAGGGGGTGTCAGCAAGCTCTATCGTCTGGACCTGCGGCGCGATGAACTTAGTCCGATCGACGGCCTGCCCGTCGGCCTGATCAACAGCCTGAGCTTCAGCCCTGACGGCGAGCAGCTCGGGCTGGTCATCAACAGCCCGCAGTCGCCCAGCGACGTGTACGCGCTGGACTGGGACAGTGGCGAGCTGACACGCTGGACCACGAGTGAAGTCGGCGGCCTCGACGCGGAGGAATTCGCCGTGCCCGAGCTGATCGACTACCCGACCTTCGACGAGGTCGACGGCGAGGCACGCCGAATCCCGGCCTTCGTTTATCGCCCGCAGGGTGAAGGGCCGCACCCGGTCGTGATCCAGATCCACGGCGGCCCGGAAAGCCAGTCCCGACCCGGCTTCAGCAGCACCTATCCGATGTGGATGGACCGCCTGGGCGTGGCCGTTATCCGGCCGAACGTGCGCGGCTCGGCCGGCTACGGCAAGAGCTTCCTGCAGCTCGACAACGGCTTCAATCGCGAGGACTCGGTGCGCGACATCGGCGCGCTGCTCGACTGGATCGACACCCAGCCCGACCTGGACTCGGATCGCGTGGCCGTCTACGGTGGCAGCTACGGTGGCTACATGGTGCTGGCCAGCGCCGTGCACTACAGCGACCGCCTGAAGGCCGCGGTCAATGTGGTCGGCATCAGCAACTTCGTC